>Ga0105242_10002879_pt1 | contig 13471 bp, 10 predicted proteins | sample KBSM24metaG_FD_81521 | JGI IMG/M metagenome (GOLD analysis project Ga0105242, IMG submission 81521) | Miscanthus rhizosphere microbial communities from Kellogg Biological Station, Michigan, USA - KBS M2-4 metaG | ecosystem: Host-associated > Plants > Roots > Rhizosphere > Soil | place...
GCTCAAAGGTCTGACTTCCGGAGAAGACTACATGCGCGCCGAAGCAAACGTCGTCGCCAATCAAGCTTCTCAGTTACCCGTTGGTTTCAGTCTCACCGAATAGCTCTTATTCCATCACTGACATGCTTCTCGTTTGTCCACAATGCAGCGCCCGTTTACAACTCGATGACGCGAAGGCGCCGTCACGCCCGTTCTCGGTCCGTTGTCCCAAATGTCAGACCAGCGTCAATCATTCACCGGCCGCGGTTGGTGAACCGACTGCTCCGTCCGAAGAGGCGCCGGCAGCCAACGCATCTGATTCTCCGACGCGGTTTGAACCGCCCACGTCCGCGCCGCGATACAAGCCGCGAGCCGAAACCAACATCGCGGTGACGGCGGACGAACCGATCGGTGATTTGGCGAGCATTGCGAAACTGCTCGCGGCCGCGCTTCAGCCGCATCCCGACGGGGCCAACCACAAGCGTCCGAAATGGGACCGGCGCAAGGCCCTGGTTTGCGCGAGCCCTGCGTATCGAGAAACAATCGCTGAATCGCTGGCCAATAACGAATACGATGTGTTCGTAGCATCTACGATGGTCGAAGGATTGGGACGGATGCGCGAGGAAAAGATGGATGTGATCGTGTTGGATGCGAACTTCGATCCGGTCGAGCAAGGCGTCGCGTTCATCACGCGCGAAGTGAGGTTGTTGCGGCCTTCCGAACGGCGACGGCTTTTCCTGGTCTATCTGACCTCAGGTGTTCGGACCATGGACTTGCACGCGTCGTTTCTGCAAAACGTCAACATGGTGGTGAATCCCTCGGACCTCGATCAGTTACCGGACGCGCTCGAGCTTTCAATTCGGCATTACAACGAGTTGTATAAGCCTTTCAATCGCGCGCTCGATGTAGCCCCAATCTAGCTTTTACCGACAACCGAGTCTCATTAACACGTCGCGGAACGCGGCGTGTTTTTGCATTAGTTTGAGATAAGGCGCTTCGTCACGGCCGGCCTTAGCCCGAATCACGCGGGCCGCCAGTTCCTTTTGCTCTGCGGGCCAGGTATTCAGATCACGATCAGACGCGAGTACCAACGACAGGTTCTGAAGAGCCGATAGTTCCTCGTCATTCCAACCTCTGGTGTTGATTCTCAGCGCGCGCGTGACAGTCTGCACAGATTGATTTCGGATTTCTTCGCCGTCGCTTTCATATTTCTCGGCCATCCTTCGCTGCACGGCCAGACCGATGTTGCGAACTTCGAAATCGTCCCAGCGGCCTCGCGATCTCTGCGGCGACAGCTCGAACAACATGTGGCCCGCAGCAAGTTTCCGTAAAGTTGCGGCTGAGGTCCGGTAGCCGGAACCTTTGGCGGCCCTCACTTCCTCGCGTTCCGTCAGCTTCATCAGCTCAGGCTTTACCGGACGAAAGCCAAGCTTGCGATAAAACCAGAACGCGCCCGATTCAATCCCTTCCTCGTTCTCGTGGCCAACCTGGTACGGGTCGATGGAAAAAACACTGACGCCCAGCAGCTGCCGCATCAGGCGCAGAATGCGCGCGTAAAGCCAGGCGGTTTCGCCGTCGCGAAAGGTGTAGTAGAGATTGAAACCGCTCTCCATCCGTTCGCAAATCGACAAGCCTTCGAAATAGCCGACCGGCACGCCGTTCTTGAACATCATCGCCGCGTGATATGCGCGCAACGGCAGACGGTTCGGCGGCGGGACACCCACCACATAGACGACCGTGCCGCGGCCGATGTCAGCCTTGATTACGCGACGAGGATCGCCGAAAGTGAAACCGTGTAGCTCCCGGTATCGAACCGCGGATGTTTCGCGGGCGACGTCGATAATCTTTTCGCCTTGCTGTGGAGAGACGGTTTCGATCGGAATCGGCGCGGACGAAAGCTCTTCCGTCAGTGAAATGTCGCGTCGCGCGATCAACGGCGAGTTGTGCATGAACGGTTTCGCAGCCGCGATGCGTAAAACGGTTCGCGACGAGCGAACCCCATACGTCCACGTCACGTGCAGTTTCAGACTGTCATAAAGATTGGCCTTCGCTTTTCCCGTCAGCGGCAACGACTCAAACCGGCTCACCAGCCACGTGAGTTCGCGTCGCCGACCTTTCGCCGCGCGCACCCATTCGCGATACGGCACATGCGCTTCGACCATCGCGTCGTCTTCGAGCAACGGCATGAATCGGGCCATTGTCGCGCCGAATCGATCCTCTTCTTCAAACCAATCCCAGTCGATTGAAAGCTGAACAGGAAATGTTTCTACCAACCAGCGAACGATTGCATAACTGAAGTTGCTGGTCACTGATCCGCCGGCGATTCCTGAAACCTCGGGATCGTCGATCGCCGAGAGATCCAAATCCCGGTCGACAAGTTCATCGACGAGTTTGCCGAAACTCTTCAGCATCCTCTCAACTCGTTTTAGGTGTGCCCGCCCGCGCGGATAGGCACGCATGAACAGCAGTGATTCATGCAAACGGATCAGGTCGGCGGCGTCATCAATCTTTGCTTTCTCTAATCGAGAGAGCATGGCGTTGATCTTCGCCGGCGGCAGATCAAAGTCGCGTTTGGCAGTTTCGAGAGAATCGAGGAGTTGGTCGGTTGTGCGCACTGGAATCGCCGGAACAAATCAGAATCAAATTCGGTCGATCGAGAGGTTCGGCCGTAGTCCACTCGAGCGCGCGCTTAGTCCTGGCTTAAAGGTGCTTGCGCATGAACGTTGCGATTTTCCACGCGTCGATCGCTTTCCAGGGCATTTCCGCCGTCGTGTAATGTCCGCATGACAGCCAGACGACATCGAGATCGATGCCCAGCGATTTAATTTTGGCAATCACTTCTTTCGACATCTCCACCGGAAATGTCAGATCGTAACGCGCGGCAATGAAGCGCATGGGCCGGCGCTTCATCTCGAGCAAACGCGGAACAAACGGCATCGGACTGATCGGATTCCAAAACTCGCGCAACTCGTCCAGCTTGACATGCGGTTCAAGACTCTCCTTCACGTGCTGGGTCGAGATGCCCTTCCAAACCACATCCGCAAAATAACCTGACACGTGATTGAAAGTACCGACGTTGATGTCTTCGTCGTGAGCAAACGCGAGAAACGCAGTGCACGACCCGATGCTCGTTCCCAGGATTCCGATGCGCTCGTAGCCTTGTTGCTTCAGCCAACGCACAGCCGCGCGCGTGTCGAGCACTGCCTGTCGCATCGACTGAATGGTGCGGCCGATGTTTGAACTTACCAGGTGCTCGGCGCGCTCGAGATCCGGCGGACGCCTTTCTTCGTGATAAGGCAGCGTGAGTCGCAACGCCGCCATTCCCAGACCGTTGAAAATGCGGCAGGCTTCGACGTGGCTGTCCGGCTGAGCATTCCATTGCGGCAGGACCACCACCGCCGCGCGCGGCTTCTTTTTTCGCTCCTTGCGCGGCGTGAACAGACGCGCGCGGACAACATTGTTCTCAGGCGATGGGGTCTTGATGGCGCTGGTCCAGACCAATTGATCGCCGTTGAGCTGATAATCGTCTATTTCCGACAGTGAATAGAATGCTTCGCTGTCCGCCATCGCGCGCTCAGAGTACACGCGAAACAGTTTGCTCGGATCGTCGCCATTGACGCGGTCGCTGATAAATTCCAGCCCCCACTGAAACGGCCGCACAATCCGATTGTCATCCTTTTTGGTGTGCGCAATTTCTCGCGCGCGCATCCATTTCCCGAACAAGACCTGAAACCTCCAAAAAACAGCGACAGTCATCGTACGGGGCGATTGGCCCATAATCAAGGCAACAAAACTGTGAAAACATTTGTGGCCGAGGATATTCCGCTAAATCGCGAAATATGTTATTAACGGATCAGCTTAATCAACCCCTTTAGCGAAAACCGTTTCCCCGGGCTGTAGTCAGTTCTCAGTGGAGGTCTCTTTGCCGTTGCCCAACCGCGCAACAATCAATCGAATTCGCGCCACGGTATTCATGGCCTTGCTGCTCACGCTGGCCACCATTGGCGGTTGTCTGCCCAAGCCGTTGTCCGAAGGCGGCGCCGGCGGAGTCAACATCACGCTCTACGGCTTTTCGATCATGAAGGAGCCGCTCGAGAAAGCGATTTATCCGGCGTTCGCGGCCAAGGCCAAACGTGAACACAACATCGACATTCGTTTCACGTCGTCGTTTGCCGGCTCTGAGACGGTGACCAACCAAATTCTTCAGGGCGTTAAAGCGCAGGTCGCGATTCTTTCGATCGAGCGCGATGCTGATCGACTGAAACAGGGTGGCTTTGTCACTTCTGATTGGCATTTGCTTCCGCAACAGGGCATCGTCAACAAAACTCCCTTTGTGATTCTGGTGCGCAAGGGAAATCCGAAGGGCATTCATGACTTCAGCGATCTCGCCAAACCCGGCGTCAGATTAATTCATCCTGATCCCGGAAGTTCCGGCGGCGCGCAATGGTCGATTCTGGCGATGTACGGATCAGAACTGGTGAAGTCAAAACAATTGTCGGGCGGGGAAGATCGCGCGCGCGCGTTGCAGATGCTGCAGGCGATATGGCGCAACGTGATTTCCACGCCGGCTTCGGCCCGCGAGGCGCGCACCACCTTCGAGCTCGGCAACGGCGACGCGTTGATAACCTATGAGCTGGATGCGCTCATGATGAAGCAAGCCAACGCCAACGCAGATGCCGAGATTGTTATTCCAGAGGCGACCATCTTCAGCGAGCATCCGGCGGTTGTCGTCGATCGAAATGTTTCGGCGGTGGATCGCCCGGTCATCGATGCCTTCATGCAATATTTGTGGAGCGAGGAAGCACAGCGCGCGTTCGTGAAATTCCATTTCCGCTCGGTCACCAACGAAGCGCTGAATCAGGAAAACAAGGAACTCGCAACCATCAAGTATCCGTTTACGGTCAACGATCCGTTGCTGGGCGGCTGGGGCCGCGCGTTCCCGGAGATTATTGAAGGCATCTTTCGGGACCAGGTGCAGAAGAGAAAATGAAGCAAGTAGGGAACGGCGCGGTGTCGATATGAGGATCAGATCGATCAGACACGTTCGCGGTTTTGATGTGGCGCGGCCGATTAGCATCGGCATGATGCTCGGCATCATGCTGCCGCTCGTGTTGCTGCCGCTACTTTCTATTTTCGTCTATGGATTCGGAAAGGGCGCGGGACCATTTTTCTCATCGCTGGTAGCACCGGAAGCTGTGTTTGCCTTAAAGCTCTCAATCGCCACCAGCTTTTGGGCGACGGTCTTCAACGTGGTCTTCGGCCTATTCGCTGCCTATGTTCTCTCACGTTACGATTTTTGGGGACGCAACGCGGTGATCGTGACGATCTCTTTACCGACGGCGATTCCGACTGCGGTGGCCGGCTTCGCATTGCTCCTGCTGTGGGGCAAATACGGCATGATTGGCCGTTTCTTTTCCGAGAACCAGCAAATCATGTTCACGCCATACGCGATTATTCTGGCGAATATCTTCGTCACGTTTCCGCTGGCGTTCGGCGTCATCAAGCCGGTATTTGACACGATGAGCCGTTCGCTCGAAGAAGCCTCCGCGACCATTGGCGCAACTCGCTGGCAAACATTCTGGCACGTCACGCTGCCGAGTTTGCGCGGTGCGATTGTTTCCGGCGCGTTGCTGACGTTCGCTCGCGCCGTTGGCGAATTCGGCTCGACCATTTTGGTGTCGGGAAATCTCGCCGGGCGCACGCAGACCGCGCCCCTTTACATCTTTGCGAAATTCAATGAAGGACAGATTGAAGCCGCGAATGCGATCGCCATCGTGCTCGCGTTGCTTTCATTCGTAATTTTCAGCGTGCTGTTCTTTGCGCGCGACTGGCTGGAGTTCGAAACGCAGGAAGCATGATGCCGAAAATGAAATTGGCCAAAGAGTCAGGCGACCTGCATGTATCCTGGGTGCCTGAACGCGAAACGTCTTCGGGCGTCGCGGCCAGCGTGCGCCACGTCAGCAAGCGCTTCAAGAAAACCTCTGTGCTCGAAGACATCAGCTTTGATGTGTCTGAAGGTGAATCGCTGGTGTTGCTCGGCGCCTCGGGCAGCGGTAAGACCACCATCCTCAGAATCATCGCCGGTCTCGAACAGCCGGACAGCGGTTACGTAATTCTGCACGGCCAGGACGTTACCGATTTGCCTGCCCGCGAGCGCGGCGTCGGCGTTATCTTTCAATCGTATGCCTTGTTCCCGCGCATGACGGTCGAAAGAAATATCGCCTACGGCCTGAAGATCCGCCGTCTCCCGCGCAAAGAACGACGTGAGACCGTGGATAATCTCATCAAGCTGGTGCAGCTCGAACAACATCGCAAGAAATATCCCTGGCAGCTTTCCGGCGGCCAGCAGCAACGCGTCGCCATCGCCCGGACGCTCGCTTATAAACCGCAGGTGCTGCTGTTCGACGAACCCTTTGGCGCGCTCGATGCGCAGACGCGCGTTCATTTGCGGCGTGAGATACGCGGGCTCTTGCGGCAGGTGAAGGTGCCGGCGATTTTCATCACACACGATCAGGAAGAAGCGCTGGAGCTGGGCGATCGCATCGCGGTGCTGAACGAAGGCAAGCTCGAACAGATCGGCACGCCGGATGACGTTTATAATCATCCGGCAACTGAATATGTCGCCATGTTTCTCGGCGCGGCGAACCTTCTGCTGGGCGTGGCCACGCGCGGCTTTGTTGAGATAGGGACTGCGAGGTTGCCGGCCGAAACCGAGACGCAAAGATTTCGCGACGGTCAATCAGTGAAGCTGGTCTTTCGCCCGGAGGATGTTTGCATCAGCCAGGATGCGAACCTGCCCGAAGGATGCCGCCGGCTCACTAACGGCGTGATCGAAGAAGTAAATTTTGTCGGCGCTTACCAAAGGCTCACGGTTCGTCTCGATCTCACTCATCGAAAAGGCGATACCGATGCGCTTTATGAAGTCACCATCAACACCCCTCAACGAATGACCGGAGTTCCCATCATGGCGACGCGACCCAAACCTGAAGCGAACGCGACGCGTTACAAAACGGGCGATCGCGTGGCCATCGGACTCACATCGTTCAGTGTGCTGCCTAATTACACGCTGGCCAGGCAAAGGTAAACATTCATGAAAATCGGGGCGCTCTTCGTGGGCGTAATCTTGTTGTGCACCGCGCACGCAACGGGTCAAACGCGTGTCGTTCCCAAGAGCGACACGCAAAGTTGGAACGATGTCCAATTCACAATTCCGCTCAATAAGAAAACTGAGTTCGTGGTCATCGGCACGCTCCGGCTCGGCGATGACCTTACGAAACCTGTCGATGAGCGTTGGGGAATTCGATTCAATTACGCGGTCACAAAATACGTTTCGCTGCAGACTCTATATTTTCATCGTGAGGCCCGGCCCCCCAACGGCCGACATGAACGAGAAGAACGCGGGACCGTCGGCGCGAACCTGCGCGTGCCGCTCAGTAAATTCACTTTCAATACCCGCAACTGGTTCGAGCGGCGCTGGCGCGAGCCGCAAGTTGATTCGTGGCGCTATCGCAACCGGCTACAGCTCGAACATCCATTCAAGATTGGCAAGACGAAATTCGTCTGGGTGGTGAGCGACGAGTTCTTTTATGACTGGAGCGTGAACGCCTGGGTGCGCAACCGTTTCGCCGTCGGCGTCAATCACACCTTCAATAAGCATTTCACGCTCGACACGTACGTGATGCGACAGAACGACGGCCGTTCGCGACCCGGAAATCTGAATATCATCGGGACGACGTGGCGAATTAAATTATGAAAACATAGCGGCGTCCGGCGGGAAGCGACGACGACGCCTCAAGGTACTCGAGGAGTGCAAATCCAAGGCGATCGTTTATTTACATTTGAACAGGTCGGGCTGCGCGCCGTGCACGAGCGTAAACGTTCCGAGATCTTCCCTGGTCGAGCTGTTCCGGACCTTTAGCGTCAACGTCCGGCCTTTGACTTCGCCCGAAAAGACGACGGCATAACTTGATTGGTCGCCTTCCCGTACCGGTCCGCCGCGTTCCGGAAATTGCCTGCCCGAAACATTGAAGTGACCCTTCCCATCTAGAACGATCGTTCGATCGATCGTCGCATGCGCACAGTCATATTCAACCTTCGCGCCTTTCGGAGAGACCTCGACGCTGATGTGCTGTCCGCCCCAAACGCCAGTCGCCAATGTTCTTTTTTTGAGTTTTGCGCTCACAGGGAAACTAAGGAATGCCAGCAATGCGATGGTTATGCTGATCATGCTTCCGAGGTTTTTCATTTCCGTTGACTCATTGTCGCGCTTCGCGACGATTCGCTCAAGGCGGGAAAAAAACGGCCCGCCAGAAAATCCAGCGGACCGCTTTTTCTTAATCCGGACGCTGATTACCTAAACGTCCTGGCGGCGGCAATATTCGAGTAGGCCGAATTACCTCCGCCATTGAATGCCCTCACGCGGTAACGATACCTCGTGTTTCGCGACAGTCCAGTGTTGTTGAAGCTCGTAACGTTCGGGCCGACCTGAGCAATCTCGGCAAAGTTCGAGCAGCCATTGCCCTGACAACGCTCAATCTTAAAGCCCTGCTCGTTGTTCGAGTTGTCAGTCCACGCCAAATTGATTTGCGTCTGCGACGCCGCCGTCGCTGTCAGGTTGCTGGGCGCAGCCGGTGGCGGTGTTGGTGTCGGAGTTGGCGTCGGCGTCGGTGTGGGCGTCGGCGTCGGTGTGCCGCTTGGGGTCGGAGTCGGAGTCGGAGTCGGGACGCCGCCACAACCCGGGAACTTGAACGAACCGATGCGTGTGCGCCAATTGAAGCTGCCATTCGCAGGGATGTATTCCTGCGTGTACCAGAATGTGCAATCGTCAATCGGATCGACGGTTAGATCGCTGTAGTCCCCCCAGCGATTTAACGTGCCCGTTTGACTGCCCGCTCCCGCGAATATGGTGCCTTCAGCTTGAGTCAACTGATTAAGTGGATCGGTAAACAGACGGCCAGCGTAGCGTATCTGCGGGTTGATAGCTGAACTCGAAGCGCTGTATCCGAGCGCCAGATTTCCCTGCTGGTCCATCGCCGTGCTGCCCATCCAGCGCCAGGTAGTGTCGGGTTGATAGGTACTTTCCTGAAACTTCGTAACCGGACCGCTGGTCACATTCCGCAATTCAAACCAGCGAACGCCGGCCACTCCTCCCGAACTAACGCTGTAGTTGCCGACGACTGCCTCGTGATCACCGAAGTTGCGATACGCCAAACGGAACATCAGGCGGTCACCAATACCATCAACCCTGTTCGTGGTGTTGAGTTGAGGCACACAACTCCGTGTCGTCGGACACAAGAGGGAAAAACCTGCCGCCGCCGGACTCGCAAACAAGGTGAAGCTCGAGTTAGCGGGCGTCACAAAGTCGACGTGGAAATGAAAGACTCGATAAGCACCGGTGCTGGGAAATTCAACGAAGGTCGCCGGCGCACCCACCGGCGGCGGAATCACCCCATCGAGATCGCCTGGCAGATATACATCTTCGTTCGATCCACCGGTAACCCCCGTGGTGATGAAAGTGGCCGGCAAACCCAGTAACATCCGGGCGCGATTAAACGCGAAAGGTTGCGGGCCCAGGAAAGCAGTGCCGGAAGAATTGAAGACGTTCATGCTCATGTAGTAAGCATCCGGCCAAACACTCAGGTGTGGATAATCGAAGAAGTTCGAACCCAGGTGAAAAGCGTAACGGTTGTAGCTGCCGGTGGCATCGCTGGTCGTCGAGACCGCAATACATTCGTCAGTCGGCACGCTGGTGCCGGCGAACTGACTAATGACCCAGCGATTGTCGATTTGATCGTACAGGGCTACTGGATCGCCATTCCCTGCAGTTTCACACACCCCACCGAAACCGCTCCACAGAGTAGAAATGCCTGATGGTCCAAGCTGCGATGCGCCAGTCGCCTTGTTAAAGACCTGATAACCTTCATTGACGATCTGCACATACTGCGTGGCGCCAACTTCACCATTCGTGTCGGGCGGCGCACAGTTGCATCCGACTCCCGGGAACGGAATGCCATCAAAGTTGAGCCCCGTTGCCGGCATGTTCACTTGCGGCATCAGGCTGCCCCCCTGCACGGCCTCGTCAGTCTTGTCTTTGTGTTTCAGGCTGGCTGGAACTCTCGGGTTGTCGGGCCCTTCCTTCTCCGCCTTCTTAACAACCTGCTTCTGCTTCATATCGCGAAGCGGTGGCGAAGTATCGTTTTGCATCGATTGTCCGACCGTCACCTCATTGCTTTGTCCCTGAACTGTGTAGTTGAAGACAGCCTTCGGGTCTACTTTCGGACGGCGAGCCGCCTCGATGACGCCTGGCATGACTACTACCGCAGTCAGTAAAAGCGATGCTACTAGTGCCACGATCAATCCCGCGTATTTCTTCATTTGTTTGCCTCCCAGGTCAGTTGCGAATGTTGACTAACGGTCGGAGCAAGTTCCTTGTCAAAGGGGGACTAACTTTGCGTTGCGAGGGGGACTAACTTTGAGCGACGAGATGATAATGCCAGTCGCGCTTATACGCAAGAAAATTGCAGGCGGCAAACAAATCACACTCCCAGAGTGAAAAACAAAGGGTGGATATCGAATGATATCCACCCTGAGATTAACCAAATTGGAAGACTCAGCTATGGGCAGGTGCTGAGCTTGAAGGTATAGATGTAAGTGTTCCAATTGAAGGTTCCATTTGACGGCAAATACTCCGTGGTGAACACCATCGTGCAACCATCAACGGGGTCAACACTGATCGTGCTGTAGTCTCCCCAACGAGCAAGGTTGGTCAACTGCGAGCCACTTCCCACGAGCACGGTCGTCTCGTTCCCCAGCGTGCCCAGCGGATCCAAAGGCGACCGGTAGGCATAACGAATGCTCGGCTTAATTGTGCTGCTATTCGAAATGCTATAGCCGACCGCAATGCCGCCGGTCTGGTCCATTGCCGCGCTGCCCATCCAACGGTAGTCCGCGCTCGGAGCAAAGGTGCCCTGTTGCCGGATCACCGGGGTAGCGGTGGCCATCGTTTGACCTGTCGCATTCTGTAGCTCATACCAACGAATGCCACTGCCGCCACCACTGGCTACTGAGTGATTAATGACCAGGGCCTCGCGCGTTCCCAGATTGCGATAGCTGAGTCGATACATCAACCGGTCCGCCAAAGAATCCAGCTGTTGCGAAGTTCCGGGTTGCGGAACACAGGTGCCTCCACCGCAGGTACGACTGAACGAAGCAACGCCGGCTATGGGCGTCGGTCCGGTTAGCGTACCCGTGCCCGCGGTCCAATTGACAGCGAACCTCCAAAAGTTCACTGCGGTCGACGTCAAACTGAGTAACAGGTTAGGAGTCCCAGCAGGCGGTAAAATCGTACCTTCCAGATCTGACGGCTCGAGACTGGCATTGCTGCTGCTGGTCTGAGCACAAAGCTGCCGAGCCGACGCTCCAATCAGCATCTTATCTCGCTCTAAAGCGCACACCTTGCTGCCGGTGAAGGTGCGTCCGTTCCGAAACATGTTGTAGGTGATGTAATACGCGTCGTTCCAGACACCCAACTTCGGATAATCATTAAAATCCTTGTTGAAGGAATATGAATACCGGTTGTACGTGCCGGTTGGATCCGGACCGGTTGAGACCGCGACACATTGCGTGTAAGGCGTGGCCGATACCGCGAATTGAGTCAGCACCCATCGATCAGCTAATTGATCGTACTGCACAATCGGGTCGCCGTCGTTATCTGATTCACAGCGGCCGCCGAAACCCTGCCAAATGACATTCCCATTCTTGGGAAAGCCGGCTACCAGATTAAAACCAGTAATGTTGTTGGTCACATCTCGCGTCAAGGTGTAGACCGCATACCGCAGGTTGACCCATTGCACATAATGGTTTGGTCCAACGTCGCCAGTTGTGTCCGGCGGCGCAACACGGAAACTCGGATCGACCGGGGTGCCTCCCGTAGACGCCTTGGGTTCGCCAAAAGTCGAGGGCGCGCCGACGCCACGTTCCGCGAGTGGATCGATGGTATTAGGATTCGTTTTGCCCACCGGCTCCGGCTTTCCCGGTTCGAAATCCCGGCCACCGCGCGCGACCGAAGGCCGGTCTCCGCGCTCGAACATCTCGCGCAGTGGACGCGGCGTCCGATCGTGATGAGTCGGATCGCTGATCTCTGCGGGAGTCTGTTCTGTTTGCGACTGCGGTGCTTGCGACTGTGGCGCGCCGCCTTTGATGATGATCGGATGACCACCGGCGACGCTGGGCACAAACACTGCGACGCACAAGGAAAGTAAGGTTATAACTGCAAAGCTCTTTCTCATTTCTTCTCCTTATTGGTAAACAAGCATCATGAAGTTAAGTCTCGACAGCTCTCCTATCGATCGCCGTATCAGCAAGGACCGCAAGCCGGCACTTTTAGACTTACTTCGCACAAATTGTAATGGGGCGACCCTGTCGGTAAGGTCATGGCATAATAAGTTGCAGCCGGACAAAAGTCAATATGTTTTAACTATTTCGGCGAGACCGCCAACGACGAATCATCTGAGGTAAGAGAAGCGAGGCCCGGAGCAGCGAGCCAGAGGTGAATTTCCGAGCAATACCGCGAAAAAGCTGGCCAGCCTCGGCGTCATAATTGAACCACCAGAGGTCTGGAATGAAAGGTAAACGGTTGACGTGAACGTGTTGCGGCCGGACAAGTTCCATCAGGCCAGCCTGCCCGTGCGTGCGGCCGAGACCACTCTGTTTCATCCCTCCCCAGGGGGTCTGCGCGATCGCGTGCGTGTACAGGACTTCATTGATCGTCACCGTGCCGGCATCAATCTGGCGCGCGAGTTGTTGACCGCGAGCGATGTTGTTGGTCCAGACGCTGGCCGTCAGGCCGAAGTCGCTGTCGTTCGCCAGGCGAATCGCCTCGTCGTCAGTTCTGAAAGTCATGATCGGCAGCACCGGACCGAACGTCTCCTCGCGCATGACATCCATCTCGTGCGTGACGTTCGTCAAAACCGTCGGTGGATAAAACGGGCCGGCCACGTCGCGCAAGCGTTCGCCACCGGTCAACGCGACGGCGCCAAGATTGCGAGCCTGGCTGACGTGACGTTCGACGATGCTCAACTGCCGTTCACTGGACATGGGGCCAAGGTCATAAATGGCGTCCGTGCCGTTTGCCTGGCGCAGCCGTTTCGTTTCTTTCACTACCTCAGCCGTGAACTGTTCGGCGATGCTTTCATGGACGTAACAACGTTCGACTGACGAACACGACTGGCCGCAGTTGGCAAACGCACCCCACACCACTCCACGGGCCGCGTTCGCAACGTTCGCGTCATCGAGGACAATCATCGGATCTTTGCCGCCCAGTTCGAGCACCACTGGAATGAGATATTTCGCCGCCGCTTCAGCCACTCGTCGGCCGGTCGCCACACTTCCGGTAAACATGATCTTGTCGACGCCGGATGCGACCAGCGCTGCACCGGTGGAACCGTCGCCGGTCACTACCTGAAAGACATTCTCAGGCAAACCCGCGCGCGAA
>Ga0105242_10002889_pt1 | contig 13443 bp, 11 predicted proteins | sample KBSM24metaG_FD_81521 | JGI IMG/M metagenome (GOLD analysis project Ga0105242, IMG submission 81521) | Miscanthus rhizosphere microbial communities from Kellogg Biological Station, Michigan, USA - KBS M2-4 metaG | ecosystem: Host-associated > Plants > Roots > Rhizosphere > Soil | place...
CACGCGGCGCATCGACGTCTACGGAGTCACGCCGGAGTTCGCCGAGATCCGCAACCGCAGTCTGACCGCCGGCCGTTTCATCAGCAAACGCGACGTCGACACGGCGGCGGCCGTGGTCGTGATCGGGTTCGACCTCAAGCGCCGGCTGTTCGGCGGCGAGGAAGCGATCGGCCGCCAGCTGAATCTCGGCGGGCGGCGGCTCACGGTGATCGGCGTCGGGGCGAAGATGGGCAACGAGTTCGTCGACGACGACGACTTCCGCAAGGAAATGGGCGGCGTGTACGTGCCGTGGAGCGTCTACCGCGACATGTTCGGCCGCGCGGACGCGGTCTCGTACATGCTCGCCAAGGCCGTCTCGCCGGAGAAGAGCATCGACGCCGAGGATGAAGCGACGGCGCGATTCCGCCAGGCCCACAACAACATCGGCGATACGCGGATCAACAACATCGGCAAGGACATGCTCAAGGAGCGCGCGCAGATCGATGTCATCCTGCGCAACTGGCGCATCGTGTTCTTCTCCATCGCCGGCGTCTCGCTGCTGATCGGCGGCGTCGGGATCTTCTCGGTGCTGAAGATCTCGATCTCGGAGCGGTTGTTCGAGATCGGGTTGCGCAAGTCGATGGGCGCGTCGGACCTCGAGATCTTCATGCAGTTCCTCATCGAGTCGGTGACGCTCTCGGTCGTCGGCGCCGCGGTGGGACTCGCGCTCGGCGTCGGCTTCGTCAGCCTGATCGCGCGGTTCTTCCCGGCTGGCTTGCCCGTGTCCGCGTTCGGCGTGGCCGTCTCGACCGGCTTTGCGGTCGCGGTCGGACTCTTCGCGGGGCTGTACCCGTCGCTCAGCGCGTCGCGGTTGCAGCCGGTGGAGGCGTTGCGCGCGTAACCATCGTCGCGGCGTTGGTGTTTGCCGCCACCGCGGTTGCGGCGTTCGCGCATCCCGGCTCCGCCATCGCCGTCGCGGCGGACGGGCGCGTCTTCTTCGTCGACACCGGCCGCGGTCTCTTCGCGATCGGACGCGACGGAAGCGTCACGCGGCAGGACGGACCGGCGTTCCACTGGTTCACGCTCGATCCGGCCGGTCGCTTCGCGCGCACGCCGTGGCCGTACATGCCGGGCGCGGAGTTTCGTTCAGTGGGCGCGCATCCGACGGTGATTCTGTCGAGCGACTATCCGGTCGCGGTCGGACGTGACGGCACGTTCTACTACCCCGAATTCAACGGGCGCCTGCGGATCATCGGCCTCACGCCCGGCGGCGCGCGCTCGGTGCACGCGACGCTTGCCGAGCCGTCGCCGCGCTGGCTCAACGGGCTGACCGCGGGACCCGACGGCTCGCTCTATTACACCGAGGACAAGGCCGTGCGAAAGATCGATGCGCGCGGCGCCGTCTCGACGGTTGCCGCCAATGTGTCGGTCGCGAATTGCGCCGCGATTCCCGGCGCGGAACCGCCGTACCTTCGCGGCCTCGCCGTTGCTCCCGACGGCACGATCTACGTAGCCGCCGCGGGATGCGGCGCGCTCCTGAAGATCACCCGCGGCCGGGCCACGCGATTCCTGCAGACCGCGCCGCCATGGTCGCCGACCGCAGTCGCCCTGGCGAACGGCGACCTGTACGTCCTCGAGTATCTGCACACCGCCTCCGACAACCGCCAGGAGTGGATCGCGCGCGTCAGAAAGATCCTCCGCGACGGAACGCAAGTGATGCTCACGAAGTAGATCACCTGCGCATCGCTGATACGCGCCGGGGGGCCGTGCGAATGGTTGCGCGGAGCTCGACGACTTCCGATTTCAGCCTGTCGCCAAGGCGATCGCGCTCCACATCGAGGTCGTACTCGCTTTGAAGATTCAACCAGAACTGCTCGGATGTCCCGAAATACCGGCCGAGTCGCAATGCAGTGTCGGCGGTGATGCCGCGTTTGTGGAGCACAATTTCATTCACCCGTCGTGGCGGGACGCTGATGTCTTTCGCGAGCCGGTATTGGGTGATGTTCATTGGTTTGAGAAATTCTTCGAAAAGAACCTCTCCGGGGTGCACCGGCGGAAGCCGCTTTTTAGTGGTAGTCGACGATCTCGACTTCATATGCGTTGCCTGCCTCCCAACGAAAACAGATCCGCCATTGCATGTTTACGGCGATGCTCCATTGCCCGGCGCGATCACCTTTGAGCTTCTCCAGCCGGTTGCTCGGTGGCACCAGCAGGTCGTCAATGCGGGTCGCAGCGTTGAGCATCTTCAGTTTTCTTAGTGCCACCGTCTGAATGTTGGGAGAGAGCCGCCGAGACCGCTCGCGCTCGTACAGCCGCTGCGTCTCCACGTCCGCCCAACTTCGAATCACGTGAACAGCGTAACGCTCCGCGTTATGCCTCGTCAACGCGACGCCGGCCGCGCACCAAGCCTCGCAGGCGAGACGGCGCGCGCTATGCTGTGCCCTATGCGCACGTTCGTGAAGGTCGCTCTTGTCGTCGCCGCGGTTGCGGTCACGGCGGTGGTTCTCACCGCACAGACGAAACCGGAGGAGAAAAAAGAGGAAGCGAAGATCGCGGTGCGGGTGACGCCGGAGATGATCCGGCACAGCCGGATCGTCGAGACGCTCTACTTCGTCGGCACGGCGTACTCGATCGGCGTGCTCGTGCTGCTGCTGCTCAGCGGGGCGTCGAAACGGATGCGCGACCTCGCGGCGGCGATCGCGAAGAAACCGTTCGTGATGGCGATGGTCTACATCATCTTCTTCACGCTAGCCACGACGCTGCTCGAGCTCCCGCTTTCGTACTACGCGGGGTTTGTCGTGCCGCACCAGTTCGATCTCACCGACCAGTCGCTCGCGGGCTGGCTCACCGATGAGGCGAAGGGTCTCGTCGTCGGCCTCGTCATCAGCGCGATCATCGGCGCGCTCGCGCTCCTCGGCATCCGCAAGTTCAAACGCTGGTGGCTCGCGCTCTGGATCGGAACGATCCCGGTCGTCCTCTTCTTCGTGGTCATTCAGCCGGTCATCCTCGACCCGATCTTCAACAAGTTTCAGCCGCTCAAGAACCAGCACTTGAAGCAGGAGCTGCTCACGCTCGCCTCGCGCGCCGGCATCGAGGGCGGACGCGTGTATCAGGTCGACAAATCGAAACAGACGAAGACGATGAACGCGTACGTGAACGGCATCGGGCCGACCAACCGCATCGTCATGTGGGACACGCTGCTCGCGAAGATGACCGAAGACGAAGTGCTCGCCGTGATGGGACACGAGATGGGCCACTACGTGATGAAACACATGTGGAAAGGCCTGGCGTTCTTCCTGGCCCTGGCCTTCGGCGTCTACTTCATCGGCCAGCTCATTTACGAGTACGGCATCGCGCGCTGGGGCGCGAAGTGGGGCGTGACGGAGCCGGGCGATCCGGCATCGGTGCCGTGGCTGCTACTGATCGTCAGCGTGATCGGCTTCCTGCTCTCTCCCGTGGTGAGCGGCTTCTCGCGCCAACTCGAGCACGACGCCGACATCTTCTCGCTCGAGCTGACGCACCTCAACGAGCCAATGGCCCGGGCGTTCGTGAAGCTCGCCGAGGACTCGAAGCGCGATCCGAGCCCGCATCCGTTCATCGAATTCTGGCGCTACTCGCACCCGCCCATCGCCAAGCGCATCGACTTTGCGCTCTCGTACAAACCGTGGGAAAAGCGGGAGCCGAACCGGAAGTGGAAGCCGTAGTAAACTCCTTAAACCGCTAAGGAGATTCATCCATGTCCCGCAGGCGTATTCAGTGCTCGATCCTCGTCCTTTTTCTTCCTCTCATCGCGTCCGCCCAGGTCCCGACGATCATCAACGAGATCGGCGAGCTGGAGGCGGTGCGCGATCCGAAGTGTTACGCGACCGCGAGCCGGCTGGAGGACTTCATCTACGGAACGCCGCTCGAGGCCGAGGCGCGCTTCGCGAAGATCGAGCTCCAGAAGCGGTACATCCGCGCGCTGTGGGAGAAAGCATCCGCCGCCGCGCGCGCGGCGGGGAAGAGCGAGATCGGCGTGGACGAGTTGCGGCCCGTGCTGCAGGCGGCCGTGCCGTACGCGCAGAACGCCGGAGGCTCATGGGTCGTGCGCGAAACCGTAGTGACCGCGCGTGACAAACGCCAGTACGGCAGCGTCGCCTACGCGCTGCGCGCGGTCCTCGCGGTCCAGCAGGAATCCCTCGGCGACACGAGACTCCTGCCGCTGACCGCCGACGCGGTCGAGTTGTTCAAGGAGTCGGTCGACCTGACGACGCTCGCGGCGCTGCAACGCGCCGACCGCGAGTCGCGCAAGTTGAATCGCGACCGCATCGGTCCCGATGCATTGAAGTCGGCCTGGAAATCCGTCGTAAGTGGAGCGGTGGGCTCTCAGCCCACCGAAGCGGCCGGCGGGCTGAGAGCCCGCCGCTCCACGGAAGGCGAGAAGTTTGCCACCATCAAGGCGATCGTCGCGGAGAAGCTCACCGCGTTCGAAAAGTACAACAACCTCTCCATGGCCGTGTTTCTGCGCAACCTGCAGGTCTACATGGCCCGGCACATGTGGCCGTCCGATCCCGAGGAAGGGAAGGCGTTTCGCGATCAATTCACGAACGTGATGATCGACTGGATGAACGACGTGCTGCTCGAGGCGGACAAGCAGGCCAGGAAAGCAGGGCATCCGCTCATCCGCGTCGAAGACGTGCACGCGGCGCTGCAGGTCTTCCAGCCGCACGAGGCGAATCAGTACGAGGACATCATCTACTTCCCGCGCCTCCCGAAGAACGAGCGCATCGTCATCGAGGCCTACGACCTCGACTCGTTCCGCGATCCCGGCATTCACTGGCTCTATCTCAGCGAAGCGATCAACGATCCGAACTACAAGGGAACGATCGAGCCCGATCCGTTCGCCGCGGAGCTGTTGACCGAGGGCGCCGCGCAGATGGGCGTGCTCGTGCTGCGCGTCGCGGGCAACGTTGCCGAGGGGGACGGCCGCGAACGTCTCGAGATCGGCGATCTCGAGAAATCGCTCAAGGTCATCCAGGCCAAGCTCGACAAACATGCCACGATGCCCGCGCCGAAGAAGACCCCGAGCGTCATCGCTTCCGCGCCGGCCGCGCCATCGAAATCGAATGGGAAGTTCTTCACCGACGTCACCGCCGCCAGCGGCGTTCAGTTCGAGCACCGGCTCTCCGACTGGCTGGCGCGCTTCATCCGCGGCTACACCGTCATCGAGGGAAACACCGTCCGTCTCGCGGTTCCGCCGACGTTCGGCGGCTCCGGCGTCGCAACCGAAGACATCGACAACGACGGCGACGTCGACGCGCTGATTCTCAGCGGCGCGGGGAACGCGCTCTATCTCAACGACGGCAAGGGACGCTTCGTCGACGCGACAGAAGCCGCGGGACTGGCGTGGAAACGGCCGGATGGAACCGCGGGCGAGCCGCGGCAGCCGATCATCGCCGACTTCGACAACGACGGCCTGCAGGATGTGCTCATCACGTACGTCGACGACGATCACCGTTTGTATCGCAATACGGGCAACGCCAAATTCGAAGACGTCACCGCGCGCACGAAACTCGGCGGCAAAGGTCTCGTCGGCGGTCCCGCGACCGCGCTCGACTTCGACAACGACGGCCGGCTCGACCTCTACATCGGCTACTTCGGCGACTACGTTCACGGCGTACTGCCGACGCTCTCGCGCCGCAACAGCAACGCATTGCCCGACAAGCTCTTTCGCAACAAGGGCAACTTCGTGTTCGAAGAAGTGCCGAACAGCGGCGTCGAGAACACCGGATGGGCGCAGTCGGTGGGTCATCTCGACTTCGACGGCGACGGCCGCGAGGACCTCATCTGCGGCAACGACTTCGGCACGAACGCGTGGTATCGCAACCTCGGCAACGGCAAATTCGAAGACGTGTCGTCGAAGATCGGCACCGACAAGCCGAGCTACACGATGAACGTCGGCATCACCGATCTCAATCGCGACGGCTTCCCCGACGTCTACATCTCCAACATCGTCACGATGGACAAGGACGAAAAGTACATCCTCCCCGACACGAAGACGCGCATGAAGTTCAATCCCGCGAAGATGGCGAACATGCGCGTGGTCGAGGCGAATGACATGTGGGTTTCCAAAGGCGGTCAATACGAGCAGTCGAAGGCCATCGGCCGCGGCTTCCGTTCCACCGGATGGAGTTGGGGCGCGCAGTTCTTCGACTACGACAACGACGGCGACGACGATCTCTATCTCGTCAATGGCATGAACGAGTACGCGGTCTACTCGAGCGTCAATCCGTATCTCACCGATCCGACCGGTAAGGCCACGAACGCGGTATTGCCGGTGGCGGACAAGGAAGTTCCGGTCTTCTTCGTGAACACGAAGGGGATGCTGCAGGAGGAGAGCGCAGAGAGCGGCGCCGATCCCGCCGGCAACGCGCGCAGCGTGGCCTATCTCGACGCGGACGGCGACGGCGACCTCGATATGGTCGTGAACAATTTCAGCGCGCCGGCGATCGTCTACCGCAACAACAGCGAGAAGAACGGCAATCACTGGATCAAGCTGCGCCTGACCGGCGATCCCGCGAAAGGCGTCACCCGCGACGCGATCGGCGCGAAGATCCTCGTCGATACGGCGAAAGAGAAGGGGATGTGGCGCGAGGTCTTTAGCACGATCGGCTATCTCTCCGCCCACCCGAAGGAACAACACCTCGGACTCGGCAGCGACACGAAGGCGGACGTCACCGTCGTTTGGCCGGGCGGCGAGCGCGAGACGTTCCGCGCCCTGGCCGCGGACCACGCGTACAAGATCGTGCAGGGACGTGGGCTCGTCAAATAAGGCAGAAGGCAGAAGGCAGAAAGCAGAAGGGAAGACGTTCCCCCTGCTCGTCCTGCTTCTCTCTTCTGCCTTCTGCGTTCTGCCTTCTGCCTTCGCCGCCGAGCGCCTGAAGAACGAACGCTCGCCTTACTTACGACAGCACGCGAGCGATCCGGTGCAGTGGCACGCGTGGGGCGACGAGGCCTTCGCGCGCGCGAAGAAAGAGAACAAGCCGGTCTTTCTCTCCGCCGGCTACTCGACGTGCCACTGGTGCCACGAAATGCAGCGCGAGTCGTTCGCCGATCCGGAGATCGCGAAGCTGATGAACGACGCGTTCGTGAATATCCTCGTCGACCGCGAGGAGCGGCCGGACGTCGACAGCGTCTACATCGCCGTCACTCGCACGCTCACCGGCGACGCCGGCTGGCCGAACAACGTCGTCCTCACTCCCGACGGCAAGCCGTTCTTCGCCGCCGCGTACATCCCGAAGGAAAAGTTCCGCGCGCTGATCCCGCGCCTCGGCAAGATGTGGAGCGAGCAGCGCGAGAGCGTCGTGCAGCAGGCCGACATGATCGTCCGCGCGCTGCAGGCGCCGCCGCTCGGCAGCGAGTCCCTCGGCGCCGACGTCCTCGAGAAGGGCTACCGCCAGCTGGCCGCGCGTTATGACGCCGCGAACGGCGGATTCCTCCCCGAGCCGAAGTTCCCGGGCGCGCATCACTTGATGTTCCTGCTCCGCTACTGGCGCCGCAGCGGCGACGCGAAGGCGCTGGAGATGGTGGAGACGACGCTGCAGACGATGCGCGCGCGTCCGATCTACGACGCCGAGCGATTCGGGTTCCACCGCTATTCGAGCGACGCCGCGTGGCGCGAGCCGCATTACGAGAAGATGCTCTACGACCAGGCCCTGCTCGCGACGGCGTACCTCGAGGCCTACCAGGCCACGCACAAAAAAGAGTACGCCGGCGTCGCCCGCGAGATCTTCACGTACGTGCTGCGCGACCTGCGCGCGCCCAACGGCGCGTTTTACACCGCCCATGACGCCGACGTCCGCTCGCGGCGCGACGAGAAGATCCTCACCGACTGGAACGGCCTGATGATCGCCGCCCTCTCCTTCGGATCGCTCGTCCTCGAAGAGCCGTCCTACGCCGCCGCCGCCAAACGCGCCACCGACGCCCTGTGGAGCGGCGGGCTCTCAGCCCGCCGAATTTCGCGCCGGCCGGAGACTCGGCGGGCTGAGAGCCCGCCGCTCCACCATCAGGGTGGACAGGGCGCTTTCCTCGACGACTACGCGTTCTTGATCTGGGGGCTGCTGAACCTTTACGAGGCGACGTTCGAGGTGAAGTATCTCCAGTCGGCGATCGCGCTGGAGGACGAATCGATCCGGCTCTTTCGCGACTCGGCGGGGCGCTTCTACGTCACGCCGTCCGACGCTCCGGCGCTGCTCGTCCGTCCGCGCGAGATCGGCGACGGCGCGCTTCCCTCCGGCAACTCCGTGCAGCTCATGAATCTCATCCGCCTCGCGCGCATCACCGCCCGCGACGACTACGCGAAATACGCGGACGAGCTCATTCGCTCCGTCGCCGATGAAGTGAGCCTCGCCCCGGTCGCCTCCACGCATCTCCTCAGCGCCCTCGACTTCGTCCTCGGCCCGTCGTTCGAAATCGTCCTTTCGGGCAAAGACATCACCGCGCTGCGCCGCGCGATCTTCACGAAATTTGTCCCGAACAAAGTCGTGTTGGGCGTCTCGAAATTCGCGCCGTTCACTGCCGCGCAGAAACCGATCGGCGGACGTGCGACCGCGTACGTCTGCACGAACTACCTCTGTAAACTTCCGACCACGGATGCCAACAAAATGACCGAGATGCTGCGATGAAGAAATGGTTGCTCGCCTGCACGGCGGCGCTCACGGCGCCGATGTTCGGTGCAACGTACAACGTACCGCCGGATGCGGAGCTGATCCAGAACGCGGACGACATCGTCGTCGCGACCGGCGTCCGTGCGCTTGCTGAACGCACGGACAACGGAGTGGTCACGCGTTTCACGCTTCGCGTCGAGGAGACCCTGAAAGGCACGCTCACACCGGGTGAGGAGCTGGTGCTGACCGAGCGCGGAGGCATTCTGCCCGACGGCGGTCGGCTCGTGTTCGGAGCGCCGCGATACGAGACGGGCGTTCGCTATCTCGTCTTCGCGTCGATGAGCTCGAACCTCGAACGGACGACGCTGGGCATGTCGCTAGGGCAGTTCGAGCTCACGGGCAAGCTGGCATCGCGACGCGACATCCACGGCTTCGATCAGAACCTCGATGCGCACGTGGAGCGTCCGCGTGACGCCGCGCGGTTCCTGCGCTATGTCCGCGACATCGTCGCGCAGCGTTCATCGGATGCCTCCTACTTCTCCGAGGCGCCGCAGATGCAGACGCAAACCGCCGCTGTTCCGATCTCACGCGCTTCCTACACGGGCGGAAGCGATGGCAGAGGCGTTCGCTGGAAGGTTCCGTCCGCCGGCTGGGTGCGCAACGGAGAGCAGCCCGGCGCGGACGCCGCGCAGGCGTTCTCGAAAGCGATCGAGCAGTGGAACGGCACCGACTCGAACATCGAATATCACGACGCCGGAATCGATTACTCGCCGGCGCCGAGCGCCGATGACGAGAATGCGCTCAACATGGTCATCTTCAACGACGCCCGCGATCTTCCGAAGGGCAGTGGCTACGTCGCCGGCTACGCCATCGCGCATCTCGGCGCGATCTACGCCTTCGATGGAGAACTGTTCCTCGACATCACCGGCGGCGACATCGCCATCAAGGAAGGCCCCCGCGCACAGAACTGCCTGAACAGCCTCGTCGCGCACGAGCTCGGCCACACCTTGGGCTTCCGTCACTCGGAGACGCCCGTCCCGCCGTACCAATGCGCGACGAATGCGGACTGCACCAGCAAGGCCATCATGGTCAGTGGCCTGGGCAACGAGGAGTGCGGTTACAACGGCGCGCTGCAGCGCTGGGATCGCGATGCCGCGGTTGCCGTCTATGGCGCGGGACCGACCTGCTCGAACCCGCTCATCAAGCGACAGCCGGAATCGGAGCATGTCCGCAAAGGTCTCAACTACGTCATCTGGGTCGTCGCGGACAGCCGGGAGCCGACGCGTTATCAGTGGTACGAGGGAGCGCGGGGAGACACGAGCCGCCCGATCGGAAGTGACTCGATGTGGTTCACTACGCCGAAGATGACGCGCTCGATGTTGTTGTGGGTGCGCGTGACGGACATCTGCGGATCCACCGACAGTGAAACCGCGACCCTGAGCATCGCGACGCGGCGCCGGTCGTCGGGACACTGAGGGGCTTGCGATGAGATACGTGATGAAACAAAAGCTGTTTGCCTGGGGCGATGACTTCTACATCCGCGACGCGGAGGGACGCGAAGTCTTCTTCGTCGACGGCAAGGGGTTCTCCATCGGCGATCAGTTGTCGTTCAAAGATCTCGGCGGCCGTGAGCTTGCGTACATCCGAGAGAAATTCCTGTCGTGGGGTCCGACGTACGAGATCTACCGCGACGGCGCTCTCGCCGCCGTCGTCAAGAAAGAGCTCTTTACGTTTTTCAACTGCCGGTTCGTCGTCGACGTCCCCGGCCCGGCCGATCTCGAGGCATCGGGCGACTTCATGGACCACGAGTATGGGTTCAAGCGCGGTGGAAACACGGTCGCGACGGTCTCGAAGCAGTGGTTTGCCTGGTCCGATACGTACGGTGTGGAGATCGCGGGCGGCGAGGACGACGTGCTGGTTCTCGCCAGTACCGTGGTGATCGACATGGTCTGCCACGGCAGCCGCAAACAGAGCTAACCGCCGCGCCGTATCGCGTGAGCGAGTGGCTCACTTCGTCAGGGCCTGCATCATCTTCTCGTCGCCCGTGATCAGCCGGTGGATCGTCTCGTAGAAGCGCGGAGGCACTTTCTGCTTCGCGGCTTTCGGCGGATTCATCAGCGATCCGGGGATCTCTTCCTCGCCCGCGAGTTTGTTCCTCGCCAGCTCTTTGCCCGACGCGTCGTAGACGACGGCTTCGAAGTCGTAGTCGAAGTTGATGTTGTTGTACGTATCGGACTTGAACTCGCGCATGAGGACCATGAGCGCCCGGTTCGCGTTGGCGGCGCTCACGGCTGCCGGAACGTCGCCCGCTTTCTGGGGCGACGGCGTGACGCGGAATCCGCTCGCCTCGAGGTCGCGCTGCACCGTCTCCTGCACCACCTGCGCGAAGGGACGCTTGTCGGTCGTCGTCACGTTGAACGGGATGCCGTAGCCGCTCCGCTGCTCGCCGACGAAGTTCGCCGGCTCCTCGCCGGAGACGATGTACGGCCGCTGATCGTCGACCGCGAACAGCAGCACGACCACTCCTTTCCCGACCTCGCTTCGCTCCGTCGGTACGTAGTTGAACGTGTGCGTGTTGCCCGCCGCACAGCCGCCCAGGAGAACGATGGAGAGAGTGACGATTCCGAGAGAAGCGCGTGGCATACCTATCCTCCTAATGCGCACGCTGCACACCTCAGACCCGCCGCGCCGTATCGCGCAGCCGCTCCACCAGCAGCTCGCTCATCGCCACGGCGAACTTCGCCAGCATCTGCGGATTGAACGACAGGGCGGCGGAGAGCGTGCGCTTGTCCCACGCCCGCACGGTCGTGTCTTCGCCCGCCTTCACCGAGACGGTTCGCGGGGAGTCGTCGATGAACGACACTTCGCCGAGGACGTCGCCGGGGCCGACCGTGGCCACGATGGTCTCTTCGCCGTCGCGCATGGCGACGATGTCGAGATGTCCGTCTTCGATCGCGAAGAGCGTCGAGTCGGTCTGGCCCGCGCGGATCAGGTATTCATCATGCGCGATGCGCCGGACCTCGGCAATGCCCTCCATGCGCGCGCGCTCATCCGCATTGAAATAGCGGAACAGCGGATGATCGGACTCAGACGAAAAAATCTTGTTCATGTCCCGTGGATCATAGTGTCATCCTGAGCCGCGCAGACGGCGAAGGATCCCCGGTCGTGTCATCCTGAGCGCAGCGAAGGATCTTCCCCCATGGCAAGAACGCCGGAAGATCCTTCGCCGTCTTCGCGGCTCAGGATGACACACCCCTCACCCGGCCCTTCGCTACGCTCAGGGCCACCCTCTCCCCGCAAGCGGGGCGAGGGGCGCTCGCGGCACGCCTGCGTCGAGAGCCTTCTCCCCGCTGGCGGGGAGAAGGTGCCGAAGGCGGATGAGGGGTGTGTGTCAGGATGATCACTGCCAGTTTAACTTCCACTCGCAGCACGCGCCGCCTTTCGCGAAGCACTGCGTCTTTTCCACGTTCACGTCCTTCGCACCGGTCAGCTCGGCCATCCGCTCGATCCAGCCGGTGACGCGCGCGCATCCCGCGGCCTCGGAAGGGAAGTTCGTCAGGCGGATGCGCGCGCTCGTCTCGGTCTGGTCGGCCACGCGCAGTTCGCCGCGGTTATAGAGCGAGCTCCACATCTGTCCCGCCTTGCTCAGCAGCGCGGGCGGGGTCATCACCAGCGCGAAGAAGCGGTAAATCCCTTTCACCGCATCGCTCGCTCCCTCGCGCCCCGCGCGGCGCGCGAACGCGTCCAGCGACTCGCCTTTCGCCTTCGCCGCCTCTTCCGTGAACCGGTTCAACATGTGCACGGGAATCGTTTCCGTGGCCAGGATCGGCGAGCGGAATCGCGCGGCATACTCCGGCGGCAGCGCGGCGAACACGACGTCACGCTGGGTGGGATCGAGCTCGGCATCGATGAACTTCTGCAGACTGCGAACGGGAGACCCTTTGACCGTGACGCTTTCGTCCATCATCGTCACTCTCCATTCGTTTTGTGGCGGAAGTTGCTGACCGAGTGACGAGTATAATCCGCCCGCCCACACGCGGCGAATGATCGGGAGGACCTGAATGGACGAGCAGACACCGGCGCCGCAGCCCGGCAGCACGGCCGCCGAGGGCGCGGCGGCGATCTCCGTCGCCGAAGACAGCAATCAGCCGCTCATCGGGAAGAAAGACAAGCTCGAAGAGCTGTGCGTCAACACGATCCGCTTCCTCGCCGTCGACGCCGTCGAAAAGGCGAAGTCGGGACATCCCGGGACGCCGATGGGCATGGCCGACATGGCCTTCGTCCTCTGGACCGAGTTCCTCCACCACGATCCGCTCGAGCCGCACTGGAAGAACCGCGACCGTTTCGTGCTCTCCGCCGGTCACGCGTCGATGCTGCTCTACTCGCTCCTCCATCTCACTGGCTCTCCCGACATGACGCTCGAGGAACTGAAGAACTTCCGGCAGTGGGGATCTCGCACCGCCGGACATCCCGAGTACGGCCACGCCAGCGGAATCGAAGTCACGACCGGTCCTCTCGGCCAGGGCATCTCGGACGCGGTCGGGATGGCGCTCGGCGAGAAGATGCTCGGCGCGCGCTTCAACACCGTCGATCCGTTCCAGCCCGTCGATCACTACGTCTACGTCATCTGCTCCGACGGCGATCTGATGGAAGGCATCAGCGCCGAGGCGACGTCGCTCGCCGGCCACCTCGGTCTCGGCAACCTGATCGTCTTCTATGACGACAACAACATCTCCATCGAAGGCGAGACGCGCCTCGCGTACTCCGACGATGTGAAGAAGCGATTCGAAGCCGTGGGATGGCACGTGCAGTCCATCGA
>Ga0105242_10002897_pt1 | contig 13421 bp, 8 predicted proteins | sample KBSM24metaG_FD_81521 | JGI IMG/M metagenome (GOLD analysis project Ga0105242, IMG submission 81521) | Miscanthus rhizosphere microbial communities from Kellogg Biological Station, Michigan, USA - KBS M2-4 metaG | ecosystem: Host-associated > Plants > Roots > Rhizosphere > Soil | place: Michigan...
GGCCGACGTCCCCGCCAAGGCGGTGCATTTCGCCGAGCTTGCCGGCGACAAGGCCCTGGGTGCCTTCGCCCTCGATCGCGCGCGGGCTCAATACACCGCGACGCTGCGCGCGATGGAGGCGCGTGGCATCGTCTCCAGGGAACAGAAGCTCGCCTGGTGCCGGCTCGCGGAGAAGCTCGGCATGGCGTGCGTCTGGGATCCGCTGGCGTTGAGCGAGGGCGTCGAGATCTTCGAGCGCAGCGTCGCGCTGGCGCACGAGGCCGATGACCTTCACGCCCTGTCTCGGGCCGAATACTGGCTCAGCTACATCTGCTACTCCAAGGGAAACGCCCGCGCCGCGCTCGTCCACGGCGAGGAGTCGCTCCGGCTCGCCGGTCAGATCGGCGACGACCGGCTCGCCGACCAGATTCGCGCGACGCTGGGGCAGGCGCTCGCGTCCGCGTGCCAGTACGAGCGCGCCCTGCCGCTCTTGGGAGGCGCCGTCGAGAGCAAACGTGCCCGGGGTCGACCGGGAAGCAGCCTCGCGGTCGGTTCGGCCTATGCGCTCGCCTGCAAGGGAAGCATCCTCGGCGATCGCGGGCAGTTCGCTCTCGCCGAAGAAGCATTCGAGGAAGCGCTGGCGCTCGTGGGCGGGACCGATCACCAGGTCGGAAGCTCGGTCCGCAACTGGATCAGCGCCGTGTATCAGTGGCAGGGCCGCTGGCAGGATGGCGAGCGCGTGGCCGAGGCGTCGATGCGGGTCGCCGAGCTGTGCAAGAGCCGGCAGCTCCTGGCGATGAGCCGGGCGCTGTGGGGTCACGCGAACTGGATGCTGCACGGCAACGTCGAGGCGATCGGCACGATCAAGGACGCGACCGCATGGATCGAGGCGCGAAAGGGCGCCCTGGTCACGTCGCTCAATTACGGCTGGCTGGTGGCGGCGACCCACGCAAGCGGCAGGCACGAGGAATCGCGCCGGCACGCCGCGCGGCTCTTCGTGCGCGCTCGCCAGCACGACCGGCTTGGCGAGGCGATGGGTTGCCGCGCGCTGGCGCAGAGCGCCGCGGCGCGGCGCGAGTTCGCGCTGGCGCATCGCTACCTGGCGCGCGCGGAACGCGCCGCGCTGGCGCGCGAATCGGCGCACGAACGAGCAAGCAACCAATTGGTCGCCGCCGAAGTGGCCCTCGCCGAGGAACGTCGCTCGGATGCCCGCAAGCTTCTGGATGCAGCGCAGACGGCATTCGAGTCGATGGCGATGCCCTGGCACCTGAAGCGCGCAAGTGCGCTGCGCGAGCGGGCCTGACGCTTCACCACTCGACGTGCGGGGCGGTCTGCGGCGCGGGTTTTACCGCCTTCTCGACCGACCTTGCGCCTGCCGGTGCGCCGGCAGCGGCCGGCCGCTCGATTCCCGTCAGGTCTCCCATCGCTGCGCAGTACAGGATGTTCGAACCGACGGAGCGCAGCCAATAGTCGGTGTGTGCCGACACCGGGTTGAGTCCCGCGTCCGTGTCCTCGTAGTTGCGCACCCGCCGTGGCTCGTCGGCCTGGTTCGGCGGGTCGAAGTAGTCGAGCAGGCCGCTGATGACATCCCGCTTGCTGAAGACGTTCAGCCAATAGCGCGGTCGGTACCGATAGTCCTGGATCAGCGGCTGCATTCCGGCCGCCAGAGCTTCCCGGACCACCGCGTTCTTCGCGTGCTCGCGAAACATGAACGCCACCTTGTCGAGCGGCGACCCCAGCGTGATCAGCGCCTGAGTTCGGGCGACCACTCGCAGTCGATCGTCATCGAGCTGATCGCCGCGGATCATGCTGTTCAGGGTGTCGTACGCGACGACGGATCCCAGCGAGTGCCCGACGAGGGTGATCGTCGGATAGGTGAATCGCCCCGGCGCGTCGGCGCTCGGCTGCGACGACAAGGCGCGGTAGATCTGCGCGGCCGCCTGCAAGCCGATCGCCTTGATCTTGTCGCGGATCTGCCAGAACGCGTTCACCTCGTGGCTGCTGACGTAAATGATGACATCGCCCAGGTACTGGCGGACGAAACGGCGCAGGGGAATGAGCGGCAGCAGGACGATCGCGACAATCAGCAGCCGCAGGACGGCGTCCAAAGCCGGACCGGCGCTCAGAAAGCGTCCGATCCACCAGCTGAATACGGGGGCGATGGCCACGCCCGCGGCCAGAGCCAGCAACAAGATCGGCGCGAGCACGACGAGCAACGCGACCAAGGTCTGCGCCGTGCCGGGAACGATGCGCATCCACCAGTACCGGCCGAACATCCAGCGGTCGAACCGCTTCCTGCGAATCGACTGCTGCAGACCTTGCCATCCGGCGACGATCAGCTTTGTCGCTGTCTGCCAGTAGTTGATCGCGCCTTCAGTCAAGGGCGCCCAATAGGCTTCGTACAGGTGCACTTCGCGCTGAAAGCGAGCCTCCGGCGAACCGTCGTGAAAGCGGAGTTCGGCGCGCGGCGTCGCTTGTTCACACCCTTCGAACAGGACGAAGCGAAGCGCGACATCGACGTCACCGCCGCCCAGGCGATGACGGTCTCGCAGGCAGCGCGCCAGCGCATCGAGCGTCTCGAACGGCACCTGCTGGCCCATGCCGTGGCAGACGAGCATCGCCGTCGGTCCGTCGGAGAGCGCCGGCTCCGGCGATGGCGACACGCCGCTGGCGAGCGCCGCGACGCGGATCGGCTCGAGCAGTTGCAGCCCCGCCGCGGCCCGTTTAACCATGCGTCGATTTTGGCCATGCCGACGCGCGGTGGTCAACGACCGCGGCCCGCGACGAACGAGGCTCGAGAGATTCGGTTCCTCAATCCTGAGGAAGTGCAAGCGAGCGGGCCTTCCCGAGACTTGCGCGCGTCGAAGCAGACCACCCACAATTCGCCACGGAACGAGCATGAGCGCAGAACCGTGCGCGGGTTCCGATGCGGCGGAGGGCAGGCGCATGAGGCGAGAGCTGATCATCAAGTCGAGAGGGCTGGCAGGGACGAGCGATCTCACGCTGCTCGCACCGATCCGCAAGGGCCTGGTTCCCTCGCTCGACAGCATCTCCCACAAGACAAGGATCAGGCGACTGCTGCAGACGCTCGGCGCAGGCCGGAGCCTGGCGCAGGAATACGCGCTGATGCGTCCGTTCTCCGACGCGGTGGAGCGTGTCGGCAAGATTCATTCGGTCCGGGTCGCAGTCCTGGAGCCGGAGAACAAGGTGCTTCTCGCGGTCACGTTCGACGGAACCTGGGAGTCCTACATCAGGGTCCTCTGGCAGAAGGTCGGGACGCTGCTGGACATCATCTTCTTCGATACGGAAGACTATGTCAGCGCCTACGACAACCGCTTCGAGAAGTGGGAAGAGTGGGCGCGTCGTGTGCAGGTCGAATCGCATTTCTTCTATTCGACGCCGCTCCTGACCGTCGATGATGTCGACTATCTGCGCCATGAGGAGCGCCAACACCGCATCGGCGAGGACAAGGCAGCGCTCAACGCGACGCGGTACGCGGTGCGACCGCCCGAGGATCTCTCGTGGAAGGTGGCAGCCAAGACCTCGGCACGAACGACGCTCGAGACGCTCAAGCAGGGACTCGAGGCACTGGCGGCTCTGTATCGCCTCGCCGATCTCTATCTTCCCGATACGGAGGACGGCAAATTCCTGCACCGTGCCGCACGCAACCTGCTGCTTGAATTCGTGAGGCTGATCGAGGACGACGAGTTCCCGGTCGATCTTGTCGAGCTGGCCCGTGTTCGCTTCGACAAGCAACTCGCCTGGTTGACGAAAGAGCCGGCCCCGCCCCGTGATAGTCGCCCTCCTCCTGCGCTGCCGGCGCCCACCCCGGAGTTCGATCGCTCGGAGGTGCAAGGGGGGATCGTCACCTCTTTCGACGGCGCCACGCACGGCTGCCTCATGCTGATCGCGATCGAGGACCCGGGCAAGGCGGTCGACTTCTTTCGCCAGCTGAGCGACGCGGTCACTCGCGAAAACACGGAGCTTGCGCAAGGCGTCGTTGCCGTGACGGTTGCGTTGACCTACGAGGGACTGCGCGCGGCCGGACTGACCGAGGACGAGCTGGCCTTGTTTCCGGAGGAATTCCGGCAAGGAATGGAGGCTCGCTGCGGGGTCCTCGGCGACATCCGCATCAACCATCCGCGGCGCTGGCGGCTGCCGGTCAGCGTCGATGACGGGAACATGCGGGTCGAGCTCGCCGCGGTCCATCTCGTCTTGCAGCTGCGCCTTGTCGGCGGCGGCAAGACGCTCGAGGCGCTCGCCCTGCAGCGGAACAAGCTGGACGAGAGCCGCGACCAGTGGAAGAAAAGGCTGACCCCCGGCACCGGGATGAGGCTGCTCGCCGTCCAACCGCTTGAACGTCACTTCGACGAGCAAGGGAAGGTCATCGAGCATTTCGGCTTTGCCGACGGCGAAAGCGATCCGTCGATCGAGCCGAAGCCGAGCGCCACGACGTATCCGAACCAGATCCACCTCGGCGACATCCTTGTCTGCTATTCCAACGAAGCCGACCCGGACCCTGACCTGGAGCGAGGCGTCGATGCCGAAAGCGAAAGGCTCCGTCACGAATGGCTCCGCAACGGCAGCTTCCTTGTCATCCGAAAGCTGAGTCAGGACTGTGCCGCGCTCGAATCGGCCATCGGGACCGGGCCCGACGCCGAGAAGGTCCTCGAAAAGATGATGGGACGAACAAAGAGCGGCAACGCGCTGGCGCTGCCGGCGGGCGGCAACGACTTCGACTATCGCAAGGACGCGGAGGGGCAGCTTTGCCCTTTCCACGCCCACATCCGTCGCGCCAACCCGCGCGTGCCGCCTGCCGGGTCGAGAGGGGAGGCGGGACGAAGGGTGCCGCGGATCGTCCGCCGCGGAATGTCGTTCGGGCCGCGCTACGTGCGCGACGAAGCAAAAAGCGCGGACGCCGAGCGCGGCCTCGTCTTCATGACCTACAACGCCGATATCGGCGAGCAGTTCGAGGTGGTCCAGCGCTGGATCAGCGGCGGCAACAGCACCGGGGGCTATTCGGGCCAGAGCGATCCCTTTCTCGGCGTGGCCGAAAACGGCGTGCGACGGTACTTTCGCTTCGAGGACGAGGGGAAGACGGTGAGAAGCGTTGCGCTCGACGGCAGCGCCGAGGCGCTCGGGGAGCGCAAGCCGTTCGTCCGGCTGGACTGGGGCGCCTACCTCTTTGCGCCGTCGATGACGGCGCTTCGGCGCATTCGCGACCGGCTGCTCCTGCGTGGGCGCCGCCCGGAGCCGCCATGGTCGCCAGCCGATGGCGCCAAACTGATCGATGAGCTTCGCGCTGCCGAGACCGAAGCGCCACGTCTGCGTGACAAGTCCGATCTGTGGAAGACGGCGCTCGAGGACTCCCTCGAGATCGAGAAATTCCGCAGCGCGTCGATCTGGTCGGCCATTCGCGAGCGCCACGGCGGTGTCCTTCGGACGCCTTACGGCGTGCTCGTCGCCAGTCGAACGCTGGCGATGCAGGTGCTCGGCGATGGCAAGACCTACTCGGTTCGCGGCTATGCCGAGCGACTCAATCGGTCGATCGGCTCGATCTACCTTGGTGACGACGAGAGTCCGCAATACCGGGCGCAGGCCGACGTCGTCAACGCCGCCATCATGTCGATCCGGGGTGCGGCGGCGTTCGTCGAATCGCGCGGCATCGCCCGCCAGGTGTTGGGCGGGTTTCTCGAGAACGCGCGCAAGTACAACGTGAACCCGGTCCAGCCCGACCGTTGGGAGCTGATTCTCGAGATCAAGGAGGTGATCGATCAGGCGCTCGGCGAGCTTTGCAAGTCCTGGTTCGGACTCCGTGACTCCTTCGTAGATGCTGAGGGCAACGGCATTCGCCTGGCCGGCTCGCGCTGGGACGCCGACCCCAAGGTGGCGTTGTTCCCCGGCCACTTCACGGCGCCATCGCGCTTCGTGTTTCAGCCCGAGCCGGGTGAATCCGCGGAACAGTACGGATGCGACTACGGCCGTGTAGTCACGAAGGGCTTCGGCGCTTTCCTGCGGCACGCGATCAGGAACGGAGAGTGGCCGGCGAGCTCGAAGCCAGGATCGCCGGCGCCGATCGCTGAAGCGGTCTACAAGGTGAACAGGAAAGCCATCGCCGGCGGCGATTTCGATCAGGTCACGCGGACGCTCGTCGGAGCGATGATGGGCTTCCTGCCGACAGTCGACGGCAACCTGCGTCGCAGCCTCAATGAGTGGCTGTACGAAGGAACGTTCTGGTCGCTTCGGGCGCAGTGGCGCGCTGTCGTCCGAAGCGTCGATGAGGCGGCGTTGTTCGGCGAGGCTTCTTCCGTCCTGGCGCCGGTCCTGGTCCGAACAATGCAGCTTCGTCCCTCGCCCGAGCTCGTATGGCGCACCGCGACACAGAAGCACTCCCTCGGCGGCGTCGAAATCGAGAAGGACGAGAAGGTCGTCGTCTCGATCGTGTCGGCGGCTCAGGAATGTCTGGCGGCCGCGGATGACGATCACTACGTCCTGTTCGGCGGCAATCGAAGGAGCGAGGTGCCGCATCCCACGCATGCATGCCCCGGTTACGAGGCGGCGATGGGGGTGCTTCTCGGCTTCATCGCGGCACTGCTCGAGGTCGACGACGAAATGCGTCCAAGCGCGGTCCCGCTCGCGCTCACGTTCGAAGGCCCTTTGGTGGTGGAGCGAGGCGAGGCACCGCCGAGTGAGCGCAAGAAGCTGGAGGATCTGAGAAGTTCGCCGTCTGCCACGCAGAACCGGAAGAAGCTCGCCGCCCTCCTCGGCTCGACCGAGCCTTCAACGCCGCCGTCGCTGACAGCAGCTCCGCGACGCCAGCGGATCGCGGGAATCGGCGACTCCTGGCTGCACTATTTCGCGCTCGATGTTTTCGACGTGTTGAACGAGACTTTCGACGCGAAGTCCTTCGCGCGCGAGGGCACGGGACTTCTGACGCTGCAGGCCGACCCTGCGCAGCAGCTCGCCCTGGACGAGTGGCTGCAACAGTGCGCCGCAGACCGCGTTCGCCCTGCGGCGATCGTGGTTTCGGCGGGCGGCAACGACGTCATCAGGTCGAATCTGGGCGAGATCCTCAGCGAGACGAAGCCGCCGGATGCTGCGCACGCTGCCGAGGGGCTGGACGCCTACAAGGCGAAGCAACATATCGGCGACATGAAAGTCGCCCTGGTCGAGCTGATCAAGCAAGTCAAGGGCTTGTGCACTCTGCGACTCGGCTGCAGCGTGCCGATCATCCTGCACGGCTATGCGTACCCGCACCCCGATGGACGCGGCACGCTCGGCACGGTCCATGGGCTGGGTGAGGGCATGCAGGCGTGGTTGGGCCCGGAATTCGTCAAGAAGGGCTATGACGAGAAGCATGACCAGGAACTTGCCAGGGCGGTGATGGCGGTGCTGATCGACAAGCTCAACGAGATGCAGCTCGAGGTGGTCGCGAAGCAAGCCGGCGACGTCCTGCATGTCGACGTGCGTCACGCCCTCGAAGACAAGTGCTATCGCACGAATTGGGGCAACGAACTGCACCCGACGGATTTGGGGTTCCGGGTGATCGCGGACAAGATCGCGGCAAGGATTCCGAAAGCCGCGGCGTTGTCTTGAAATTGGCTGTCGGGCGATTTCGCACCCGGCTGGGGCTCTGCTCTCGCCGCCGCGGGAGCGAGCGGCGAGACTCTCCGCGACCGCCGCTTACATCACGGTAGCGAGCGCCCTCGGCAGGAAGAAGCAGGGCTCCCGCCGGGTTCCGTTCCGGCCGAGCGCCCCCTTCACCGGCGGCAGCACGGCCACCTGACGAACCAGCGCGCGGATGCTTTCGGCGCCGGTCTTGTGCCGGATGCTGCCGATCTGGCTGCGCACCGTCGACACCGCGACGCCGAGCTGATCCGCGATCTGCAAGGGCGGCTCGCCGTTGCAGAGGGCCACGAGGACACGCGTTTCGGCGGCCGTGAGCTGGTAGCTGCGCGCGAACCCTTGAACCGACAACGACTCGCACACCGTCCTCTTGCCGAGGACGACGAGCACGGCCCGCGGCCCCGGGTCCGCCGCCTCGAGCGGAATGATCGACACGCTCGCGCGCTCGGCGTCCCGGCCCACGGTCAGCAGACGGCGCATGCCGCGCACGGAGGCATCGGTCACCGCCTCGTGGAGCGGCGCGACGTCGCGGGCGAGCTTGGCCCTGAGCTCGTTGCCGAGGAGCTGCAACGGATGCTTGTCGTCGAGCTCGATCCGCGCCGCGTCGTTGATGTGGACGACGTTGAGCCCATCGAACACGAGGACGATGCCGTAGTCGAGCTCGTCGAGCGCAGCGGCTAGCCAGCGCCATACGGTCTGCGGCACGCTGTCGCTGGCGAGGACGTAGCCGCGGCGATCGGAAAACCGTCCCGGGGCGGGCTGGTGATGCGATCCGGTGCTGGCGAGGAGGGCTTCTGACATGGCGCTTTCCTTGGCGGTACGAGGCGGGCTCGCGATGGCGCAAGATTAGGAAGAGGCCCGTCGTCTGTAAGTTGAAGAAGGCGACCCGTCGAAGTGACTTATTCACATCGGCGGCGGCAAGATGACATCCGCGAGAATCCGGGCATGCGCAGGCCGATCGTCACGCCGGATGTCCTGGACTTGGATTTGCTGCGCGAGATCGCCCGTCGCGGCGGCGTCAAGACCTACCCGGCCAATGCGATCCTGATCAACGAGGGCGATACCACCGATTCGCTCTACATCCTCCTGAGCGGCAGGGTCAAGGTCTACTCCACCAATCCGGACGGCAGAGAGATCGTCATCGCGACGCACGGCGCTGGCGAGTACGTCGGCGAGCTGGCCCTCGACGGCGGCGTGCGCAGCGCCTCGGTGATGACGCTCGAGCCGACGACGTGCTCGGTCGTGAGCGGGGCGAACCTGCGCGAGTTCGTCGCTGCGCACCCCGATTTCGCGTCGCACCTCATCCACAAGCTGATCCGCTGCGTTCGTCAGGCGACCGAAAGCGTCAAGAGCCTGGCGCTCGAGGACGTCTACGCCCGGGTGGTGCGACTCCTCGCCGACCTCTCGGATCCGATCGACGGCGATCGCCGCCAGGTTCGCGAGCGCCTCACCCAGCAGGCGATCGCCGATCGCGTCGGCGCCTCGCGCGAGATGGTGAGCCGGATCTTCAAGGACCTCTCCGCAGGCGGCTACATCGACCTCTCCGGCGATCGCATCGTCATCGTCAAGAAGCCGCCGGCGGCGTGGTGAGATCGCGTCGGGCGCGTGAATAAGCCGCATCCGCGACGCGAAATCCGACGCTGAGCCCCGCGTCCTCGCTTCCTACAGTGGCGCAGTCGCTGGCGCAGTGCCGCGACGCACTCGGGGAATGTCATGGACAAGCACAGATTCCGTTCCTATCTCGACGACGGCCTGTTCGTCGTCCTGATCATGGCCGCGGCAATGGCCTCGGCGGCGATGGAGGCGAGCGCCGTTCTCGGCGCGTGGCCGAAGACCGATGCGACGCAACTCGCCGCCTCGACGCATCGGCCGGCGGCGCCGGCAGAGCCGCAGCTGGCGGGAGCATCGTCGGTCGACGACGCCGTCCTCACCGTCGCGGCGCGCCGCGCGTCCGTCGCGGGCGAGCGCTGACGCGCAGCGCGCGGCGCTCTGCGCGGGCACTAGCCGCGCAGGGCGCCGAGCAGCCAACGATTGAGGTCGGCGATCTCGGCCGCGCACACCGAATGCGGCATCGCGTACTCGTGCCACTCGACCGGGTGGCCGAGCGCGATCAGGGCGTCGCGCGACTGGCGGGCGCGGGCGATCGGGATCATCGGATCGGCCGTGCCGTGGGCGAGGAAGATCGGCGTCTCGCGATTGGCCGCGTGGCGCTCGGCCTCTGCCTTCGCCGCCAGCGGCAGATAGCCCGACAGGCCGACCAGGCCGGCGAGGCGCTCGTCGTGGCGCAGTCCGGTCATGAGCGTCATCGCGCAGCCCTGGCTGAAGCCGGCCAGGACGATCCGTCGGGCCGGGATGCCGCGCGCCTTCTCGCGCGCGATCAGCGCCTCGACCAGCGCCTGGGACTGGCGCAGCCCGTCCTCGTCCTCGCGCTGCTGCGGCGAGTCGAGGCCGAGGATGTCGTACCAGGCGCGCATGACGTAGCCGCCGTTGATCGTCACCGGCCGCGTCGGCGCATGCGGAAAGACGAAGCGCACCGGGCCGACGGCGCCGAGGTCGAGCTCGTGCGCGACCGGAACGAAGTCGTTGCCGTCGGCGCCCAGGCCGTGCAGGACGATCACGGCGGCGCGCGGGTCGGGCGCGGTGACGAGTTCGATCGGGTCGAGGTCCATGTTTTTCAATTCCTTGCAGTGCCGAGCGTCGGCAATTCGCGCGCCGCTGCCGACCTCGCAGGTGCTAGTCGTGATCCTTCCGCGGCCTCATACAATCAGCGCCGGCCCCCTATGGCCGCAGGCTTCGAAGCCCTTGGCGGCCGCCGAGCGGGTGCCGTTCAGGTCGAGCGAGACGAGGCGAAACACGTGCTTGCCTGAACGATGAGCCCCGACGCCGACCCGACCCTCGCCCGCGATTTCGTCCGCTTCGCCCTCGATGCCGGAGTGCTTCGGTTCGGCGAATTCAGGACCAAGGCGGGGCGGCTGTCGCCGTACTTCTTCAACTCGGGCCTGTTCGACGACGGCATCAAGCTGATGCGCCTCGGCGAATTCTATTCGCGTCGCCTCGTCGCCTCGGGCCTCGAGTTCGACATGCTCTTCGGTCCAGCCTACAAGGGGATCACGCTGTCGGCCGCGATCGCGATCGAATTCGGCCGGCGCGGCCGCGCGGTTCCCTTCGCATACAACCGGAAGGAAGCAAAAGATCACGGTGAGGGCGGGCTCGTCGTCGGCGCACCATTGCGAGGCCGCACCGTCATCGTCGATGATGTGATCACCGATGGCGCCTCCAAGCGCGAGTCGGTCGAGTTGCTTCGCCGCGAGAAAGCCGAGCCGGTCGCGGTCCTGATCGCGCTGGACCGGATGGAACGCGGCGGGGCCGGAGACAACCTGTCGGAGCAGTCGGCCGTTGAAGAGTTCGAACGTGACTACGCCATCCCCGTGATCCCCGTCGCCACCGTTGCCGATCTCCTCGAATTCCTGACCTCCCATGCCGACCCGACGCTTGCCGCCTATGCCGATGCCATCTCCGCATACCGGTGGCGCTACGGCGTCTGAGCCGGTGCGGCCCGGTGCGCTGGCGGCGCCGTTGCTGCTGGCCGCGCTCGCGCTTGCCGTCGCCTGCTCGGCGCGCGCCGCCGACAAGCCCGAAGTCGCGCCGCAGATCCGGACGATTTTCCAGTGCGAGCTCAACGGCAAGAAGATCACCTCCGACCGACTGATCCCGGAGTGCGCCCATAAGGAGCAGAAGGAGCTCAACCCCGATGGGTCGCTGAAGCGGATCCACCCGCCGACGCCGACCGCGGACGAGCTGGCGGCGAAGGAAGAGAAGGACCGCGAAGCGAAGCTGGAATTGGCCGCCAAGAACGATGCCGTCCGTCGCGACCGAAACCTGATGCAACGCTTTCCGGACGAGGCGGCGCATCGCAAGGCGCGCGAGAAGGCGCTCGACGAGCTGCGGACCGCGGGCAAGATCTACGCTGACCGGATCGCGGCGTTGACGATCGAAAAGAAGAAGCTCGAAGACGAAAAGCAGTTCTACGTCGACCCACCTCGCGTCAACAAGCCGCTGCCCACCCAGCTCAAGCAGAAGATCGACGCCAACGATGCGTCGCTCGAGGCCCAGCGGTCGTTGGTTCAGAACCAAGTCAACGAGACCGAACGCATCAACGCCCTCTACGACGCCGAGCTCGCGCGGCTGCGCAAGCTGTGGGGCGGCACCCAGCCGGGCTCGCTCGGACCGCTGCCGCAACAGGCTGCCACGACGGCCAAACCCTTGCCGGCACCCGCGGCCATCAGCGCGAACACGCCAGACGCAGCCGGCAAGGCAACCCTCAAGTAGTCGGCGGTCCCGCTCAGGGGAGCTTCTTGCGCAGCAGCGCACCGATCGCGGCCGGATCGGCCTTGCCGCCGCTCGCCTTCATCGCCTGGCCCACGAGCGCGTTGAACGCCTTCTCCTTGCCGGCGCGAAACTCGTCGACCGACTTCTGGTTGGCCGCGATCACCGCATCGACGATCCCCTCCAGCGCGCCCGCGTCGCGCATCTGGCGCAGGCCGCGCGAATCGATGAGCGCGTCGACATCGCTGGCGGCGCCGTCCCACAGGGCGTCGAACAGCTGCTTCGCCGCGGCGTTGGAGATCGTCCGGTCGGCGATCCGGGCGATCAGCGCGGCGAGCGTCGCGGGGGCGAGGACGATGTCGTCGTTGCCGGCGGTGTTCAGGCGCCGGGTGACCTCGCCCATGATCCAGTTGGCGGCGAGCTTCGGCTCGCGGCTCGCGGACGCGACCGACTCGAAATAGTCGGCGGTCTTCAGGGTCTGCGTCATCGCTGCAGCGTCATAGGCGCTGAGCGAGTACTGACTTTGAAACCGCTTCGCCCGGTCCCGAGGCAACTCGGGCATCGCCGCGCGAACGCGCTCGATCCACTCGGCATCGATCGCCAGCGGCGGCAGGTCGGGGTCGGGGAAATAGCGGTAGTCGTGCGCGTCTTCCTTGCTTCGCATCGCCCGCGTCTCGCCGTGCTCGGCGTCGAACAGGACGGTCGCCTGGCGCACGCTGCCCCCGTCTTCGATGAGATCGATCTGCCACTGCACTTCGTAGTCGATCGCCTGCTGCATGAAGCGAAAGCTGTTCAGGTTCTTGATCTCGCGCCGCGTCCCGAAGGGCGCGCCGGGCCGGCGCACCGAGACGTTGGCGTCGCAGCGAAAGCTCCCTTCCTGCATGTTGCCGTCGCAGATGCCGAGCCAGACGACGAGCGTGTGCAGCGCGCGCGCGTACTCGACCGCTTCGGCGCTCGAGCGCATGTCGGGCTCGGTGACGATCTCGAGCAGCGGCGTGCCGGCCCGGTTCAAGTCGATCGCCGACCAGTCGCCTTGGAAGTCGAGCGGCGCGCCCGCCCCCGCCTCACCTTCGCGGCCGACGCCGTGCAGCGACTTGCCGGCGTCCTCCTCGAGGTGGGCGCGGGTCAGGTGGACGCGATGGGCGACGTCGCCGACGAAGAACTCGACGCCGCCGCCCTGCACGACCGGCGTCTCGTACTGGCTGATCTGGTAGCCCTTCGGCAGATCGGGATAGAAGTAGTTCTTGCGCGCGAAGATCGACACCGGCGCGATCGTCGCGCCGACCGCGAGGCCGAAGCGGATGGCCCGCTCGACGGCGCCGCGATTGGCGACCGGCAGCGTTCCGGGCAGGGCGAGGTCGACCGCCGACGCCTGCGTGTTCGGTGCGGCGCCGAACGCTGTCGAGGCGCCGCTGAAGATTTTCGACCGCGTCGACAGCTGCGCATGCGTCTCGATGCCGATCACGACCTCGAAGCCGCGAACGAGCGCC
>Ga0105242_10002902_pt1 | contig 13407 bp, 5 predicted proteins | sample KBSM24metaG_FD_81521 | JGI IMG/M metagenome (GOLD analysis project Ga0105242, IMG submission 81521) | Miscanthus rhizosphere microbial communities from Kellogg Biological Station, Michigan, USA - KBS M2-4 metaG | ecosystem: Host-associated > Plants > Roots > Rhizosphere > Soil | place: Michigan...
AATTGTTTTTGGCCCGAGCGCCGCAGATAAGAAAAGATAACGGCCACGAGCAGAAACGATTCGAAGCCTTCGCGCAGAACGATGATGAATGATTGAAGCATTAACCTTGAACAGCGAACCTTGCAGGCTCGCGACGGAAGCAGTATCGCTCAAATTGAAAATGATTGTCAATATCGGAGAACGGCGAAATCATCAGAGGCAAAGTCACAGCGTTTTGGAATCGGGAAGTTACTTTGAAGAGGAGGGGACTACGATGAGGTCGGCATGCACGGGCCCGAGATCTGTGAGCACGGCGATCCGCAGAGGCAGATGCCGCCCGTCGTCGCCGACCCAGATGCGGATTTGCAGACGATCCGGCTGTGGGTCGTCAGTGGTGACCTTCAAAGCGATGACCGCAATCTTCTGCCCGTTCAATTCGATCGTCTCGCGCTGCAGCGATTCCACTTTAACCACGCGCGGATAATCAACGGTCATCGCGGAAATCGCGTCAGCTTTTTTCTTGGGCGTCAGATCGAATGTGCGCAGCGAATAAAATGCGGAAACCAGATCATGCGTGCCGACGGGAATGTCGATTTGCTCGCGACTTCCTTCCTTCGTCGCTTTGCCGCCACCCTGATCGAGGTTGTAGCTTTTGACGACGTGGTACTTGCCTTCGGTGAAATTGATTTCAGTTCGAAACGGCAGCAGTGTTGCCGGATCGAGATACGAAGTAATTTGATCCCGAACACCAAATTGGGCCGGCCCGATCGTCTGCGCGTTGACGATAATCTGTAGCCCGTCGCGATTAAAGAACCGTCCGCGCGTCTTAATCTCAAAGTTCACCGAGCCGACTGGCGTCGTCGCCTTTCCCAGATAAACGCGATAGTTAAGCTGTTCACCAACCTTGAAAGGCAAATCCAAAGGAGGCAATGGCCTGGTGACTGGCGCGGCCGACCGCGTGGGCGTAGGCGTAGGCTTGGGCCTCGGGCTGGGACTTGTCGGCGCGACTTCAGTGCGCGTCGGCGGCGTGGGTTGCGCAGCTAACGCGACCGAGCCCAATTCGATCTGAATATCGGCGCCGCGGTGGCGTGCGGTGACCAGGACGGGCACGTGCCATTCGTCGTCGCTGAAGTAGGCGCGAATGTCATAGTCCTCGCCGGACTTCATGTTGACGTGGGTCGCAATTGAGTCGAATGACCCGACACTGGTCCTGATCAATTCTTTGCCGTCGACTTTGATTTGCGCGCGATACTCCTCGCCTTCATTACGGACCGTGGTGTAATAGCTGGCGCCCGGCGCTAAAGGCATGGCGCGGACGCGATAGACAGCCGAAAGCAGATCGAGCGTCCCGGCCGCATCGCCGGTATTCAAACGCGCAGGCGAAGGCGTGGCGGCCGGCTTCGTATAGTCGATCGAGTTTTCTGAATTCTGTCCCGCTTGTCTCACCACGTGCTGGGCGCGATAAGGCAAGCCGGTCTCGGGAAAAACGTACGTGGTGTAGTCATTATTAATTGCCAGTAACGTGACGTTGACAATGCCTTTCGTCTCAACATGCGCTTTGAGTTGAATGCCTTCCTGACCGAAGAACTTGTCGCGGCCGGCGACGAACAGTTCGATATGCGCGGCGCTGACGAACTTCGAGTAGTTGACGTTGTAGGTCAGCCGCTCGCCGATGCGATACGCGTTTATGTTGAAGGGCGCGTCGCTGACCGATGTCTGTTGGGCCCTGCCAAAAGGAGTGAGGCAGATAATCAACGCCGCGATTTGAGCAATTGTGAGTGGCGACCGAAGTTTTCGCTGCACTGTCGAATGATAAGGGCAAGATGTCGCGGGGCGCAAACTCATTCTTAATGAACGCGATCCGAGGATTTTGGTTCCGCTTATCGCGAGGGTTGATTCATGGCAAGCGCATTCGTCATGGCCGAGTCAATCTCGTCCCGAAATGCGCGGGCTGCCTTGACCGGGTCTTCAGCCTGAAGAATAGGCCGGCCCACGACGAGATAGTCTGCTCCGGCGCGGATGGCCTCGCCGGCGGACATGGTGCGACGTTGATCGTGCGCGACATCGGTGGCGCTACGAATTCCGGGGCAGACGATCCTAAAATTCGAATCGGAGACTGCGTCGCGGATGATCTCGATTTCGAGCGCCGAAGCCACGACGCCGTCGAGATTGGCCGCCGCCGCAAGCTTTGCGAGTCGCCGCACGACTTGCTGAGGCTCGTCGGCAATACCGAGCTGTTGCAGCGTCTCCTGATCCGCGCTGGTCAGCACCGTGACGCCAAGCACCGCGGGTCTTTTGATTCCTTCGCGCGCAGCCGTTGCGGCGACTGCGTCTGCCGCGCGCTGCATCATCTCGCGGCCGCCCGCGGCGTGGACATTGAACATCGAGACACCCAAACGCGTCGCCTCAGTCGCGGCCATCGCGACGGTGTTGGGAATATCGTGATATTTCAGATCGAGAAAAAGGCCGCTGCCGAGCGAAACAATTCGCCGAACGATCTCGGGACCCGCGGCCGTAAAGAGTTGCATGCCGATCTTGAAGGTCCCCACGCAGTCGCGCAGCATTTCGTGAAGCTCTAAAGCACGCCTCGCATCGTCCACGTCGAGCGCCACGATCAATTTGTCTTTTGTCTCAATCATAATCGGTTCTTTCTCTGTCATCGCACAGCCGACCCGACAGCGTCGTCGAATTTGCGGAAGCCTTCGCGTTTCAGAATCTCAGCCAGTCCATCGTTAATTCTTTTCACGACGCCCGGTCCTTCATAGATGAAACCAGTATAAAGTTGAACGAGGCTGGCGCCGCAGACGATCTTATTCCAGGCATCATCCGCATTGAAGACGCCGCCGACGCCGATGATTGGCAACTGACCGCGGGTCGCTCGATAAATCTTTGAGATGATTTCATTGGACCGGTTCCGCAGCGGGGCGCCGCTCAGCCCGCCATCTCCGTATGCTCGGACTCGATCGGCTGGCGTTCGCAATCCATCACGACTCAAGGTTGTATTCGTAGCGATAATTCCCGCGACCTCAGCGCCAGTTGCCACTTCAATGATCGATTCAAGTTCCGGCTCGCTCAAGTCCGGGGCTATTTTCACCAGCAGCGGTTTTCGTTCGTGTGACTTCGCGAGCGCGAGGTCCCGGTTGCGCGCCTGCAAGGCGCCCAGCAGTTCCGATAACAAATCGTGACGCTGCAACTCTCGCAGGTTGGGCGTGTTCGGCGAGCTGACATTGACGGCGATGTAATCGGCCACGTCATACACCGTCTCAAACGTCGCCACATAGTCGCGAATAGCATCGTCGATCGCAACGCTGCGCGACTTGCCGATGTTCACGCCCAGTACGCAATCGGGACGATGGCGCATGACGTTCGCGATCAATTCGGCAGCGCCGCAGTTATTGAACCCCAGTCGATTAATCAGCGCGCGATCTTCGGGCAAGCGAAACAGTCGCGGCTTTTCGTTTCCTTTTTGCGGTTCGTTCGTGACGGTGCCGACTTCGACGAAGCCGAAGCCGAGAGCGGACAGCGCGTCCGCCGCGCGCCCATTCTTGTCAAAACCCGCGGCAATGCCCACTGGATTCGCAAACGCGAGTCCAAACCGTTTCAGTTCCCCGAATGGTGAACTCTGGTAGCGCGCTGCGAAGATATTTTTTGCGGACGAGAGGCTGAATGCTGAGCAAAGACACTTTAAAGCGATTTCATGCGCCGTCTCCGGCGGCAACTGAAAGAGAATCGGACGCAGAAGTGATCTGTAAATCATGTGGGCCGGTCGGTGGATTGTAGCATCCGGCGCGCACAGAACGGCTTGCCATTTCCGAACTTCTTCTCCTAGAGTACGCGCACAAAATTCAACCGGGCTGTTTTCGCCTGCGTCTAAAGAAACCAAAGGAGACTGACACATGGTTCTGAGAAACATTTTTCGGTTGATGTTGATTGCGCTTTTTGTCGGAGTTGTCGCCCAGGCCGCGAGCGCGCAAAACCGTTGGATATTTTTGGGCGATAAACACGTCGATGGTCACGACGATCACGACAAGATTTCAATTAGCAGTAAGGAAGGAATGTTCCGGCAGCTACAGATTCGCGTGAAAGTCGCGCCGGTGATTTTTAAGCGCGTCGTTGTTCATTTCGGCAATGGCGCTGATGAAGAGTTGCAATTTGCCGAACGGATTAAGGCCGGCGGCTCAACGCGGCCACTCGATTTGCGCGGCTACGAACGAGTGATTAAGAGCGTTGAGTTCTGGTACGAGAAAGCGCACTGGGGTGAGCAACGACCCACCGTGGAACTATACGGCCGTTGATCTGATCGAGACGTGTCAGAACCGAGAGCGGTAGCGACCGGATCAATTGGCCCTTTCAACGGATTGGGGTCACATGATCCGGTCGCTACCGCTCCCGGTACTGACAAAAAAGCGGCGGGTGCGAATCTGGATTAGCTCGCACCCGCCGTGGTCTTTAACTACCTTGCAGTTTCACTGGCTGCCGAAGCGCTGCCGGTACTCAGGTGAATTAATGAACGCCTTGACCATTTCTGACTTCAGGAAATCACCGCCAGACAGATTCAGTTTGTTGAGCCAGAAGTTGTAACCGTTGAAGTTATTGTCAGGCGCGTCGTTTGGATTCCTACGCAAGTAGCCGAAGTATTCGAACTGTACGAAGGCCCGCGGAATTTCACGGCTGATAAAGTCCGAAGCTTGCGTCACTTTCAACAACGCCTGGCCGCGGGCAGTAGCATCGCCGGCCGTGGGCGCGCCGCCGAACAGACTCAACGCATCCGACAGTTCAGTCGCTGTTGGCGTACGTGAGAGCGCGTGACTGTATAACTTGTTGATGTACTGCGCCGGTGTGTCAGTCGTCGGATAGAGACCGACAAACTCTGTCCGCGTGACGAAGTCCCGCATGAACGCCAGCCGATTCGCATCAAGTGTTGCCTGCCAATTGCCCTGATTCACAATCACTCCACGCTGCACCGCTTGCGTGTCACGCAGCCATTCGCTAAAGCTCGGCAGATTGTCGGTCGCGTTTGCCGACGGTGGTGACGGACGATTGAGTGCCGCCACGTAGAAGCTGCGCACGAAAGTCCCTGTCTGCATAAACTCGATCGACAGGAAGAAAGCCGAAGAAGTCAGCACTCGCCGGACTTCGAGACATTGCGCCTGCGTCTGTCCCAACGGCCGCTTTAATAAATCGGCGCAGTCATTCAGCCCATTCACCCAGAAGGCCAGGCCGGCGGCATCAGGTTCGCGGTTGAGAAAATCGTGATAGTGCTGCCGCACGAAGGCGGTGTTGTCATCGATTGCGTTCGGCGCCGGCGGCGCCGAGTCGCTGATAGTGATAATTGTTGTTGCCGGACCAACCAGCACGGCCCCATTTGTCGCATTCGACAAAGTGGCCGTGAAGGACTCTGGCCCTTCCGTGTAAGAGTCCTGATTGATCGGAATATCGATGTTTGCCGTGGCCTGGTTCGCCGCAAAATTCAGCGTGCCGGAGAAGGCCGTGTAGTCGCATGTGGATGATGCCAGCCCCGTGTTGAGCGCCGCGCAGTTAGTCGAGGCGCCTGTGTCGCTGGTCGCGTAGCCCACATTGAACGACACCGTGGTGTCGCCGACGCGGGTGACGATGACGTGCACCACGCCGTCACTTTCGTTGACGTTGTAGTTCGCGGCGCTGAAGCTGACGAGCGGCAGATTGTTAACAACCTGGTTCGGTGAAAGCGTGCCGGTACTCGTCAGGAAGTTGGTATCGCCACTGTAGACAGCAGTGATGGTGTGTGCGCCCGCCGTCAGTGCCGACGTCTGACAGGTAGCCACGCCGCTTCCGTTAAGCGTCTGCCCGCCCGCGTTCGCGCAACTGATGGTTGCCGCACCATCCTTGAAAGTTATGGTGCCCGTCGGCGTGCCGGCGCCGGCGGGTCCGCTGACTGTCGCGGTGAAGGTCACACTCTGAGTCAGGTTGGATGGATTCGCCGAAGAGCTGGCCGCAGTCGTCGTCGATGCCTGGGCAATGGTGAACGTTCGCGGCACATCCGGAGCGGCGTTGAAATTACTATTGCCGGCCTGCTTCGCCGTGATCGTGCAGGAGCCGGCGCCAGTCAGATGGACGGTGTTCGTGCTGATCGTGCAGTTGCCACTGGCGATGAAGCTGACGGCCAGATTGGACGAAGCCGTTGCACTCACCGGGAAGTCGGCATCGCCAAACGACTTGTCCCCTAAGGCATTGAACGTGATCGTCTGATTGCTCGTGGTGTTTGTCAGGCTGAATGTCGCTGTGCCAGTGATGCCGGCGCCGCCTGCCGAAACGTTATATGGACCACCGACAGTGCCGTTGGCAGTCGCGTTGACCGTGACCTGATTGGACGCGTTGATTGTCACTGCCAGAGTGGTAACTCCACCCGTGAACGTGGCGCCGGCGCCGCTGAGCGGGGCAGTGTACGTAACCTGTCCGCCGGCGACAGGTTCAGCGAACGCACTGCCCACCGTCGCTAACAGTGCTGAGCCAAAGGCATTACCCCACACCGTACTCTGCGGTGTGCCGCTGGTTGCTGAGATCGTGAAGCCGCGCGATTCAAAAGCGCCGATATCAACAGTTGCGTTGACGATACGATTGAACCCGGCGCCTCTCTGATCCGTCGTCAAGTCGACGTTGTTCGCGAGCGTGTTACTGCCTGCATTAAGCGCCGGACTCCCGGGAAGCAGTGCGTACGTTTGCGTCGGGCCACCGTAATTCGCGAGCGGGGCGAGCAGAGCGTTGGCAACGCCCACCTGATTATTGTTGACGCCGTTCGTCAATCCGCCTGAGCCGCCAATGCCGATCAGGTTGAAGGAGCTGTTGGTGTCAGCCGTGCCGTTGATGTCATCCGCGGTCGTGCCGTTGCTCTTGGTGTTGCCGGCCACAATCGTGTTGCTCAGTTTGGATGTGGCGGTTCCACCTCCAGCCGAGTTGTAGATGCCGCCGCCGCTGCCGTTCACAGAGTTACCGCTAATCGTGCCGTTGGTGATCGTCAGCGTGGCCGTTCCAGTCGTAGTGGAGTTGTAGATGCCGCCGCCAAAGTTACCAGTGCCGTTAGCAGAGTTACCGCTAATCGTGCTGTTGTTGATGGTCAGTGTGGCTGTTCCACTGCCAGTGGAGTTGACGATGCCGCCGCCAACGCTGTTACTGCCGTTGGTGGAATTACCACTAATCGTGCTGTTGCTGATGGTCAGCGTGGCCGCTCCAGTCGTAGCGCCATTGAGAATGCCGCCCCCGAGACTGTTAGTGCCGTTTACCGAATTACCGCTAACCGCGCAGCCTGTCAGTGTGAGCGCACCCTGATTATTGATACCGCCGCCGTTGGAGGCATTCCCATTACTAATGGTCAGTCCTGAAATGCTAACTGTCTTGCCGCTGTTGATAGTGAAGATTCCGAACAGTGGCGTAGCGCCGGCACTGCTGCGTTGAATGGTGAGCAGATTCGCACCCGGTCCCGTAATAGACAGGTTCTTGTTAATCAACAAGCCGGCACTCGTTAATGCGATCGGACTTACAACCTGGTTCATATCGAACGTGATGGTTGCGCCGTCGCACGCATCGAGAATCGCCTGACGCAAGCTGCCCGCCCCGCTGTCATTCGTATTCGTAACCACGAGCGAACTCGGGCAGATGGTGATGGTGGTTGCGTCTGACGCCGGACTCGAACAGCCGCCGATGGTGACCATGACGGTGTAGTTGCCGGCAGCGTTCGCGACATAACTCGAGTTGGTGGCGCCGGCGATCGGATTCCCGTTCAGATACCATTGATTGCCGGCGCCGCTGCTCGAATTCAAAGCCACTGAGCCGCCCGTCGGAAAGGTTGTTGGGCCACCGGGGGTGATCGTCGGTTTCGCCGGAATCGCGTTGACGGTGACGTTTGCTGATTTCGCGTCACTGCAACTCGCGGCGGTGGTGACCGTCAGGCTCAGCGTCAAAGTTCCTGTGGCGCCGGCGGTATAGGTAATGTTTGCCGTACCAGTGCCGCCAGTGATCGTGCCATTCGTGATTGACCAGTTATAAGTCGCTCCGACGCCGGCATTCGCCACGCTCGCGGCGTTGCCTGTAGAGCCGGCGCATTCCTGCGCCGCAGTTGTGATCGTCGCATTTGGATTTGGATTAACCGTAACCGCAGTGGCCGCCGAAGGCGCGCTTGCACAACCAAGCGCCGTGTCGATGACAGTGTAATTGCCGGATGCGGTCGCGACGTAGCTTTGATTGGTGGCGCCGCCGATCGGATTTCCGTTTAGATACCACTGGTTGCCGGTCGCCGCGCTCGATTGCAGAGTGACACTGCCGCCCGCACAGAAAGTCGTCGGGCCGCCAGGCGTAATCGTGGGCGTCGCGGGAATTGGATTCACCGTCACGCTGGTCGCCACTGAAGGAGAGCTCACGCAGCTGTTGGCGTCAGTCACTGCCACGGTGAAATTCCCACTCGCCGTCGCAACGTAAGTGTTATTGGTCGCGCCGCCGATTGGGTTGCCGTTCAAATACCATTGATTGCCGTTAGCGCTATTTGAAGTGAGCGTAACGCTCCCACCCTGACAGAATGTAGTTGCGCTACCAGCATTGATTGTCGGCGCCGGAGGCAAGGGATTGACGGTAACGGTCGTGGCAGTGGAAGGAGCACTCGCACAACTATTGCCGTCCGTAACGACTAACGTGTAGTTGCCGCTCGCGTTCGCGCTGTAAACCTGACTAGTTGCGCCGCCGATCGGATTGCCGTTCAGATACCACTGATTGCCGCTAGCGCTGCTCGAATTGAGATTTACGCTGCCGCCCTGGCAGAAGGTCGTGGGACCACCAGGGGTAATCGTCGGCGTGGCCGGCAGTGGATTGACGGTAACCGTCGTAATGGCTGAAGCGGCGCTCGGACAACCATTATCCGAGACCACCACCGTGTAGCCGCCGGACGCCGTAACGTTGTAAACCTGATTGCTTGCGCCGTCGATTGGATTGCCGTTCAGATACCACTGATTACCAGTGGCGCTGCTCGAACTGAGATTGACGCTACCGCCCTGACAGAACGTTGTTGGCCCACCCGGAGTAATCGTTGGGGTCGCGGGTGTTGGATTGATCGTTACCGGAACGGAGTTGGAGACGATGCAACCATTCGGAGCGTTGACGGTTAAGTTGAGCGTCACAGTGCCCGCGGCGCCCGCGGTGTAAGTAATGCTTTGCGTGTTGGTCGCCGAAGTAATAGTGCCGTTGGTGATTCCCCACGCATAGTTGGTCATTCCCGCCGGGCCAGTAGCGCTGTTTCCGGTTGAGTTGGTGCAGACGGCCGCTGGAGTCGGTGTGATCGTGGCAGTCGTACTGCTGCAAGCGACGTCATTGCTGCAGAAGGTGGCATCGTTGAGTGTCGGCGTCACGTTGCTGTCGGTTGTGGCCAGGTATGCTTTGTATTCGAGGTAACGAAAATTATAGAACTGCGGCGAGAGCTGGACCGGCGAAGTCGTGAAGAACGTCGCGCCAGTGCCGTCCGGACCGACGAAGCTGAACGGACCATTGACATTGTTCGACCCGGCGACCTGGAACTGTAGCGAAGTATTCGCAGGCGTACTGCCGTTCCACGATAGCGTCGACCAGATCGGCGTGATGCCGGGCCCGGGGTTGGCATCTTTCGTTGAGGAGACCAGGCTGCCGGATACCGCGTAGCCGGTCTGCATGTAGGTCTTGAAGTTATAGTCTCTGGTGGTATCAGCGGACCACGTCGCGCCGCTATCGGCTGAGAGCATACGCGAACCGCTGGCATACGTAGTCGGCGAAGATCGAATCCAGAAATAGCCGCTGCCGGCCGGCGCCGATACTGGGCGCAAGATAAGAGCGTACTGCGTTCCCGAAGTCAGCGTTGCCGGCGAGCCAAAAGTCGCTGTAAAGGTGGTGATTGCGCCGCTGGCAAAAGTCGAGCCCGGTATCGTCGCGGTAGCGATATCAGCTCCCGTGGGCAGGCCGCCGCTTGTGGCGCGAACCGAAAGCGTGAGGTTGGGCGGAGTAGCACCGCACGCACTACAAAACAGTTGGACATCTGCTTTCACGATCAGGCCCGTAACCGCTGGAATGAATGTCTGGCCGGTCCAGGCCGGAGTGCCAAAGCCGGTGCCGGTCATGGTGCCGGCGGTGTTCAGTTGGTCGATGAATGGCGGGTTCGATAGAGTCACATCGCCGGGACTGATGGTCAGATCGAGAGTGCTCGTCGCAGAGCCGGCGAGGAAATTGGACTGTGTGGTATCAGTCAGGCAAGCCGAATCGGCCGCGTCAGTCAGCGAGAAATCCTGTGTGGTTATGTTGCCGTCAGTGACGACGATCGATGACGCTGACGCTGACACGAATCCCGGGTTACTTGCGTCCATCGACGGGTACGTCCCTGCCGGAATACCAGTGAATGAGTAATTGCCCGATCCGTCGGTCGTCGTCGAACGCGCTCCGAGATTTACCGTAGCGCCGGAGATCGGCGCGCCGCCCGGATTGATCGTGACTGTACCGCTCACGGTGCCGCCGCCTCCAACCGGTGTGCATCCGGGAAAGGCGCCGATGCTACCGAACTTTGTCAGCCAGCGGTGATTGAAAGTCTGATCGGCCGGGTTCGCATACTCGGTCGTGTACCAGAATGTGCAGCCATCCGGATCGAGCGTCATGCTGCTGTAATCGCCCCAGCGGGTGGTGCCGGTTTGCGAAGCGGTTCCGGTAAAGAAGGTCTGCTCGGTCTGACTGAAAGTATTCACGGGATCGCCGGCCAGACGGCCGGCGTACCTGATGGAGGGAAAGATAGCCACGCACGTGGTGCAGTTTGCGGGCGGGCTCGTGCCAAGCGGCTCATTGACGGCGCTTGACACGCTATAGCCCATGGCCAGATTGCCAGTGCGATCGAGCGCCAGACTTGGCATGAAACGGTTTGTGAGGTTCGCGCCATCGGGATCCCATGTCGCTGCCTGCGGGAGACTCGCGGCGACTGTGCCGCCGGTAACGTTGACCTGATACCAGCGCGGCGCCGCAAGCCCGCTGATGTTCTGGCGTCGGACCGTGTGCGGCACCCATAACGATTCAGTGCCGCCGAAATTGGTGTACTGGTTCTGCACCATCGCCCTGATCTGCAGCACATCAAGGAGCGTTGCGGTTCCGGGCTGGCCGGAGTTTCCGACGGCTGCATTAGGCCAACTCGTCGCCGCAATCGGAGTATCGGGACCTGTAAAGGTCGACGACCCGATGTCGTTCCAGTCGACGTGGAACTTGTAAACAGTCAGAGCGTTGAGGAATAACTGTGTCGAGAGAAACAGATTCGGGCGGCCGGGCGGCGGCGTCCCGGTTTGGAGCCGCGCATTGCTGGGAATTACCGTGAAGTCTCCGCCGCCCACATCGAACGAGACGACATTGACTATTGGGCGGCCCGCATACATCTGGGCCTTATTGAAGGCCCACACGCGTGCACTTCTGAATGTTGAGCCTGCGCCAAATGAGAACATGTTGGCGGACATGTACAGACCATCCGGCCAGATGCCGAATTTCGGATAGTCGTTGAGATTGTCGGTAAGCTGGCGGGAATAGAAATTCCATCCGCCAGTCAGCGGATTGCTACCTTGCGACGCGGCTATACACTGGTAAGCAGGCGCCAGTACGTCATTGTTGCCGTCGAGCTTGAAAGCGAAATCAGTAATGATCCAGCGATCTTCAAACGTATCGTAGACGACTACCGGGTCGCCGAAGTTGTCCGTGTCGCAAAGGTTCCCGAAGTTGCCCTGGCTCATGAAGGTATTGAAGGTAAAGCCCGCCTCCATGAAGCCGTCGGTCTTACGAAAGATACCGACTGAAGTGTTGACGGTTTGGATGAAATAGTTTGGGCCAACATCCCCGTTCGTATCCGGTGGACTGCCGGCGCCCCAGTTAAGTCGATCGAGACCTTCGAACACGTTCGCCGGCGGAGGCGCAGGCGCGTTGGCCTGAGGCGTAATCGAAGGACCCTGCTCCGGGGTTTGACTCTGGGGTGAGACGCCGCCCGGTGGCACGTAGAATCTTGGATTCATCTCTGGCGGCTCAAGCTCGCGCCGCTCGCGCTGCGGAGGTCTGGTACGAGGGAGTCGTCTCAGATCGCCCTTGAACTCATGCGCTTTGATTAGCCGCTCTTCCCTGGGTTTGACGTCAATCGGTCGCTCCGGATTCTGATTGGTCGCAACCGACTCACCGCGCTGAACGCGTCCTGCGTCCTGCTCCTGGGACCGTTCACGATCGCGATCGCGCTCACCGCTATTAGCGGCCGCAGATGAATACGGAATTCGATCTGATCTTAAGACGGGCGAGTTCTGGCTGGATTGTTCCGTGTCCTTGTCGATGGTCATCTCGACGACTCGCGGAATATTCGCAGACCGCGCGACTGTCGTCGTTGGCTTATCAGGCACGATGCTCGATGAGGCCAACCTATTCTCGAGGCCGACTGAAATGCCGTGGTCCGTTGGTCTCAGAATCGCCGGATTAACCGCGGCGATCTTTGGCTGTGACGTTGGGCGCAAGTCATCAATCCTGGCCGCGCCTTTGTGCTGCTGATCAGAGGATGCGATCCCGCCGATTTTTTGGCGCCGAATGCCGATCGTTAGTCCCGTCGCGATTGCTGCGCCGATGAGAGCCACAAGTATGACGAACGGCAGGCTGGTGCGCTTTATGAATTGTTTGTTAAGACGATGGCTGTTTCGATTTTCAGCAGACGTGTTATACGGGTTGATAGTGGTCTTCAAGAATACTCCAGTAGTTAATTGGCAGTGTTGAGGCGCACGCCTATTGAGAGTGGCGACGCAAGTCGGCGGGCATTGGCCCTGTGGTTCGTCAGCTTTACGTTAGTTTGACGTTGGATTATTGCCGGATCGCGGGTCCTCCGTGGTTACCCGATCCGCAAGTAAAGCTATCTACGCTTCAAAAGCAGAAGCCCTTGAAGTGATCCAGCAGCTTAGTGTGGCGATTAAGTTTAGCGGTGAGACGAGTCTGCCTAATCGAGTTCTTAACTGGTTAAATCTCGTACTACTTTCTTCTCGATCAAGCCGGGAATGCGCCAGTGGAGAAAGGTGATTATAGGCAGCGTTCGCAAAACGTCAAGGCGACGAGTAGTGGTACGTTTTGCCGGGAACGCGGACGTCCTTGTCCGCAATCAACGTAAATTCGCAGTTAATGCGGACGAGGACGTCCGCGTTCCCGGCATTAGCTTCGGTGGTCTCAAAACGTACCACCACCAGGCAACGAGTCGCCTCCGGATGATGAGTTTCATCTGTTCCCGAATCGCTCTTGTCACTTCGCACGTGCCTTGTTACTATGCCTCGCGGTGGAATTCACTGAAAAGGCCCGCATCATGGATCCGGCGCGCATCAATCGCGCGCTCGCCCGTCTCGCTTCCGAAATCGTCGAAGAAAATCACGGCATCAATGACCTGATTCTGGTCGGCATTCG
>Ga0105242_10002904_pt1 | contig 13398 bp, 18 predicted proteins | sample KBSM24metaG_FD_81521 | JGI IMG/M metagenome (GOLD analysis project Ga0105242, IMG submission 81521) | Miscanthus rhizosphere microbial communities from Kellogg Biological Station, Michigan, USA - KBS M2-4 metaG | ecosystem: Host-associated > Plants > Roots > Rhizosphere > Soil | place...
GTCGGCCGAACATGCGGGAGAGATGACAAGCCCGCCCCAGATGGGCTCGGCGCAGCACCCCGTCCTCGGCCCCGGGCCTGGGACGTACGTCTTCACCTGAGAGCCGTTGTGGCACTGAGGCGTCGGCCTGTTACCGACCCGCGGCTTGGGCCAGCACCTGCCGCAGCGGCCGAGGCACGATGCCGACTTCGGCGTCGAGCCGGCGCACCTTGCGCCGGGTGACGACGATGCCAACGATTGCCAACGCCCACACCGGATACATGACGAGCCACGCCATTCTGAACGCTTCGGGAGTGAAGCCGCCCGCGGCTGTCATGACCGCGCCCATCACCGCCAGTACGAACAGCGTGGCCGAGAACCCTCCAAGGTTCGCGATGGACTGCGCGACACCGATATTCAGGCGCGGATTCGCGGTCCGCGCGATGTCCAGCCCCACCACCGAGCCAGGGCCACCCGCGGCCAAAATGACGACGAGCACGACCAGGAGCCATAGCGGGGCAGGCCCTGGGAGGGCCAGTATGAGCGTCCATATCGCGATGTCGGCCGCGACCACACCGAGGATCAACCACGACCTATGCAAGGGGTGGCGCGCGGTCAGCACTCCGATCACCGGTCCGATGACAACCGAGCTCAGCACGAACGCCATGATGAGCAAGCTGGCGGTCGATTCCGAAAGGTGCTGGGCGGAAACCAGATAGGGCAATCCCCACAGCAGCGAGAAAACCATCATCGGGAACTGTGTGGCCATGTGACCGAAGAACCCCAGACGGGTTCCCGGGCGCGCCCACACCTCTTTGAGTGCAACGCCGACGTCGCGTGCCGACGCGATAGGAGTCGGCACCCAGGATCCGGGCGGACCGTTACGCACGACCGCGAATGCCAGCACCCCCATCAGCGCGCTGGCAGCGGCGACGCTTGTGAATGCGGTCGACCATCCGCTGTGGCGGAGCAATGCGACGAACGGGACGGCAGACAGAATCTGCCCCAGTTGACCGACGATTGTGGTCAGCTGGGTCATCAACGGCACCCGTCGCGGGGAGAACCATCGTGGGATGAGCGCCAAGGTCGCCGCGAAGACGACCGCATCGCCGGTCCCGACGAGAACTCGCGCCGCAGCGGCGACGGGCATCGTTGTCGCGTGCGCCAGAAGTATCTGCCCGCTGGCGAGCAGGACCGCGTTGGCGACGAGCATCGCTCGTGGACCGAAACGGTCCACCATCAATCCAGCCGGGATCTGCGCGACGGAGAACACCGCCACCTGGATGAACACGAAGGCGGCCAGGGTGCCCGGGCTGAGTCCGAACCGATCGGCGGCGTCCAAGCCCGCAGCGGCGAGGGTGGTCCGCTGCATGACCGTCAGGATGTAGGCGGCCACGCCTACCGTCCAGATCAGCCACGCGACGCGGGCCCGCGCTGGCACTGCAGCGGCGGTCGGATCCACGGTGCTACTCGCTTTCTTGGGGGCTGAGAGCGTGGCCCGCCAGATCGGCGGCCCGGAGATCTCGGCAATCATGGCAATATATTGCCATGATTGCCGAGATATGGCAAAATTTGGCAATATGAACGGCGCGCGGCAAGGGCGACCATGACCGGGCCTGGCGATGCAAGCAATGGGCGGACCGTGACGCTTCAGGATGTCGCGAGGGAGGCCGACGTCGCCGTCTCAACAGTGTCGCGGGCGCTGTCGAATCCCGACCGCGTCAGTCGGCCCATGCGTGAGCGCATCCAGGAAGTCGCCCGGCGCCTCGGGTATACCTCGGCCCGGATACCAGTGCGTGACTCCTTGCTGGCCCTCATGGTCAGCGGCATCGGCAATCCGTATAACGCCGCGCTGATCCGCGGGGTGGAGTCCCAGGCCCGCGCGGCCGGCTCGTCATTGGTCGTAGGCGACATCGCGGATGGGCCGGAGGTGGAGCTTGCCCATATCGAGCGACTGAACGATCGAGGAGTCGACGGAATCGTCCTCGCCTCCAGCCTTCTCCCGGAGGCCGAGCTACGTGCGGTAGGTGATCGGGCCGATGTTGTGCTGTTCAACCGGGAGGTCCCGGGATTCGCCAGCGTCATTACCGATGCGCGCGACGGGAGCCGGCAGATCGTCGAGCATCTGGCCGCACTCGGCCACCGTTCGATCGCGTACCTGTCGGGGCCCGCCCTGTGGACCGACGCCGAACGTTGGCGCACGCTGTCCGAAAACGCCGCGCGATTGGGTGTCGAGATCGTCCGCCTCGGCCCGTTCATGCCAACGCTCGACCAAGGCTCTGCGGCCGCCGATGTTGGACTCGGCAGCGGCGCAACCGCTCTGGTGGCGTTCAACGACTTGCTTGCTATCGGAATTCTGCAGCGGTTACGGCGTCGAAAGGTCGACGTGCCAGGCGCGATCAGCGTGGTGGGTCACGACGATATCTTCGGCGCCGACTTTTGCCAGCCGTCGTTGACCACCGTCCAAAGCGATGTCGAACACGCCGGACGAACGCTGGTCGACCTGGTGCGGGGTCGGATCGTGAGCCGACCGGACAGCCCGATCGTGATCCCCACCCAACTCGTGGTTCGAGAATCGACGGGGACCCGTACATGACCGGCCACGGGCGCAGCGTCGTACGGATCGCGGTGGCCGGCGCCGGCCTGATCGGCAAGCGACACATCGAGGAGATCGACGCCAGCGACTCGGCCGTGCTGGCGTCGATCGTGGACCCGGGGCCGGCCGGGCCGGAACTGGCCCAGAGATACGGTGTTCCGTCCTACCCGTCCCTCGCAGAGCTGTTCGCCAAGGACAAGCCGGACGGCATCATCCTGGCCACGCCCAACCAGATGCACGTCGCCGGTGGCCTCGAGTGCGTCGAGGCGGGGGTTCCTGTGATAGTCGAGAAACCGATTGGGGACACCGTCGCATCAGCCACCCGACTCGTTGAGGCCGGCGAAGAGGCCGGGGTTCCGGTGCTGACCGGCCACCATCGCAACTACAGCCCGATCATGACAAAGGCACGCGAGATCATCGAAAGCGGTGTTCTGGGAAGGCTTGTCGGCGTCTCAGGCACCGCCCTGTTCTACAAGCCGGACGACTATTTCGACGTTGGCGGTGGATGGCGACGTGAGCCCGGGGGCGGGCCCATCTTGCTGAACCTGACCCATGAGGTGAACAACCTGTTGTCGCTGATCGGCGATATCGACACCGTGACGGCGTTGACATCCAACACAACTCGAGGTTTCCCCGTCGAGGACACTGCGGCGATGATCTTCCGCTTCGCAAATGGCGCGCTCGGCACTTTTCTGCTCTCCGACACAGCGGGCTCGGCACGCAGTTGGGAGCAGACCTCCCAGGAGAACGCCAGCTATTCCAGCTACGACGACGAGGACGCGTATCACATTGCCGGAATGCAGGGTTCGCTGTCGGTGCCGACGATGCGCTTGAAGATCTTCGAGGGTGAGCGGTCGTGGTGGAAGCCGTTTACCACCTCAACCGAAAGCGTCGAGCGCACCGATCCTCTGGCCGGCCAGGTGAAGCATTTCGCCGAGGTCATTCGCGGCGAGGCCGAGCCAATCTGTAGCGGCCGGGACGGCCTCAAGACGATGCAGGTGATCGACGCCGTCGTGGAGTCCGCACGCACTGGCCGACCCGTCGACATCATGAACTGAGCAGCACCCCCATGACTGCTGTGCTCACGACCCGTTGTGCGCTCGCGGCGGCGGGCTGACGGTTTCGTTGACCCAGGCGAGCAGTTTCCACGTGTCCTGTTCGTCAGCCCGCACGAACAGCCGTACGTTGTTGAACCGCCCGGGCCGACCGTCTTTCGTCGTCGCTACCGTGCAACGCACGACGGCGACGGTGTCTGTCTGAAGGACGATGTCGAGATCCTCGTTGATGCGGGCCGGGCTCTCTGCGACGCCTGCGATGAACGTCTCCCGATCGACGAAGGTGGTCAGATCCGCACGGCGCATCGCGAACTCGTCAGCCAGTAACTCCTCAAAACAGGCCGTGTTGCCATCGCTTTCATGAGCCACGATGTCTACGTTGAGCGCTCGGAGACTGTCGTCTGTTGTGCTCATTCGAGAAGCCCCTGTGTTGTCGTCAGACGGTCGGTGGTAGATGAGAGCCGGCGCAAACGTGGATGACCTCGCCGGTGATGTTGCGGGCTCGTTCCGAAGCCAGAAAAACCACCGCGTTCGCGACGTCGTCCGGGTCGATCAGTCGCCGGAGCGGAGTGAACGCAACGTACTTGGCGATCATGGCCTCGATGTCGTCCAGGTCGCGGCGTTGGTCGTTGAAGGGAGTAAGTACGAAGCTCGGAGCAACCGCATTGGATCGCACGCCGATCGGACCGAGTTCAATGGCCATCTCCTTGGTGAGCCCCACGACCGCCGCTTTGGAGTTGACCTAGGCCGGGTTACGCACGCTGCCCAGATGAGCCCTCGAGCTGATATTCACAATGCTGCCCGAACCCTGTGCACGCCAGAATGGCACGCTTGCCTGCGACATCAGCATCACGCCCTTGACATTGACGTCCATCGTCAGATCCCCCAGTCGGCGATGGTGGTGTCCTCAAGGGAGTTGCTGGGTTCAGTACCGGCGTTGTTCACCAAAACGTCGAGGCGCCCGAACTTTTCACCGATGTCGCGGACGAGCGTAGCGACCGAATCATGGTCCGTGACGTCGACCTGACCGGGATATGGCCGGAGACATGAGCTTTCGCCGATATCGCCGGCGACTCGCTGCGCAGCTTCCAAGCTACGGCCCGCCAGTACGACCTGGAAACCATCCGACGTCAACGTCCGGCCGATCGCTGATCCGATGCCACCAGCCCCGCCGGTCACCAGCGCTACGGGGGTGTCGTTCATCGCTACGGGGCCTCTCTCCTCGACGGGCCTTCGCCAACCTGCCAAGCACTGGTGTCTCGGTTGGCGGCGCTAGTCATCCCGTTGTGGCGCGACGAGTCAAAGCCGAACATCCGCATGGGGGTGTCCCACAGCACCTTTCGACGGTGAGCGGGATCGGGTATCAGTCGCTCGACAAGGGCGAGAACGAGTCCGTAGTCGATCCGCTCCGGGGCCCGCAGGAACGGCCAGTCCGACCCCCACATGCACCGGTCGGGCGTGAACGCCTCGAGCAACGCCTCCACGAACGGCCAGGAATCCCGCCACGGGTAGGTCTCCGTAGAGCATTTCACCAAGCCGGAGATCTTGACGAAGTACCGCCCGCTCGATGCAAGGTGGAGCAAACTGCGAAAACCCGGCTGACTCAATCCGGCCGTGGGATCGGGTCGCCCGCAGTGGTCGATCAAGATGCGCACCCCGGACGGTTCCAGAATCGGGGCCATCTCGATCAGTTGGTCGCCGTCGACCTGCACGTCGGCGAACATGTCCAGAGCGGCGAGGTCGTGCAGCAGCGTTGTGGTGTCACGGAAGTGGTCGACACCGAGCAGTGCGGCCTGCATCGTGATGCCGACAATGCCGAGGCCACGCAGCCGCTCCAGTTCGGAGCGGCCGATGTCGTTGTCGACGACAGCGACGCCCTTGAACCGGCCGTTTCCCCGTGCGAGGAAATCCAGGAGGCATCGGTTGTCGGTGTCGTAGCCCGAATTGGGTCCGACTACCAACGCATGTCGAGAGCCGTAGGCATCGAACAAGTCGGTCAGTTGATGCGCCGTGCCCTGCTCGTTGGCGACCGGGTGATACCAGGCGTCGGGCGCATATCCGAAGTGTGCGGGATCGAGAAGGTGGTTGTGACAATCGATCTTGGGTTCGTCGTAGATCGTCACGATGTCAGTTTCCAGCAGCGCAGCCCTGGAAACAAAGATCGTTCGACACCTTCCGGCGAGTGAGAAGCGTGCGCCCGGGCGTTGTCGCCCGATGCACACCTGAGCGGCCGCCGTTTCGTGCCGGAAGTGCGATCCCGCTGAACGGAAGCGCGAGGTGCAGACCTTGTGCGAGCGATGACCGGGCGGCAACTCTCGGGTATGAGATCCGCCGTTTTGTAACACTGCGGCGTAGGAGGCGTACACGTGATCGATTGGTATTTCGGCTAAAGGGGTCCAGGAGGTTCCGTGCTCGAATCAACCGCAGTCGTCGCCACTGAAGCGCCCGAACGCTACGCGAAGCAACTGCTCGCCCATCTCGGGCGCAAGAACACCGTCGAGACTGTCGGCGGTGAGCGCCAGGGCGGACGGCTGGTGTTCTCCTACGGCAGCGCTACCGTCCGGCCGGAGGACAACCAACTGGTGCTCGAGGCTGCCGCCGAGGACCCCGACTCGCTGGCCCACGTCGAAGACGTGCTCGCCCGCCACTTAGAGCGGTTCGGGGCAAAACGCGAGCTGGTGGTGATCTGGCAGCGCCGCAGACTCGATGGTGAAGGTATCGGCGGCTGAGTTTCGCGCCACCCTGTCCGGGCCCCGCGGGCTAGGGTCACGGGCTCTGCGCGAAGAAGAAGCGCACCATCTCGGCGGACGCGTCGGGGCCCATCGGATCGGTAAAGGACCCAACCGGGCTCCCTCCGGACCACGCGTGCCCGCCGCCGTGCACCGTCCAGGACTCGGCGAGGACGACGCCCTCGGCGTCGGTGTACACGGTGCGGGTGCAGGCGTGACCGGCGGGCCGCGCGTCGAGGTGCGTCGTGTCCGAAACCGAGGTGTCGGCCGCGGCCAGCCGGGCGGTGACGAGGTTCCTGGCATTCACAGGCGCCACGATGTTGTCACGGTCGCCGTGGAACACGATCAACGGCACGTGGCCGCCCGGGGCCGGTGCGCCGCCCGTCCGCATCGCGACGAACGCCGACGCGACGTCACGTGCCGCACGGTACGCGATTCCGGAATGCACACCGACCCCCGCATAGAGCTCGGGATAGGTCGCGGCCATCACCGCTGCCATGGCGCCGCCGGCGGAGAGTCCTGCGACATAGACGCGGGTGGGGTCGATCTTGTGTTCGGCCACGATCTGACGGGTGATGCCGGCGATGATCGCCGGCTCGCCGGCCCCAGCCTGCTGGTCGGCGGGTGAGAACCAGTTCCAGTAGCCGCCGCTGTTGGCCGCTGCGGACTGCTGCGGGTACGCGACGAGGAATGTGTGCTGCTCGGCGAGGTCGTTCATCCGGCTGCCTGCGGCGAAATCGGTGGCGTCCTGCCTGCCGCCGTGCAGCATGACGACCAGGGGTACCGGCGCACCGGTGTAGCCGGTCGGGATGTAGAGGTCATAGCTTCTAGTCCCGGCTGGTTCGGTATGGGCCAGGTGGCGGATCTCGCCGCCGGCCGCGGCGGCCGCCGCCGCCGCGCCGGGGTTCGAGGTCAGCGGGGGCCGGAGTCTGGCGAGCAGACCGCCGGGGCGGCGCATAGTGCGCCATCCCGTGGGCGGCGTGTGGTGGCCGCCGGTAGTTCGCGCTGGGATTTCCGGGGCAGTGCCGAGCGTGCGCTGCAGAACCGCGAAGGCCTCCGTGAGCTGTCCTGCGCGGGTGAGCCTCAGCGCTTCGGACATGCCGGTGCTGCGGTGATCGTCGTCCATGGGAGCCCTTCGGGTGTGATGTCGTCGTCGACCGGTCGGTCGGCGTCTTTGACGCTCAGGTGGTGCGGTTGGCGAGGGCGGCCTTCACGGTTTTCGGCGCCCGGAAAGCGCCGAGCACCTCGACCGAGGAGATCGTCGCGAGCGCGAGATCGGCGCTCACGTCGTTGGCGATAGTCGCCAGCCCGAGGACGTGCAGGTCCATCGTCTGCCCCGCGTCGCGGAGTTCCTCGAGGTCACGGCGGCTGAGATGTCGTGTGCCGAGTGTCAGCGCTCGGCGTGCCACCGTGTTGTTCACCGCCTCCGCCCGGCTTTCGAGCTGACGCCGAATCGCCGTGCGGATGAAGTCAGTGCGGTTGGCGTAAAAGCCCTCGTTGACGAGTAGATCGATCTGGCCGAGGTCGACCAGGCCCACGTTTATGGTGATCTTCTCGCTCTTGTCAACTTCGGCCATAGACCACTCCTGCCATCCACAGACCATCCTATCACCATCTGCTGGGATGGTGGGCTCATGGGCCCGTCGGCTCCTTAACCGTGGCCGCTCTGTGCCCAGTTCGCCTCGGTACCGTACGACGATGACCGACAGGAGGCTTGCCTCGTGACCGTTCCCTCGCCGGCAACCGTGCGTCAGGCCGCTGCGCTGGTGGCACTCGAAGGCGTCGCCGGAATCGTCGCGGCGGTCGCGTTCGTGGTGCGCGGACTCGGCGGTGCCGATCAATCCACGGTCAGCGGTTTCGGCAATGCCGCCTGGTTCGCCATCATCGGTGGCGCGATTCTCGCCGCCGGGTGGGCGCTGTGGACCGGCAGGCGGTGGGGCCGCGGCGTTGCCGTCTTCGCACAGTTACTCGTGTTGCCCGTGGCTTGGTACATGGCCGTCGGTTCACACCAGTGGCTCTACGGGATCCCCCTCGCGGCAGTCGCGCTGTTGACACTTGGCTTGCTCTTCAGTCCGTCGACGCTGCAGTGGCTGGGCGCTCAGGATCCCGCCAAGGCCGACAATTCGGGGCCCGACACCCGGTAGGTGAGCCATTCGGTCTGCGGGCGCCCGCCGACGGCGTCATAGAGCGCGATCGCGTTGACGTTCCAGTCCAGCACGGCCCACGACAGCCTGCTGTATCCGCCTTTGACGCATTCCCTGGCCAGGGTGGCCAGCATCTTGCGGGCCAGCCCGCGACGGCGGAACTGCGGGCGCACGTATAGATCCTCCAGATAGATGCCCGCGACGCCGTCCCAGGTGGAGAAGTTGCGGAACCACAGCGCCCCGGCCGCGGCCTGGCCGTCCACCTCCGCGATGTGCCCGGACACCGTCGGATGGTCGCCGAAAAGCGCTTCGCGCAATTGATTTTCGGTGACCGTGCAGTCCGCGCTGGCGCGCTCGAACTGCGCCAGTTCGTGAATCATTGCGGTCAGTTCGGTCTCATCGCCGGGCTTGGCCGGGCGGATGATCTCGGTCATGGCTGAACTCCCAGGGCCGACAGGATGGTGTTGAATTTCGTTGTGGTTTCCGCGACTTCGTCATCGGGATCGGATTCGACGACGATGCCGCCACCTGAGTGCGCATCTGCAGTGCGGCGATCGGCCGACAACTGCGCGCCGCGGATCGACACCACCCACCTGCCGTCACCGCGCTGGTCGCACCAGCCGACGGCGCCTGCGTAGAAGCCGCGGTCGCCCTCCAGCTCGTTGATCAGTGCCGCGGCCGCGGTCGCAGGAACGCCGCCCACCGCGGGAGTGGGATGCAGCGCTAGCGCCAAATCCAATGCCGTGGTCGAGTTTTCGCGCAGCCTGCCGGTGATGGCGGTATACAGATGCCACACCGCCGCGGTCTTGCTGAGCTGCGGCTCCGGCGCGATCTGAAGTTCGACACAGAACGGGTCCAGCGCCTCACGCATCGCGTCGACCACCAGTTGATGCTCGTGGCGGTTCTTGGCCGACGCGGCGAGGGCGGCGCCGCTGGCCTCGTCGGCGTCGGGGTCGGCCAATCGCGGCGCCGACCCGGCGAACGGACGGCAGGTCACCTGTTCGCCGCGCCGTGCCACGAGCAGCTCGGGGCTCGCACCGACCAGCGCCGCGCCGGAATACCCGCCGCCCGCGGCCGTGAGGTCGACGAGATACGCGTTCGCCGCGGCGTCGTTGGCGACGAGCCGGTGCACGATGGTGCGGGCGTCCAGCGGTCCGTCGGCTGCCAGCCGCAGCGCCCTGGCCAACACCACCTTGTGCAGGCCGCTGCCGGGGTCCTGCAGCCTGCGCAATGCCGCGCCGATGCGCGCGCGGTGCTCCTCGGGCTCCGGCATCGTCTGCGTGATCCGCACCGTCGGCAGCTCGCGCAGCGGCCAGTCCGGCAGCGTGTCGGTGAACTGGACCGTCTGCGGGCGGATCAGTGCTGCCGGCTTGGTGAGGTCAAAAGGTAAGGCGCCCAGAATGATTGGTGCGCTGTGCGACGCCAGCGCCGCACGCGCATCGGCGAGCCTGGGGAACGCGGTGTGCACGCCTTCCGCGACGACGACGCCGGTGCGTCCGGCGAGTACGAAGGTCGGTTCGCGCGTCACGCCGGCAGGCACGGGTGGCGGTGGCCCGTCAGTCCCAGTGCGCTGATCTGGCGCACACCGTGTTCGAAACCGCACACCGCGATCGATGCAGCCACCATGGCGAACCTGATCCCCTCGGACACATTCAGCTCCACCCAGCGCGTCACCATCGCGCGGGAGAAGTGTCCGTGCCCGACGAACAGCACGTCACGGGACTCCATCTGGTCCAGCGCGTACGCGATCGCACGGTCGGCCCGGTCGCTGACCTGCTGCGGGCTCTCACCGCCGGGGCAGCCATGCGTCCATACCAGCCAGTCGGGCACCTTCTCCCGGATCTGCTTGGTGGTCAGGCCTTCGTAGTCGCCGTAATCCCATTCGGACAGAAGGGGAGAAACCTCGTCGACTTTCAGGCCGGCCAGTTCGGCGGTGACCACTGCGCGCCGCCGTGGGCTCGACACCACCAACGGGTTGTCGAGCGTGAGCACCGACAACGCGTCGGCGGCCAGCTTGGCCTGCTCCCGCCCCGTCCCGGTCAGGTCGAGTTCGGTCCGGCCCGTGTGCTGGCCGGACTTCGACCACTCGGTTTCGCCGTGCCGGAGTAGAAACAGGCGATGCTGCAGAAGGCCCACGAAGACAGATTCTGCCGCACACCCCGTCGAGTGTGGGTACTCATGCAACGATGAACACCGTGACGCGGGTACTTGCGGTCGCCAATCAAAAGGGTGGGGTTGCCAAGACGACGACGGTCGCGTCGTTGGGTGCGGCAATGGAGGAGAAGGGCAAACAGGTCCTGCTCGTCGACCTGGATCCACAGGGATGTTTGACGTTTTCGCTGGGCCAGGATCCCGACAAGCTGGCCGTGTCGATCCACGAAGTGCTGCTCGGTGAGGTAGAACCCGACGCGGCACTGGTCGACACGCCGGAGGGGATGACATTGCTGCCCGCCAACATCGACCTGGCGGGCGCCGAGGCGATGTTGTTGATGCGCGCGGGCCGCGAGTACGCCCTGAAGCGGGCACTGGCAAAGGTTTCCGGCAGCTTCGACGTGGTGATCATCGACTGCCCGCCATCGCTGGGGGTGCTCACCCTCAACGGGCTGACCGCGGCCGACGACGTGATCGTGCCGCTGCAGTGCGAGACATTGGCGCACCGCGGCGTCGGCCAGTTCCTGCGCACGATCACCGACGTGCAGCAGATCACCAACTCCGACCTCAAGCTGCTGGGTGCGCTACCGACGCTGTACGACTCGCGAACGACCCACAGCCGTGACGTGCTGCTCGACGTCGCCGACCGATACGACCTGCCGGTGTTGGCGCCGCCGATCCCGCGCACGGTGCGGTTCGCGGAGGCCAGCGCATCGGGTGCTTCGGTGCTGGCGAGCCGGAAGAACAAGGGCGCACACGCCTATCGCGAGCTGGCCGACTCGCTGCTCAAGCACTGGAAGAGCGGCAAGGCGCTGGCCACGTTCATGCCGGAGATCTGACGCCCGAACAGCACGTAGGCCGATGAATCGCGGATGTGCCGCGTATCTGAACGGGCATGACGACAATCACGGACAACACAGTTCTGGTCACCGGAGGCAATCGCGGCATCGGACGGGCGCTGGTTTCTGAAGCCCTGAAGAGAGGCGCAAGACGCGTGTACGTCGGTACGCGCAAACCCGTGGCCCACTCGGATGCGCGCATCACACCCGTGCCACTCGACGTTACCGACGCGGCCCAGATCCAGCAGGCCGTGGACCACATCGGGACGCTCGACGTCCTGGTGAACAACGCCGGCATCGCGCTCTACGACGACTTGAGCGATCGGGCCACGCTGGAACGTCACCTGGACGTCAACCTGTTGGGCACATACAGCGTCACTCAGGCCTTCCTTCCGTTGCTGAGCGCTTCCAGCGGAGCCGTCGTGAACAACCTGTCGGTGAACGCCCTCGCCCCGTTGCCGCTGATCCCGGCATACTCGATTTCGAAGGCCGCGGCATTCTCGCTCACGCAGTCCCTGCGTCCTCTTCTCGCCGAGCGGGGCGTCACCGTCCACGCCGTCCTCACCGGCATCGTCGATACCGACATGACAAGGGGTCTCGACGCGCCGAAGGCTTCGCCGGAGTCCGTCGCGCGAGCGATCTTCGACGGTGTGGAGAACGATGAAGACGACATCTTCCCGGATGCGATGTCGGCATCGATGGCGGATGGCTGGCGCAGCGGTCCGGCCAAGGCACTGGAGCGGCAGTACGCAGCACTGGCGACGGCCGAACGCGCTAAGGCACAAGCGAACTCGGGTTAGCCGAGCTCCACAGCCGCCTGGCTGCGCTGGGATCGTGGGTGGGCACCACCGTCACGCGATCCTTGACGGCGTGCAGCCGGTGCAGCGTCCGGAAGGCCTCGACACGGTCTTCGTCCGCGAGTCCTCCCGGGCAGCTGGACTTCTGGCGGATGTCGTCGATCTGGTAGGTGTGCCATGCGGCGTCGCCTGCGAGCAGCATGTGGCCTGCCGCGGTGTGCAGCAGCACGCCGACACTGCCGGGGGTGTGCCCGGGGAGGTCGACGACGACGACAGAACCGTCGCCGAACAGATCGTGGCTGCGGGCGAAGGTCAGCACCGGTGGACCGTCGAGGTCGTAGTCGATCGTCGGACGCTCTTCGAGCGAATCGCGAACCCCTCCCACCGGCGCGACGGATCCCGTTGTGACCCAGTCGTGTTCGGTCCGGTGCAGGTACACCGGTAGTCCGGGTAGATCAAGAAGCCCGCACACGTGGTCCCAGTGTGCGTGCGTCGGCAGTGCGAAATCGATGTCCGCCATGGCGTATCCCTGTTCGGCAAGCGCCGCTGCCGTCGGGACGACGTCGGCCGAGGGTTTGACCGCCGCTCTCAACACAGCAGGAAGTTGCGCGACGGCGCGTTCTCCGACGTTGACGCAGACACCGGGATCCACGACGAACGTGGCCGTGGGATGCGTCACCACGAAGGACGCCAGGGAATTCTCGATCCGTCGCGGACGCCTGCGCCCCTCCACGATCAAAGCTGTCGGGACGGAACGCGGTACCTGCCTGAGCGGGGAAACCGACACTGTCGCAGTGGCTTTCGGCAGTCCGGCGTTCCTCAGCGACGCGAGGAATCGGGGGTCGGCGCGGCGCGGGCGAATGATTCCCGCACCCAGACCGAGGAGGGCGCCGCAGCACGCGGCGACGGACGGGGATCTCACATCTCTGGACATGTGTGGAACGCTTGAACTTCAGGTCGACCTGAAGTAAAGGGGCGAATGTGACCGAAAGCGGCCGGCGGATCGGCGACGCGGCGACCACGCTGGCGGTCGCTACCCACGTATTGCGGAGGATGTCGGCTTGCTGAGGCCGAGGCGGCTCTCGTCGGGACACCGGGCATATGACGA
>Ga0105242_10002906_pt1 | contig 13397 bp, 13 predicted proteins | sample KBSM24metaG_FD_81521 | JGI IMG/M metagenome (GOLD analysis project Ga0105242, IMG submission 81521) | Miscanthus rhizosphere microbial communities from Kellogg Biological Station, Michigan, USA - KBS M2-4 metaG | ecosystem: Host-associated > Plants > Roots > Rhizosphere > Soil | place...
ATCTTGTCGGCGACGAACTCCACTACGTACATCGCGAGCGCCGCGCCGATGATCCATTTGTTATCAAAGATGCGGAACTGCTCGGGCAACGCCACCCACTGATACCGGCTCGCCAGTCCCATGATCGCGACCGTCGCGTACAGGTTGACGCCCGCCGCGAAGGAAAAGCCGAGCGTGCGTCCAAGCGTCGTGAGCAGATCCATCGCGTCACACGGCAGGGCTACCCGGCGGTGCGATCGCGTCCGTCAACATCGAGGTGAGAGCCTTTCGCGACGGCGGCGTCCACCGGCAGCCCAGACGTGCAATCAGCGCACGCACGTCCTGGAAATCGAGCGCCGCCGTTCGATCGAGAAAGCGGCGCGCCTCTTTCCTGAACCTCCGGACCTCGGCCTCATCGGCATCGTCCTGAAACGCGCGCAGGGCGTCGGCGGGCGTTTCGTATTCTTCGAGAAAATCCTCGTGCAGATAGCCGGTGAATGCCCGCTGTAGCTCGGGAAAGTCCGACGCGTTCACAGCCTTCATCGGTCGGCCTCGGGATACGACGTGAGGACGTAGAAATCACCGGCGCGCTCGTCCCATCGCAGGACGACGAGGGCGCGAGCCGCGGGTTCCGCGGCTTCATGGGATCGTGAGAGCGACCGGCCGATGGGCTCGTGGTTCGGGCTGCGGTAGTGCAGCACCAGATTCGGCCTCCGGCCGGTCCGGTTCTGCCAGGCGTCGAGCGTTCTGCCGCCAGCGGCCAGGGCCGCCCCGACCGCGTGTTCCGCGGCGGCGCGGTCGGTGTAGGTCGACGCGCTCGAGATCTGCTCGCGCCTCAGTCGATCGCGAAGCTCGGCGTCGGTCTTTCCAACGTGGCGCGCGAGCGTGTGGCCACCCTTCGATTCGTCGATCGAGAGATCCCGGGTCGGCAGATCCGGACGCCGGTTCGAAGGCTCCGGGGATGCGGCTTGATTGATCGCAGCAGATGTGCGGGCGTCGGCCTGCGTCGACGCCGGGCGCCGGCAGCCCCCGACGGCGAGCAGGAGCACGGCAAGCGCGACCAGGCTCGATCGCCAAGGGCCACGCGAAGATCTCGAACGGCTCATCGAATGACGACGTGACACCGGGGCCCGAACCGCGGTGTCACGATCATTGGCGGGTGCCGGGTTACTTCTTCTTGCCGGCCTTACGCTTCGCGGCGCTTTTCTTGACGGCTTTTTTCTTCGATCCGCCCTTTGCGGCGGCCTTCGCGGATTTCTTCGCCGGCTTCGCGCTCTTCCTGGCGGCCTTCGCCTTCTTTGCCGGCTTGGCGGCCTTCTTGGCCCCCTTGCTGGCTGCCGGGGCCGCTTTGCGGCGGGGGGCTGCCTTGGCGGCGCCCGATGACATCGCGCGCGCTCCACCTGACGCACGACCAACCGTTTCAGCCTCGGGCGCCTCGAGCTCGACGTCGGCGTCGTGACCGCCGAGGGCGTCTCCCTCGGTCATCGCCGATTCGCCGGCCAGTTCGTCGTCTGGAATCCCCATTTCGCTGTCGAAATCGTCCTGCATGATGCGCCCTTCCAGTCTGAGAAGTATCGTTCGGGCGCCTAGTCTGATTTATGCGCTCACGCGGCGTCAAGCCGGTCGCACGCGCGCGCGTGCAGGCGTGAGAAAGCGAGCGACAGGCGCTATCGCGAGTAGAGGTCGAGAATCTGCTCGATTGCGCGGCGGCAGACGACACAGAACGGCACGTTGTCGCGGGTGAACATGATGCAGTCGGCCTGCGGACGATAGAAGCCGCGGGCCTCGTAGTTCGCCCCCTCGAACGCCCCGACCTTGCCAGCGTGCGCGCCCTCGTTCAACAGGGCTGTGTCGCGCTTTTCCTCGTCGCGAAACAGCGCGTCCATTTCCGATTCCGGTCGATTCGCGGCGCGGATCTCCCGGCGCTTCTGCTGAATCTCCTTCGTGTACCGCTCGAACTCGTCCTTGGGCCACGGTGTCGGAAGGCTCGTGCCCGGCGTGACGAGATCCTGCCACTTGAGCGCCGCCGGATCGAGCATCGCCGTCGCGTTCGGTTCCCAGGGCTCCACGCGATCCGCCGCGGGCAGGTACGCCACGTCCGACGTGTAGTACTCGTCCGCGAGGCCGGCAATGTGGTGCCCGAATTCGTGGACGAAGACGTATGACGACCACACGCTGTCGGCGGCCACCGTGCTGTATTGCCCGTAGATGCCGCCGCCGCCATATGTTGCGCTGTTCGTCAGGATCTCGACGACTTCGTAAGGTGCGTTCGCCGCCAGATCGCGGAACGCCTTGTTCTCGAAGGTCAGCACGTAGCGTTCCGAGTCGAAGGCGTCGTAGGTGGCGCCCACCGGCGAGCGCCGGTAAATGTGCTGCGACGGCCGCGAAATCCCGGACTGCGCGGCCGCCGGCGCGAGACCCCACACGTTGATGTCGGCCTGCCGTTCCTTGAATGGCGACGTGGCGAACAGAGTCGCGGTCAGCCGTTTCGCGTCGCGCTCGAACTTCGCCCGCTCGCGCGCCGCGTAGCCGTCGCCGAGGATCAACAGATCCAGCTTCCTGGCCGGATCGCCGCTCTCATGGAGCTTGATCAGCGGCCCGGCATCTGCCTCCGCGCCGCTGACGATGAACTTGTCCGCGGGATCGATTTTCGTCGACCAGACATCACGAAACACATTCCTCCCATCGCGCTTCTTGACGACGACACGGACGGGGCGATCGGGCGCGGGAAATCGCAGCGACTCGGAAAACGTCCGGTTAACCTCTTTGGCTTCGCCGGTCGTTTCCCACTCGCCATAGATCGAGCTGAAGCCGCGCGAATACAGCACGTCACCGCTGGTGGCGTCCGTGACTTCGAAGAAATATTTGCCGCGGTTCGTGGTGTCGATCGACCGTGCCGGGTTGCCCGGCCACGGCAGCGGCTCGAGCACGACGCGATCGACGCTGAAGCGCTCTTCGTTTTCGTTGCCCGTGTGGTAGTAGTCGAGCCTCATGGTTCGCAGGGCTGAGGGCTGAGGGCTCGGGGCTTGTTGGCCCGCGAACGCCAGAGTGGCAACGTGGAAGAGGAGCAACAGAGTAAGGCTGGGCGTTTTCATATGTCCAACGGCCTTGAAGTAGGGCGGACACTACACCTGACTGTTCCGCCGCCCGACCCAGTACACGATCGCGCCGATGGCGACGAGGATCGCCGACGACCCCACCACCTTCACGACCGCCAGCGTCTTGTTCGGCTCATCGTCCGGCGGCACGCAGGCCAGCACAATCGACACGGCGGTGACGAAAAATCCCGTCGCAGCGACCAGGATCGCCACCGGCTTACCCCCGGGCACGCGCATCACGGCGGGTCCCGCCGGCTCGCGCTGCAGGACGATCATCGCGGCGAACATGAACAGGAACGGAATGAAGTAGGCGATGATGCCCATCGACACGAGAGCATCGTACGCGCCGTGCACCGACGTCCCCGCCTGGCCGAGGAAAACGAACAGTCCCGCGATGGCCGCCTGCACGAGCAGCGCGACGTATGGCGTTCGCCACCTGGGGTGAAGATCGCCGAACGCCTTCGGCAGGAAACGATCGATCCCGGCTACGAACGGCAGCCGCGCCGTGGCCGCGAACCAGCCGCCGGTCGCTCCCAGCGCGTTCAGTGTCACCATCGCCGCGACGACCGGCGCCAGCCATCCGATCCCGACCCGCGCGGTCATGACCTGAATCGCCTGCATGATGCCCGACAAGCCGGACACCTGATCCTTCGGCATCGACAGCAGCACGGCCAGCGTCGAGACGATGTAGAGGGCCGTGATCACGGCGCCGGCGCTCAGGATGGCTCGCGGTACCGTGCGCCTCGCATCCTCAATCTCCTCACCCATCGTCGATCCGCTTTCGACGCCGCCGAACGCGAAGGCGATGGTGGACCAGAAGATGATGTCCTTGAGGTGCAGGCTCGGCGCCATCGAATGCGCGGTGATCGGCGTCCCCACACCAAAGCGGCTCCACGAGACGAGGGCGAGCCCCATCAGGAGCATGGCCGGAATCCAGCCGGCCAGGGCGCCCACGTTGTTCAGCCACTTCCCCACGTTCAGTCCGACGACGTTCATCGTGACGGCCACCGCGAGGCCGATCATCGAAACGGCGATGAAGTACTCGCTGTTCTTCTCCCACGCTTGCCATTCGGGGCCGCCCATGAACAGCGCGTTTGCCGCCGCGTAGTACAGCAAGCCCGGAAGGTACGGAAGATTCGAGCCCCAGTAGGTCCAGCCCGTGATGAACGCGGCGAACGGTCCGAACGCGCGCTTGCTCCAGACGTAGATGCCGCCCTCTTCGGGATAGCGCGACGAGAGCTCGAGCACGCAGAACACCAGCGGCACGAAGAACCCGAGCGCGGCGACGAGCCAGATGATCAGCGAGCTGGGACCTGCGGCCGCCGCCACGGCGACCCAGCGCAGACTGAAGCCGGTCACGACGTAGTACAGCAGCAGGTCGCGGAAGCCCAGCACACGGCGTAACTGGGTCGTCGGGGTCACGTGGGTTTCATGGGTCAGGTGGGTCGGGTTGGTCGGGTGGGTCGGGTGAGTCACGTGGGTCGCGTCGGTCGGGTGGGTCAAGTGCGTCGGGTCGGTCAGGCGTGTCGGACCTTCGGCAGTCATCGATACAGCGCCGCTGCGTTATCGTGCAGGTAACCGTGCGCCATGGTCATCGCCTGGGCTTCCGTGATCTCGCGGGCGGCGATCATCTCCGCGAGCGCGGCGGCGAGCGCGGTCCGCGTCGTGTGAACGCCCATCCAGTAAACCTCCTCGACCCCGAGCGCCTCGTTGTACGGGAACGCGTCGGTGCCGAAGGTGAGCTTCTCCGGGTAGACCTCCAGCCAGCGTCGAAGGACGTTCTTGAACTCTGTCGGATACAGCATCAGCTCGGTCGCCGATGAGTCGAGGTACACGTTCTTCATCGATGCGAGCAGCATCGCCTCGCGATCGAAGGGATAACCGCCGTGGATCAGCACGAAGGTCGTCTGCTGATGTTTGGGATCGCGGACGACGTTCTCCAGGTTGAGAACGTTGACGCCTCGAAGGTCGAAGTAGTCGCCGCCGCCGGCCGACGTATGGATGTGGACGGGCAGCTTGAGCTCCGCCGCCGCGATGATGATGTGCCTGAAGATGAAGTCCTGAAATCGCGTGTACTCGTCGGCCGAGGGCACGCCGCCACTACGATATTTTCGGTAGATCGGCTCGACGGCCTCGCCTCCCGGATCGCCAAACGACAGCGATCGAAAATACGATGCCTCGAATTTCACCGCCACTCCGCCGCGACGCTTGTTCTCCGCAAGCGTCCGCGTGAGGAAATCCAGGTACTCACCAAACGTCGGCGGCAGCGGCGACGAGAGTCCGATTTGCTGCGCATACCGCTTCAGCAGCGTCGTCTGCAGCGGCATGTAGACCGCGCGATCGGGGTTGATCGCGAGCCCGCTGTTGTCGAATGGAAACATGAAGCAGTCGACGAAGAACACCCACTTGAAGCGCGCGGGATCGAGGTAATCGGCCATGGCGACGCGGTTGGCCATCGATGTCTCGATACCGAGCTGATCGAGGACGTGGTTGAAATACGCTGCGCCCGGATACTGGCGTTTGAGTGCCGCCTTCTTGTCGACGAGCCACTTGCCATGCGCTCCGGCCATGTCGGCGAACGGAAACGCGAACAACGCGCGCGCCGCAGCCACGGTTTCGGGGTTGTCCGGCCGCAGCCGCAACATCGTCGCTCCCGGTGGAGGAGGCGCGATATCGACGTCCGCATCATCGGGGAAGGCCGGGTGGGCGTGATGGTCGAACAGCTTGATGCGTGAAATCTGAGGGAGCAGGCGAGTGTAGATTGCCGCCGCCTCCGGCGCGACGAGCGGGCGGGACTGCGCGCTCGGATGCGATGCCGTGAGACCGATCGCCGCCACCAGCCCCAGCGCCGCGATCGGCTTCGTCACTTCGAGTCCGTGTGCGGCTTGGGCAGCGGCTTTCGCGGAAGCATCGCGTCGCGCATGGCCGCGTGATACGCGAAGCTCGCGAGGATGGCGGAGGCCTGCTTGAGATCGTCCGGCAACGCCTCCTCGTACAGATCCAGGCTGGAATGGTGGGCCCGGGACTCGTAGTTCAGCGGATCCTGAATGAACTGAAAGCCCGGAAGGCCGATCGCGTCGAACGGCATGTGGTCGGTGCCGCCCGTATTCAGGGTCGTGATGGTCGCCGCCCCGAGATAGTTGAACGGACGCAGCCAGGCCTCGAAGATGGGACGCGCCGCTTCGTTGCCCTGCAGGTTGACGCCGCGGATGCGGCCGCTGCCGTTATCGAGGTTGAAATACGCGGACAGCTTCGCGTGCTCGGGCTTCAACGCCACGGTCTTGAGCGTGCCGAAGTGGCGTTCGACGTACCCGACCGATCCGAAGTAGTCCTGCTCCTCGCCGGTCCACAACGCCACGCGAATCGTCCGACGTGGCCGCGCGTCGATGGCCTTGAGAATCCGCATCGCCTCGATCGCGACGGCGCAACCGGCGCCGTTGTCGGTCGCGCCCGTGCCCGAATGCCAGGAATCGAGATGGCCGCCCAGCATCACGACCTCGGACCTCAACGCCGGATCCACCCCCGGCAGTTCCGCGACGACGTTGAAGCCGTCGACCCGATCGACGATCCGCGCCGAGAGTGCGAGCGAGAGTTTTACTGCCTGCTTGCGGTCGATCATTCGGACGATGCGGCCGTAGTGCTCGCGGGAGATGACGAAACCGGGATAGACGGGATGCCAGACGTGATCGTAGAAGCCGTCCGTCCGGACGTCTTCGCCGATGCTGCTCGGCGTGATGAGCGCAGCGGCGCCTTCCTTCGCAAAGAAGTCGTACACCTCGCGCTGCTTCTCGAGCGCCTTCTGGAACTCGTCTTCTTCATCCCAGTACGACTTGGGCGCGCTTCCAAAGCCGGCGGCGGCCGGATCGACTTGTCCCTCCTGTTTCTTGAGCTCCTCGTCCGTCAGCCGCTTGGCTTCCGGCTGAAAGCCGATGTCGGCCGGATCGGGGCGGCCGTTCATGACGATGGCGCCGCGCAGCTTGCCGCGGTACTTGTCGAAGTCTTCCTTCGTTTTCACCTCGACGACGACGGGCGTTCCGGTGAGCGGCGCGGTGAGAGCGGGTGACCAGGCGCGCGGGTAGCCGGTGATTCGCATGTACTGCGGCTCGGTCATCTCGATGGAAAACCGCTCGAGCGACCAGCCGCGGCTCGTGTTCCCACTGGGCTCGAGCGCGGCGTTCGAGATGCCCCACTGCGTCAGCCGATCGCGCGCCCACTCGCCGGCCTGGTGAAGCGTCGGCGATCCGGTGAGCCGCGGGCCGTACACGTCGGCCAGCCAGCTGAGCGTGTCCATCACCTCGGATCGCTGGAAGGCCTCCGTCTTGATCCTGGCGATGACCGTCTCGTTCACCGCCTCCTGCGCGAACGCCGTCAGCGAGACGGCGAGGGCCACTCCGAGGGCGACCATCGAACGCCGGATCACGACCTGTACGCGCATCGGCCGGATTCTACGTGGGCGGGCGTTCGGCGCGCCAGCGGCGATCGATCAGGACGAACCGCGTTTCGAGCGGCGGGTCGTCGCCGGCCGGATCGGGGTGCAGCGGATCTCCGGGCAGCAGCAGCATGCGGTGACCGTCGCGCTCGATGGCTTTCGGCATGCGCCGAATGACCGTCCGCCGGCGCGCCCACGCGAGCGCGCCTCTCACCGACTCGAACGGTTCCAGCTCGCGCAGCGTGCTCCACGTCGGCGGCGGCAGCGTGATCTCGCCCTTCATCGACTGTGCGATCGCATCGGCGGGCCGAACCCAGAGGCTGTGGGTTGTCTCGGTGTCGTCGTGGGCGGGCGTCTGGTCCGGCGGGATGCGTGCCATGAAGAACCGCGTATCGAATTGACGGCTGTCGATGGGCGGCGTCACCCAGTGCGAGAACAGGATCAGCGCATCGAGCGCCAGCCGCAGGCCCTCGCGCTCGATGACGGCGCGAAGCGTCTCCTGGCCGTCGTGCACGCGGACGCGGTCCAGTTTGAGGCGTTCGTGATCCGCCGGCTCCGCGAGCGACACGTAGCCGCCATTGCGATGCCGCGCGAGCAGGACGCCGGCCTCCTCGAACAGCTCGCGCGCGGCCGCGACGTGAAAGGCGACCGCCTGCGCCGCGGGAAGGCCGCTGAGCTGATGAACCGCGTGGCGAACGCCGTCGCACCAGGTGTCGTTGGCGTCGCCGTCGGCATCTTCGACCCGTCCTCCGGGAAACACGTGCGCGCCGCCCATGAAGGCGGTGTCTTCATGGCGGCGCACCATGAAGACCTCGGGTCCGGCCGGGCCGTCACGCAGCACCACGACGGTGGCCGCCGGACGCGGGTTTGCAACGATGGGCTCGGCATTCGGAGCTGGCACCGGGGACAATAGTAGTTGATGACGCGTTCGATCTCAGGAACGGATATGAACGCGCGAATCGCGGCTCTGCTGCGCGACTTCGCCGAAGTTCAGCCGTCGGCCCAGCGCAAGTGGGGCTACAAGCGCGCCGCCGCCGCGATCCTCGCGCTCGAGGAACCGATCGAGTCGCTCGTCGAGCCGGGCGGCACGCTTCGCAAAATCGCAAACGTCGGCCCGTCATCGACAAAGATCATCCTCGAGGTGCTGAGCACCGGAACGTCCGCGACCATCGAACGCGCGATCGCCGAGAGCGGGCGCGCCGCCGACGTCGAACGCCGGCGGGGCCTGCGCGAACATGTTCTCAGCCAGGCCCAGGTGCTCGCGGCCTTGCGGAACAAGAAGTTGAACGGGCCGCGGGTCGAAGACTACCGGGGCGACCTGCAAATGCACTCCACGTGGAGCGACGGCAGCCAGACGCTGGCGGACATCGTGAAGGCCGGCATCGGCCTCGGCTACCAGTTCTGCGCGGTGACCGATCACTCGTACGGTCTGAAGATCGCGGGCGGCGTGTCGATGGCGGAGCTCGCGGAACAACACAAGGAGATCGACGATCTGAACCGGGTGAACGGCGGCGCGTTCCGCCTGCTGAAGGGCATCGAGGCGAATATCCGGGCCGATGGCACGATCGACATGGAGCCGCACGAGCTCGCGCAGCTCGAGATCGTCGTCGCGGCGCCGCACTCGGGCCTTCGATCCGGCGGCGATCAGACCGCGCGCATGATCAAGGCGGTGTCGGCGCGCGGGGTTCACATCCTGGGCCACCCGCGCGGGCGCAAGATCGGGTCGAGACCCGGCGTGTCAGCCGACTGGGATCGCGTCTTCAAGACCGCGGCGCGGGAGGATGTCGCCATCGAAATCGACGGCGATCCGTCGCGCCAGGACCTCGACTACGACATCGCGAAGCGGGCCATCGACGCGGGATGTCTGTTCGCGCTCGACAGCGACGCTCACGCCACGCGGGAGCTGGCCCCGTTTGCGGCGACCGCGCTTGCGCACGCGCGCCTCGCCGGCGTTCCGCCAGATCGCGTGATCAATTGCTGGCCGCTGAAGCGGCTGCTGGAGTGGGCGGCGGCACGGTCCGTCTGAAGGCAAGATGAAGGTCCGGCTGAAGCCGGACACTACCGACAAAAAGCGACTCCGTGACGCGAATCCGGTAGTGTCCGGCTTTAGCCGGACCTTCAGATCCATAGCGACCGACCCGTGATCTCGCGGTGATTCAGGCCGGCGGCGCGATCGAGCTTGGCCACGATCGGCGGCAGCTCGGCTCGCAGGCGCCACTCGTCCGCGCGACCGCCCGCCGCCTCGAACGTATCGCGCCATCGATTCCACCAGCGCGCCACGAATCCGGCGAGCGGTTCCACGATGAGGACGCGATCGCCTTGTCCCGCACGCTCGACCAGCCGCGTCAGCAGCGCGTCGCGGGCCGGATCGGGCAGCTCGTTCATCGTGAACGCCGCGAGAATCGAGATCGGCGTCTTCGGCAGGGTGACGTTCGCGATATCCCCCTGGCGAACGGTGGCCGCGAGATGGAATGCCCGGTAGGTTGCGGCAGCCTCCGCGATCGGCCACGGATGCCGATCGATCCCGGTGATGCGCGGCGGCGTCGCGCAGCGACTCGCCCATGCGGCGCTCGATGCACCCGTTCCACAACCCAGATCGACGAGCATCTGCACGTTCGTCGTCGAACCCGGAAGCCGATCGACGATGTGTGAGATCAGCAGGTAATGGAGCGGACCATAGAACAGCGCAAAGGCCGCGCGCTTGCCAGCGCCGGACAGCGCCGCGCCCTCCGCGAGCTTCTGGCGGCGTTCAACGTAGGCGGACGAAAGCGCTCGCAGCGCGCGCGACACTTCGGGGAAGGTCAGGGACCCGAGATGCTTCGCTTCGAGTGCGGCAATCCAGCTGGAAAATCGATCGTCGGATGGAATCAAGGGAGCGGAGGCGGAGCACTGCTCCGCCTCCCGAGTCATCCTACATGCAGCGGCCGGAAATCGTCTTCACCGATTTCACACCGAGGTAGTTCATGTCGGGCGAATCGCCTTTGAGCTCCGTCTTCACCTTCGTTTTGTCGTCTCCGGTGGTGCCGGTCGATTCGATCGACACTTTGCCATTGCCGCGATCGGTGGCTTTGCCCTTCACCTCGACGCGATGGCCGATGTCTTTCGACAGATTGTCGTCGGTGACGAGCACGTACTTCTGGTTTCCTCGTGCATCGGTGAGCATGTATCCGCCGCTGGGATTCGATGCAAGGCACCCGGTAACCGTGACGTCCTTGCCGTCCTTCACCTCAGTTTTGGTCTTCGTCTTCGTCTCGGTCGTGCCACTCTGCGCACCGAGGCCGACCGCGCAGATCGCCGCGAGACAGAACGCAGAACTGATGATCTTCATGGAACCTCCCGTAGGAAGTCCTGCGAGGGGCATGCCGTTTGAGCCCATCAAGGGCTCCCGGTATCAACCTTGCTTACCGCTGAGTTGTGTTATGTCATTTTCTGGAGGATTTCCGATGACCGCAGCCCGATCGCTTCTCGTCTTTACGCTCGCCGCCTTGTCGACCTCGTCCGCCGCTTTTGCCGATCAACAGCATCTCGTGAGCCCCGGTCAGCTGGCGGCTACGGTCGCCGATGGCGCAGCAAAACAGGACATGAATCGCGCGACCGTCCGCGAAGCGCTCGAGCGGCCGGAAGTTCAGGCCGTCGCGTCGAAGCTCGGCCTTGATGTGACGCGCGCCAACGAATCGGTCGACGCGCTATCGGGAGCGGAACTCGAGAAAGCCGCGAGCGCGGCGCAGCAGGTCAACGAACAGCTCGTTGGCGGCGCCTCCTCAGTCACACTTACTACAACCACCATCATCATCATCCTGCTGCTGGTGATCCTCCTCATCGTCGCGATCAAGTAAACGTTTCGAATCCCCATGCTCACCACGCTGGCTGCCGCGTTGTCGCTCGCTGCGTCCATGGCGATCGACGTGCCGTACCTGCCGCAGACCGATGCTTTGTGCGGCGGGGCGGCGACGGCGATGGTGTTTCGCTACTGGGGCGACACGCACGCGGACGTCCAGGAATTCGCCGGGCTCGTCGATCGGCGCGCCGGCGGAATCGCCGCCGACGCGCTGACGGCGGCGGTGCAGGCGCGTGGATGGCCGACGCTGCGGATCGAAGGATCGCTCGACGCCCTTGGCGCGCGCGTGCGGCAGCGGCAACCGGTGATCGTCCTCCTTCCCGATCGCGGCGATCGCTATCACTACGTGGTCGTCACCGGTGTGAGCGACGCGGAGATCGTGGTCCACGATCCGGCGTGGGGACCGTCGCGAAGCATTCGCACTGCAGATTTCGAAAAGGCGTGGAAGGCGGCCGCGTTCTGGTCCCTGGTCATCCTGCCGCCGGCGGCTTCCACTCACCCAACAACCAGGTCTTCCGATCCGGAATCGCCGGCCGTGACGGTCGCCGCCGATGCGGTCGACGCGTGTGACGTGCGGCTGAATCATGCGTTGGATGAGATCCGGGCGGAAGGTCTGGATCGGGCCGACGTGCTGCTGGGCGAAGTCCGGACGCTGTGTCCCTCGGCTTCGGGTCCGATTCGAGAGTTGAGCGGCGTGCGATTCGCGCAACGCCGATGGCGCGACGCGGCTGTCCTGGCTCGCGAAGCTCTGAGCAAAAAATCGGACGATGAGTACGCGCTCGACGTGCTGGGATCCGCGCTCTTCATGCTGGACGATGAGATCGGTGCACTCGAGGCCTGGAACCGGATCGGCAAGCCCCGCGTGAATCGCGTGCGCATCGAGGGGCTGCATCACACCCGCTACCAGATGGTCGCGGAGCTGATGGGGATTCAGCCGAACATGCTGCTCTCGGCGGACAAATATGCCCGGGCACGCCGTCGTCTCGCCGAGCTCCCCGATCGCATCACCACACGACTTGCGGTCAAGCCGGAAGCCGACGGGTTCGCGACCATCGACGTGGTCGTGGTGGAGATCGCGCCCGTGCCGCGCGGTGCGATCGAGTGGGTCGGCGCATCGGCGCGCACGGTCGCCAATCGCGAACTGGACATCGCGGTGCCTGGCACGAGCGGACAAGGCGAGGTCTGGTCGGCCGGCTGGCGCTGGATGCCCAATCGGCCCGGGGTCAGCGTCGGCTTTGCGGCACCGCACGTGCGCGGGCTGCCCGGCGTCTGGCGCGTCGACGGTGCCTGGACATCCGACTCGTACGAGGGCGCTGGCACTTCGCGCCTCCTCGAGACGCAATCGCACGCGGGCCTGACGATGAGCGACTGGTTGAGCGGACGAGTGCGCTACTCGGTGACCGGGGGGCTGGACGCGTGGAGCGGCGACCGCAAGGCCGCGTCGATCGGCGGAACGCTGGAGCGCATCGCATTCGCCGATCGCCTGATCATGTCGGTCAACGCGGCGCGCTGGGCGCCGCTGACCGGTGACACAGCGTTCTCGTCCGCGGCGGCGCAGGCCACAGTCCGTTCGTCCGTGGACATTCGCGATTGGGTCGCGCGCGGAACCGTGGGTTATCAACGCGTGGGTGACGCAGCGCCCATGTCGCTCTGGCCCGGTGCTGGCGAGGGCCAGGCCAGAGCGCCACTCCTTCGTGCGCATCCGCTGCTCGACGATGGCGTCGTCGATCTGACCGGATCAACCGTCTTCGGGCGCTCGCTGGCATTCGGGAGCGCGGAGTTGCAGCGATGGCTCGAGCCCCTGCCGCTGGTCCGGGTGGGTGTGGCGGGGTTCACGGATGTGGCGCGCGCCTCCCGTCAACTCTCAGCAGGCGCCACGCCGGTGCAGGTGGACGCCGGCATCGGCCTTCGCCTCAAGATCCCCGGAACTCCCGGTCTGCTGCGCGCCGACGTCGCCCACGGGCTTCGCGATGGTGCGAACGCGCTCACGCTCGGCTGGGTCTTTTGATCTGATCCAACAATCTTAAACACGAGCTCAGGAGATCAGGAGGCC
>Ga0105242_10002909_pt1 | contig 13390 bp, 12 predicted proteins | sample KBSM24metaG_FD_81521 | JGI IMG/M metagenome (GOLD analysis project Ga0105242, IMG submission 81521) | Miscanthus rhizosphere microbial communities from Kellogg Biological Station, Michigan, USA - KBS M2-4 metaG | ecosystem: Host-associated > Plants > Roots > Rhizosphere > Soil | place...
GTGGCGGGGGACATTTTTCATAGCGTACGGCCGACGAACCAGGCGATCCTACACGCGTTCCTGCAGTTCAATCGTCTCGTACGCCAACTGCCGGATACCGTCGTGGTCCTCGTGGCAGGCAACCACGACGTCCCACGCGCCGCCGAAACGGGCGGGCTTCTCCAGCTCTTCGCGCAGCTCGGGCTGACGGTTGTCGATCGCGAAGGGTCGCGGCTCAGTTTTCCCGAGAAGGAACTCTCGATTTTCGCGGTCCCCGACGTTCCGAATCTCGCTCATCCGGCGATGGTCCCCGACCCCGAGGCGAAGTTCAACGTTTTGGTGATTCACGGCCCATTGCAGGGAATGCTGCCGGGTAACACGGCGGCTGAGCGTGGGTTGATGGAGATCAACCCGGAAGAACTCGGCGCTCCACAGTGGGACTACGTGGCTCTCGGACACTATCACGTGTACCGCGAGGTTGCGCCGAACGTCTATTACTCCGGCTCACTCGACTACACGAGCGCCAACCCGTGGGGCGAGCTGTACGAGCAGCGGGTCAGTGGAGTTCCGGGGAAGGGATTCATCGAACGGGATCTCGTGACCGGACGGCACAAGTTCCACGCGCTGCCGCCGGCGCGGCCACTGCTCGATCTTCCGCCGATCAGTGCCGCGGGGCTGACGGCTGCCGAGTTGGACGATCGGATTCGCGCACTCGTCGAAGGGGTCGAAGGTGGAATCGACGACAACATCGTTCGTGTCACCGTCCGAGACATTGCGCGGCACCTCGCGCGCGAGCTGGATCACAAGACGATCCGCGATTACAAGCGCCGCGCGCTGAACTTCCAGCTCGATCTGCTGCGTCCCGAAGCGACGCGCAGCCAGGCGTCTGGTGCGCCGGGGCGCCGTGCGTCGCTCAACGAGATGGTGCGCGAGAAGCTGCTCGCGCGTCCGCTCGACCCCGACCTCGATCGCGCTGCGTTGGTGGATCGCGCGATGAAGTATCTCGACGAAGCGCAGGCCGTCGCCCCGATGGCGGCGGTGATCGAGTCGTAGATGCGGCTGAACAGCCTCCATCTCTGCAACTTCCGGCAGCACGTCGACACCCGGATCGATTTCGAGGCCGGGATCACCGGCATCATCGGTCCGAACGGGTCCGGCAAGTCGACGATCCTCGAGGCGATCGCCTGGGCGTTGTACGGAATGCCGGCGGCGCGCGGAACGCGAGAACACATCCGCTCGTACGCCGCGACCAACCCGCGCGCCACGGTGCGAGTGGAGCTCGACTTCGAGCTGGGCGGCCACCGCTACCTCGTCTCGCGCGGGCTGACGAACGCCGAGCTCTATCTCGACGGTGCGTCGTCACCGATTGCGACGTCGATCTCCGGTGTGACCGATCTCCTGCGTCGTCGGCTTGGCATGAGCCACGAGGAGTTCTTCAACACCTACTTCACCGGACAGAAAGAACTGAGCGTGATGGCGGCGATGAGTCCCGTCGAGCGCGCGCAGTTCCTGTCGCGAGTGTTGGGGTACGAGCGGCTCCGTACGGCGCAGGGACTGATCCGCGATCGTCGCAAGGCGATCGTCGCCGAAACGATCGGATTGCGCGCGGGGATGGCCGATCCCGCCGTTGTTCAGCAGGCGCTCGCCGACGCGACGGCGCGGCGGTCCGAGGCGGTGACGCACGCCACGACCGCGGCGGCACGGCGGGATGCGGCGCGACGCACGCTCGAAGACATCGCCCCCAAGTGGACGGCGATCCAGCGCGAGCGCGACGCGATGCAGACGCTCATCGCCGAGCTGCGAGTCGCGGAAGGCGAGCGGGCGTCGCTGCAGCGCGACGAGGCGCGCCTCGACCGAGAGCTCGCCGAAACAGGAGAAGCGAAGGAGGAGTTGGAGCGCCTCTCCAGCGAGCTGTCGCCGCTGTCGGCGCTCCAGATCGAGCTGCGCGAGCTGGACCGTGCGTGCAACGAAGAAGGGCGGCGACGGACGCTGCTGGAGTCGGAGAGCGCGCTCGGAAAGGACATCGTTCAGATCCGCGAACGGCTCACGAAGATCGAGAGCGCGCCGACGCTCGAGCCGGATATCACCGCCGCGCTCGAGTGGGCGCGGGCCGAGCTCGAACAGGCACAGCGCGAGCTCGAGGAACGGCGAACCGATTGGGTGCGCGATCAGCAGGAAGCCGAAACAAAGCGGCAGTCATTGCTCGACCAGCTCCAGGACGTCCAGCGGCAGCGGGAGCAGATCGTCGAGCTTGGCGAGGGCGGCACTTGCCCGATCTGCGCTCGGCCGCTCGGCACGCATTTTCGATCGGTGCTCGAGGTGCTCGATCAGCAGATCGAGTCGATCACGGTGGACGGAAAGTATTATCGCGGCCGGATCGAACAGCTGCAGCAGACGCCGCCGGAGTTGGGCGCGCTCGACGAGCGGCGCCGCGCGATCTTCGACAATATTGGAAAACTCGACCGGCGGTTGGCGAAGGTGCAAGCGGCAGTTGCGGAGCTTGCCACGCTCACCCGCGACCTCGGGACGAAGGAAGAGCGCTACGTGGCGCTGACGCGCGAGCTGGCGTCGATTGCCGTGGAGTACGACGCGGCGCGTCACGCCGAGGTTCGCGTGATGGTCGAGCGGCTCATACCCCTGGCCGATCGCGCGACGAAGTTGACCGGACAGGTCGAGCGGGAGCGCGCCCTGGTCGACGATCGTGAGCGAACGCGCGGCGGCCTGCGCCAGATCGAGACGCGCGTCGCCGCCCTTGCGACCCAGCGCGATTCTGTGGCGTTCTCCGAGGACTCGTATGCCCAGCTACGTACTCGCCACGACGAAGCGTCGGCCGAGTTCCGGACGTCCGAGCTGGGCGCGGTCGCCGCGGATTCCGATCTCTCCGCCGCGGTTGAGGCGCTTGAGGTCGCCGAACGCGCGCGAGCCGAGCTGCTGAAGAACGAAGCGCATCTCGAGCTCCTGACCAAGGACCGACGGTTGCACGAGGAGCTCGACCGCGCCTTTTCCGATCTCCGGACGGACCTCAATCTCACATTGCGGCCTGAGATCTCCGACCTGGCGAGCCGGTACATCCGCGAGCTGACCGACGGGCGCTACTCCGAAATCGAGCTGGATGATCAGTACAACGTGACCGTTCTCGAGGACGCCATCCCGAAGCCGGTGATCTCCGGGGGCGAAGAGGACCTAGCGAACCTGGTCCTTCGGCTAGCAATCTCTGAGATGATCGCGGAACGTGCGGGTCAGGCTTTTTCGCTGCTGGTTCTCGACGAGGTATTCGGATCGCTCGACGAGGCGCGGCGGCACAACGTCGTCGATCTCTTGAGACGTTTGCAAGACCGCTTCGAGCAGGTCATCCTGATCACGCACATTGATTCGGTGCGCGACGGACTCGATCGCGTCGTCTCCGTGCGGTACGACGAGGAGGCGGGCATCTCGCGAGTCGAGGCGGAGTCGCCGGGCGTCATCGCGCTGGATGTCCATGCCGGAGCCGCCGACTGATGGCCACGTCTCGCGTCTGGCGCCCACAGGCGATCGAGGGCCCGTTCCGTCCGCGGCTCGAGCAGGTGACCGAACTGAATCAGGTGTTCAGCGATTCGTTCACCGAGAGGTATCGACGAGATGGCATGGTCGGCGTCCGGGTGCCTTTTCTCAATCCCGCGATCTGGCGCTACGCGATCGAGGATGCCGACGCCGGCGCAATGCTCTGGCGCGACGACCGCGGGCACATCGTCGCGTTCAACATGGTGCACCGTTCGGGGACCGAGGGATGGATGGGGCCACTCGCCGTTCGGACGGAGTACCAAGGCGTTGGAATCGGCAAGGAGATCGTAACGCGCGGCGTGGAGTGGCTGAAGGCGCAGGGGGCGTCGGTGATCGGGCTCGAGACGATGCCGCGGACGATGGACAACATCGGTTTCTACTCGCGGCTCGGATTCCTTCCCGGCCGGCTGACGATCACGACGACGATCGACGCGGCGTACGGCGACACTCCGGTCCAGTTGCTGAGCCGACTGACGCCGCGGGCGCGTGACGACGCATTGGCCGAGTGCCGGGATCTCGTGAGTCGGCTGCTGCCGGGCTACGACTACACGCGGGAGATCACCCTCACTACGGATCTGGCGCTCGGCGATACCGCGCTGTTGTATCAGCGTGACCGGCTCGTCGGCTTCGCGCTGGCGCACAACGCACCGCTCGTGGAAGGCCGTGTTCGGGAAGAGCTGCGCGTGCTGAAGTTGGCGGTCGCTGACGAAACACATCTCGAGGCGCTGGTACGGGCCGTGGCGGATTTTGCGCGGCGCGGCGGCACGCGGCGTGTGGCGCTTCGTCTGCAGGGAGAGTTTCTTGGATCGTATCAGCGTCTGATCGCTCTTGGGGGGCACGTACGCTGGACCGATCTGCGCATGTCGTTAACGGATTACGAGGAGAAACGTCCTGCCCGCGGGCTCGTCCTCTCCAATTGGGAGATCTGAGCTCGTCCCACCCACCCACCCGAGAGTCGCATGCGTTCCCAGCCCATCCGCGCTCGCGTCGCGCTGTTGTTCCTCCTCGCGACCGCTGCCTGCGCGCGGCATGCTCAGACCGGCCCGGAAGTCGATATGCGTCCCGAGCCGATCCCGGTGCACGTGAAAAATGAGAATTTTCTCGACATGAACATCGCCGTCGTCGTAAGTGGGGTAAGCCGTCGCCTCGGCAACGTCGTGGGCAACGGATCGGGCGATTTCATGATCGACGGCAACCTGGCGGTCGGACAAACGCTCTATCTCACCGCGACGCCCATCGGCGGCCGAGGGCAGGCGACGTCGGGGGGGTTGAGCGTTGCGCCGGGACAGATGATCGACTTCACCGTGGCGTCGACGCTCCGCCAGAGCGTGGCCACGGTGCACGACCCGCGCTGATCTCCGGGTGACGATCCGACTCGTAATCCTGATCGTCACCTATTTGCTGATCGCTGTTCGACGGGTGCCGCTGCTGCGGTTGAACCGTCCGGCGGCAGCGCTGCTCGGCGCCGTCGCGATGGTCACGATCGGCGGACTCCCGATGCGCGACGCGTATGCGGCGATCGACCTCGACGTCGTGATCTTTCTCCTCGGCGTCCTGCTCATCACCGGGTATCTGGAAGCCGGCGGATTCTTCGAGTGGGCGGCGCGGCACATCGTCGATCGGGCTCGCTCGGCCGGCGCGCTCCTCGGGGCCGTCGTACTCGCCAGCGGTCTGTTGTCGGCGTTCTTCGTGAATGACACGATCTGTCTCGTGCTCACGCCGCTGGTGATCGCGGCGCTGCGGCCGCTTGGACTGCGTCCGCTGCCGTTTTTACTGGCGATCGCGCTGGCGTCGAACGTCGGTTCGGCAATGACGCCGACGGGAAATCCGCAAAACATGCTGATCGGCATCGCGAGCGGGATTCACTTCGCGCGGTTCATGGCGTCGCTCGCGCTGCCGTCGCTCGGCGGTTTAGTGATTGTGTTCGTCGTGCTTCGCGTCATGCACCGCCGCGATCTTGCCGTGCCGCTTCGCGAAGCCGTTCACTCGCCGGATACGCCGTTCGATCGGCCGCTGGTGATTCGCTCGCTACTCGTGTTCGGTGGCGCGCTGGCCGGTTGGTTGGCCGGTTTTTCTCTGCCGCTGGTTGCGATCACGGCCGCGACGATCCTGATGGTCATCGCGCAGCGCGATCCGGCGGAAGCGTTCGCGAAGGTGGAGTGGTCGCTGCTTTTGTTTTTCGGTGCATTGTTCGTAGTGATGCGCGGCGCGCGCGACTTGCCGCTCGTCGCGTCGCTGACGTCGGCCGCGGGACGCGCGCTCACCGGCGCGCCGGTGCACGATGCGGTGGTGACGTCGGCGGCGATGGCGGCGTTGTCGAACATCGTTTCGAACGTGCCGGCGGTCATTCTGTGGCTCCCAGTCGTGCCGAAGGTCGCGGCGCCCACGTTCACGTGGCTCGTCATGGCGATGAGCTCGACGTTCGCCGGCAACCTGACGCTGCTCGGTTCGATGGCGAACCTGATCGTCGCCGAGCGGGCCGAAGCGCGTGGCGAACACATCGGATTCGTCGAGTATCTGCGCGTGGGCGCGCCGGTCGCGGCGCTGACGATCGCTTGGGGAATCGCGATGCTGGCGCTCGTCGCGCCTTGACTCAGGGCTTCGACTTGGGCGCGGGATGCCGCCGATCGCCGCGCACGACGATGCGGTACAGGATCAGGAAGACGCCCACGGTGAGTAGGAGGTGGATCCAGCCAGGTGCGTCATAGATCAATGCGCCAATGGCCCAAATCACGAGCAGCGCAATGCCGACTAAGATGCCGAGGTCCATTTCGAGTTCGTCGTGTTACGTTCGTGCGGGTGAGAAGTCGTGCGTAGTCGTGAGTAGTGAAATTGACCGAAGGCCCACTGGTCTCTAAATTGCCTTCACAGAGAACAGAAGCAACTACTCGGGACGGAGAACTCCGTTTTTGAGCCAACAAGTCCACCGAGTGGGTTCGACAATCTATCACCGACGTCATGCCCCCAGTGCGGGGGAAGGCGGAAGGTTGGTGGTGAGGACCTCATAATTCGACTGGGCTTCACAAAACCCTCTCCGGACCGAACTTTCGAGCCCTGCGGCGCAAGCCGCAGGGCTCGACGCTTTTGGGCCAAGCGATCAGCTAACAGCTAGTAGCGAAGGCTGACCAGCGTTCTCGCCGTCGCCCCGTTCCATTTTGCTGATAGCTTTAGCTATTCGCTGTCTAGCTGTTAGCTCAGCCCCGCAAATCATGGCTGTTGTCACCATTACCAGGCGGCTCAACTTCAATGCCGCCCATCGCGTCCACAATCCCGCACTCTCCGACGCCGAGAACAAGGCGCTGTTCGGGAAGTGCAACAACCCGAACTGGCACGGGCACAACTATACACTCGACGTGTCTGTCAGCGGACCGGTGGACGAAAAAACGGGATACGTCGTCGACCTCGGCCACATCAAGCGAGTCGTCGAACGCGAAGTGATCGACAAAGTCGACCATCGGAACTTCAACCTCGAAGTCGATTTCATGCAGGGCGTCATCCCGACGACCGAGAACATTGTCGTGGCGATGTGGCGGGTGATCGAGCCCGCTATGGCGCCGGCGAAGTTGACGAAGCTCGTGCTCTGGGAGACGCAGAACAACTACGTCGAGTACGACGGCAAATGACGCGGCGCCGTACCGCGGTCGTCACCGGCGCGTCGCGCGGCATCGGGTTGGCTGTGGCGCGCGCCCTCGCGCCCCGGTACACGGTGATCATGACGGCGCGCAACGCCGAGAGTCTTGGCGCCGCCGCCGCTGAAATCGGCGACGACGCATGCCCATTGTCGTTCGATCTCGCCGACATGACGGCGACAAAGGCTGCGATCGAGAGAATCCGCACGATGACATCCGGCGCGCCGGACGTGCTCGTCAACAATGCCGGCTTGTTCAAGCTGTCGCCGATCGAATCGACGAGCCCGGACGATTTCTCCGCGTCGCTGGACGTCAATCTCTCGGCGCCCTTTCGCCTCATTCGCGCGTTCCTGCCCGAGATGCGGAAGCGAGGGAGCGGCCACATCCTGTCCATCGGTTCGATCGCCGACCGCATGGCGTTTCCCGAAAACGGCAGCTACGCGGCGGCCAAGTTCGGCCTGCGCGGGCTGCACGAAGTTCTCCGCGCCGAGCTCAGAGGGAGCGGCATCCGATCCACGCTCATCTCGCCGGCGCCGGTCGACACGCCGCTCTGGGACGAGGTGAATCCGGACGAGCGCAAAGGCTTCACGCCGCGGTCGGCGATGCTTCGCCCGGAAGACGTGGCAGCTGCCGTGCTCTTCGCGATCGGTCAGCCCGACTCGGTCAACGTCGACGAGCTGCGACTCTCGCGGAGCTGACGTGTTCATCCCGTTGGTCGATTCGTTGAGATGCATTGCCGGCCACGAGGAAACGTGGCTCGTGGCGTCGATCGACCGGAGCGAAGAGCGCGACATTCGGGAAGGGTTTCTCGGTTGTCCGATTTGTTTGGCCGAATATCCGATTCGGGAGGGCGTCGTTTTTTTCGGCGTCGACCCTTCGGCGTCGACTGAAACCCCGATGCCGGCGCGCGTCGAGGACGACGACGCCATCCGTCTCGCCGCGGCTCTCGACCTGACCGACCCACGCATGGTTGCCGTGTTGTTCGGCAGCTGTGGAGCCTACGCTCCCGTCATACGCGGCTTTTCGCCCGCCCATCTGCTTCTCGTCAATCCGCCGAGCGGCATCTCGAGCGGCGACGGCGTGTCCGTGGTCCGCACGGCGAGCGTTGCACCGGTGGCACGCGGGTCGATGGACGCGGTCGCGGTCGATTCTGGTGCGTCACCGGAGATGCAGGAGTCTCTGGCCTCGGCGCTGCGCGGCGGAGGTCGGATTGCCGGGCCGGCCGATTACCCGCTTCCCGCCGACGCTCGCGAACTGACCCGGGACGACCGGATTTGGGTGGCGGAAATGCCGGAGAGGGCGACGTCGCCCCTCATCTCGCTGCGCCGGGCACGCTGAAATACCGGTCACGGCCGTATTATTCCCGGTAGGCCATGCTTCGAATTTTCGTCGCGGGGGGCACCGGCGTTCTCGGCCGGCGTGTGATCCCGGAGCTCCTCGCTTCGGGATTTCGCGTCACGGCCTCATCGCGCTCTGAAAAGGCTCGTGCCGCACTGAAGGCGCTTGGCGCCGAGCCCGTCACGATGGACTTGTTCGATGCGGCGGACGTGAAGCGGGCCGTCGGCGAACAGGACGTTGTTATCAATTTGGCGACGCACGTCCCGCCCAGCACCGCTCGGGCGCTACTGCCGGGTGCCTGGCGCGAAAACGATCGGATCCGCACGGTCGGCGCGGCTAACCTCGCGGCTGCCGCAAAGGCTGGCGGCGCCGATGCGGTCATTCAGGAATCCTTCGCGCCGATCTACGAGGACGGCGGCGACCGGTGGATCGACGAGACCTGGCCGGTGCGTCCCGCCCGATACAACAAGTCGACGCTCGAGGCCGAGCGCGCGGCGACGATGTTCACGCGACGTGGCGGGCGCGGCGTCATTCTTCGCTTTGCATACTTCTACGGTGCGGACGGTTTTGCCACACGCGAGATGATCGAGACGGTGCGCAAGGGCGTCAGTCCGATCGTTGGGTCGCCGGAGGCCTACTACTCCACTGTCTCGCATGACGACGCCGCGATGGCGGTGCTCGCCGCCCTGCACGTCCCCGGCGGTATTTACAACGTCTCTGACGACGAGCCCCTTACGCGCCATGAATGGCTGGAGTCACTGGCGCGCACGCTCGGTGTGCGCACGCCCCGAATGATTCCGGGCTGGATGTCCGCGCTCGGCGGCTCGAAGTCCGATCTGCTCGGACGCTCGCAGCGGCTCTCGACGAAGAAACTCCAGGACGTCAGCGCCTGGCGTCCGACGACACCGTCCATCAAGGACGCGTGGCCGACCCTCGTGCGGGAGATCGCCGCGAGTTCGTCTCAGGAGTGAACGGGCTCGGCCTCGCGATCGCTTGATTCGTAGAGCGAATCGATCAGCGCCTTGTACTGCTTGTCGATGACGCGGCGTTTGACCTTGAGCGTCGGAGTGAGCTCGCCGCGCTCGATGGAAAAGTCGTGCTCGAGCAAGCCGACTTTTTTCGGCATCTCGAAGCGCGCCAGCTCCGTGCACTCGCCGGCGATTTCCTTCTCCATTTTCGCGTGGACGGCGGGCATCGCGAGGAGTTGCGACCGCTCGGTCCACGAGATGTTCTCGGCCTTCGCCCACTTCTCCAGCTGATCCCAGTTCGGTACGATCAGAACGACGGGGAACTTGCGCCGGTCGCCGATCATCACCGCCTGACTGACGTATTTGTTGGTCTTGATTTTGTTCTCGATCGGCTGTGGGGCGATGTTCTTTCCGCCCGCGGTGACGATGATGTCTTTCTTGCGATCGGTGATGGCGAGGAACCCGTCGCGAAGCTCACCGATGTCGCCGCTGTGGAACCAGCCTTCGGAGTCGATCGCTTCGGCGGTCGCGGTGGGCTTGTTGAAATAGCCGCGCATGACGTGCGGGCCACGGGTGAGAATCTCGCCGTCGGGCGCGATCATGACTTCGACGCCCGGCACGGGCTTGCCAACGGTGCCGATACGGAAGGCCGTTGGGATATTGACCGCGATGACGGGAGACGTCTCCGTCAACCCATATCCTTCGAGAATGGTGAGGCCCGCCGCGTAGAAGAATTTGTTGATCTCCGGAGCGAGCGGAGCGCCGCCCGACACGAAATAGCGGAGCCGGCCGCCTGTGCGTTTTTGCAGCTTTGAAAAAACGAGCCGCTGCGCCAGACGGTACTGTGTGGCGAGGAACCCTTTTGGTTCGCCGCCGGCGAGCTTCACGTTCGCCCATCGTTCGGCGACGTCACGCCCCCAGAAGAAGATTCGTTTCTTCACCGCGCCGCCGGAAAGCGCACTCTCGAGGACGCGCGCGTACATCTTCTCGTATAGCCGGGGAACGGAGAGCACGAGCGTCGGCCGGACTTCCGTCATGTTGAGCGGTACGGTGTCGGTCGACTCGGCGTACGCGATGCTCGCGCCGGCGTGCAGCATCAGATAGTGGCCGGCCATCCGCTCAAAGATGTGCGACAGCGGCAAAAAGCTGAGACAGGTGTCCTGGCCCTCGAAGGGAATCGCCGCCGCGCCGGCCATCACGTTCGAGTAGATGTTGTCGTGGGTGAGCATCACCCCTTTGGGGTCGCCCGTCGTACCCGACGTGTAGATGATCGTCGCGAGATCGTCCGGACGCACTTTGAGCGCCCGTTCCCGGAAGCCGTCGCGCTTTCCGTCGCCGTCGGCGACAGCCCCGGCCGTCTCCAGCATGTCCAACGAGCGATCGATGCCGTTGGTCGGCGCACCGAAGCTGATGACGTTCCGCAGCGCAGGACAGGTGGCGCGCGACGCGGCGACCTTCGCTGCCTGATCCGGATTGGAGACGAACGCGACGCAGGCGCCGGAGTCGCGCAGAATGTAGGCGACTTGATCCGCCGGAAGATTCGGATAGACCGGCACGTCGGCGGCGCCGAGCGACAGCACGGCATAGTCGACGATCGCCCACTCGGGGCGATTCTCCGAAAGGATCGCGACGCGATCTCCACTGCGAACGCCGAGCTCCTCGAGCCCGAGCGACACCCGCCGAACGCGCTCGAGGAGCGTGTCGTGAGAAATCGGGTGATAGCGTCCGTCGCGCTTGACCTGCAACGCATCGGGCCGCCGATACCGCTCGACGGCCGTGAGAAAAAGCTGATTGAGCGTACCGGGCGCGGAATTCCGCGGACCACCCGTCGTCATCATCGACGGCCTCGCATCCAAGACAGAAACCCCAGTATATCGCGCGGTGCCTGTGTCGGAAACCACCGCACGTGCTCAGCGAACCGAGATGATCACCTTGACCGGATAGACCATCGTCAGCGGCGAGTTCGTGAGTTGCTTGCCAGCGTACGAGGCTGTGGCCTCGACGAGGACAGTTTCAACCTTTTGACCGTTGAGCAGGGCTTGGTCCGTGAGCAGACGCGTGATCACGGTGACATAGCGGTTGCTCGCCACCCCGCCCGCGTTGGTCGTGTCGGCGTTCATCGGCTTGCCGCTCGCGTCGCTGATATAGACCGCCGGTATCGTGGGCGAAGAGCTGCCGAGTGTCTTGCTAAGTCGATAGTGCACGACAACGCCCTGCACGGTCGTATCGCCGGCGCCTCGGACGATCGTCGCCAGCTGCTTTTTGTCGGTCGTGTCCGTGCCGCCGAGCGGTGCCCTGATCGTATCGGGCGGAGGTGTGCCGAGAAGGAGCGTCGTCGGTCGCGCAGTGACAGGCACGTTGACGGTGAGCGTTTGCACACCGCTCGCCTGTCCGACCACCGTAACGTTCCCGACCTTGTCGCCGACGAGGAAGTGCTCCACCGTGAAATGCGCCCGGAGCATCGTGTCGAGCACGAACGTCTCGAACGGGATCTCGGGGATGGGCAGGCCTTCGACGTTGAAGGATGTCACCGTGACCGGCGCGACCTTGCCCAGGCTGTCGCGCATCGTGTCGCCGGCCACGACGAACGGGGACGGCAGTTGGAGCAGCGAGATCGCCGCCGCGCCGGGCGGAGCGGACATGTCGATACAGGCCACCGCGACAACGGCAGATGCGAGGAAACCGGCGACGATGTGTCGCCTCAGTCGTTCAGTCAGCCGCATGCGATTGTGCCGTACGCCGTGCGCGACCGCGAATCGATCACTCGAGTCTTCCAGCGAGGTACGCAGCCAGGCTTCGATAGGCCTGTGCCGCCGGGTCGTCTGGCGAACGCAGAACGACCGGCTGTCCCGCCGCGAACGCCTCGACAGACGCGGCCGTGCGCGGGATCACCGTATCCAGTACCAGGCCGGCGGGAAGCTGTTCCCGGACGTATTTGGCGACCCGCTCGGAGGTCGGATTCCCGGGCTCGACCATCGTCAACAAGATGCCGTCGAGGGTGAGTCCCGAGTTGTCGGTGAGCGACGACCGGATGCCACGCAGGATCTGCGTCGTCGTCTGGAGCGCGAGGGGCTCGCATTGCAGCGGAATCAGCACGTGTTGGCTGCAGGCCAGCACCCGGTGCACGACCGGCCCGAGCCCCGGCGGCGTATCGACGACCACGACGTAGCCGCGCTCGCGGGCGCGGTCGAACAGCTCGGCGGTGCGCGGCGAGGCGGCCACCATTTGCAGGTAGGCGTCGTGCGACGGATTCTCGCTCACGCTGCCGACGGACACGACACGCAGCCAGGGCAGGTTTGTCGGCCGAACGACTTCGTGCATTCCGTGCGTGCCGGTCAGATAGTCGGAGAGTCCGATCTTGGTCGCCGCCGAGTTGAGGCCGAGACCATAGCGCACAGACCCCTGCGGGTCGGCGTCGACGAGCAGCGTTTTCACGCCGCGACGCGCCAATGCGGTCGCGAGGTTGATGGCCGTCGTCGTTTTGCCGACGCCGCCCTTCTGACTCACCACCGCGAGGACTCGGCCCACCGTATTACTGGGCGTCGCCTGCGCCGGCGTCAGCTCCGTCACCGTACCCGTCTGCATCTCCATCCATCGTCGCCAAGGTGTCTTGAGCGTGCCTGATCCAGCGCTCCGATTCCTCGCCCGTGGGAGGCTTGGCCAAAAATGCCTCGAGGTGCGAGCGCGCTCCATCGCGATCGCCCCGCTTGAGCAAAAGGAACGCGAGCCCGTAGTGCGCCCCGGAAAGCTCGGGCTTCAACTCCAGCGCATTACGATAGCACCGAATCGCCTCTTCCGGGCGATTCGTCTTCGTAAACGCGATGGCCATGTTCTGAAGAATCTTGGTGTCGTTCGGCCGATCGCGCAGCGCGAGACGATACGATGTCAACGCGGCATCGTAATCGCCCTGACGTTCGAGCGCCATCGCCTCGCTCA
>Ga0105242_10002914_pt1 | contig 13379 bp, 14 predicted proteins | sample KBSM24metaG_FD_81521 | JGI IMG/M metagenome (GOLD analysis project Ga0105242, IMG submission 81521) | Miscanthus rhizosphere microbial communities from Kellogg Biological Station, Michigan, USA - KBS M2-4 metaG | ecosystem: Host-associated > Plants > Roots > Rhizosphere > Soil | place...
AACTTCCGGTGCGCCGATTCGCCTCGCGGTGCGACTGCCCCCGATGCAAGCGCTCCGAGGGAGAGCTCAACCCCGTAAGCGGGAGAAGCCCAGACGGGCGCATCGAGCGCGATACGCCGAACGCCGCCGGTCTGCTTCCCGTCGACTCGAATTGCCCAAAGCAGATCGGGCGAATCCGATCCGGCGACTTCGATGGTCGCCCCGGGATACGCGACCGCGGCGATCGAGTGACCGAGCGCCTTCGCATCCCACTCTCCGTAGTTGATCCAAGCGGCAAAATCCGGAGTCTTGGGATCGCTGAAGTGTGCCGGCGCTCGGCGACCCATCACCAAAGCTCCGACGCGCAGTTCCTCGGTGGGAAGTTCACCGTCACTTGGCTCGAACGCCGAGCCGATCTCGAACAGCCGGAGATTGCCCTCCATGCGGGCCAGGTTGTGCTCGGCCCGCCGGGCCAACGTTTCCAGCACACTTTGCCGCAAGTGCGCTTCGTTCTCGGCGAGCGGATTCAAGACGCGGACGTAATTCGCGTCGCCGGCGACGAACGGCATCGGGCGCAACTCGATCATGCCCTGCCCCACTAAGCTGTCGCGGACGCGACGCGCAGTCAGCCACTGCGGATCGTCGCCGACCGCGGTTGGGCGGAACGGACGCAACTCCACCGGGAAGCTGTCGTACCCTCGCAACCGTGCGACCTCTTCGATCAGGTCGACCTCGCCGGCGACGTCCGAGCGCCACGAGGGGACGTCGACCGACAGGCCGGTCGCGACCTTGAAGCCGACGCTCGTGAGCAACTTCGAGATCTCGTCGGCGCCTACCGGCTCGCCGAGAAGCGATGCGACGCGCGACTCGCGCAGCTGAATCGTGTGAGGCGCGTCGGCCTCGTGGACGAGATCGACCGGTGCGCCGTCGACGCGACCACCGGCCAATCCGGCGATGAGGCGCGCCACGCGCTCGAGTGCCCGCGGTGCGATCTCTACATCGACGCCGCGTTCGAAGCGATAGCTCGCGTCGGTGGACATGCCGAGTGCTCGTCGGGCATTCCGGATCCGGCGCGGATCGAAGTTGGCGACTTCGAGGAAAATGTCGGTGGTCGCGTCCGTCACTTCGCTGTCGCGACCGCCCATCACGCCGGCGACCGCCTGCGCGCTGTTGGCGTCGGCGATGACGATCATCTCGTCGGTGAGCGCTCGCTCGGAGCCGTCGAGCGTCGTCAGCTTCTCGCCCGGCTTGGCGCGGCGCACGACGATCGACGGGCCGGCAAGCTTGCCGAGGTCGAACGCGTGCGTCGGCTGGCCCAACTCATGGAGGACGTAGTTGCTCGCGTCGACCACGTTGTTGATCGAACGAGAGCCGACCGACTCGAGACGTTTCACCAGCCAATCAGGGCTCGGCGCGACACGCACGCCGCGAATCACCACACCCATGAACCGGCGAACGAGTCCTTCCTCGGCCACGGACACACTCACCGACGACGCGTGTCCCGATCGCCCGGACCGAACTGCGGCCGGCAGCGAGAGCTCGGCGACGCCGGGGAGCGCGGGCATCGCCATCGGCTTGCGGGTGATGGCCGCGACTTCGCGCGCCACGCCAAGATGCGAGAGGAGGTCGGGGCGATTCGCGCCGACATCGAGGACGATCCGTGTGTCTCCGACGGGCAAAGCCTTCAGGAATGGGGTTCCTGGCGGCACATCGATGTCCAACTCGAGAATGCCGTCCTGCTCGTCGCCCAGTCCAAGCTCGCGGGCCGAACAAAGCATTCCGTCAGAAATGGCGCCGCGAATTTTTCGCTTCTGGATCTTGAGGCCGTTCGGCAGGACAGTGCCCGTCGGCGCGAACGGATAGACCTTACCCGCGGTCACGTTGGGCGCGCCGCAGACGACGTCCAACAACGTCCCGGTTCCGGCATCCACCTTGGTGACGTGAAGGTGATCGGAGTCCGGATGCGGTGCTTCCTCGATGACGCGCGCGATGACGATCGGCGCGAGGTCCTGGCGCAACGCGACCAGCTCGTCGACGGTCGCCACGTGCGCCGTGAGCAGCTCGCGAATCTGAACGGGCGTCTCGTCGAACGGGACAAAGTCCTTGAGCCACTGATACGAAACGTTCATTCGGCGATTTGCTCCAGGAATCTCACGTCCGAGTCGTAGAGGATTCTGATATCAGGAATTCCGTAGCGGCTGATCGCGATGCGCGCCGGTCCCATGCCGAAGGCCCAGCCCGAGTAGCGCTCAGGGTCGAGCCCCGCCGCCTCGAGCACCGCGGGATGAACCATTCCCGAGCCGAGAATCTCGATCCATCCGGTGCCCTTGCAGGCCGGACAGCCGCTGCCGCCGCAGATGCCGCACTGCACATCCATCTCAGCCGACGGTTCGGTGAATGGGAAGAACGACGGCCGGAACCGCGTCCGCGAGGCACCGAAGAAACGCTCGGCGAACAGATTGAGCGTCGACTTGAGATCGACGAAGCTGATGCCCTCGTCGACGCACAGCCCCTCGATCTGGGCGAAGGCCGGCGCATGCGATGCATCGAAGAAATCGCGACGATACACTGTACCCGGGATGAGCACGCGGATCGGCGGCGCGTAGCGCTGGAGCGTTCGCACCTGGACGGGCGACGTGTGCGTACGAAGCAGTCCACCGCCCTCGAGGTACAACGTGTCGTGGGCGTCGAGGGCAGGATGGTTCGGCGGAAAATTCAACGCGCCGAAGTTGTACCACTCCGTCTCGGCCTCCGGCCCCTGGGCGACGGTGAATCCGAGCTCGCGGAAGATCCCTTCGATCTCCTCGATGACGAGCGTGACGGGATGCTTCGCGCCTTTCCAGACGCGCCGTTCGGGGAGAGACAGGTCGTCCTTCGCGGACGCATGACTCGCGCGGGCGAGTGCCGTCTTTCGCTCGTCGTGTAACGACTGGAGGCGCGTGCGCGCTTCATTGAAACGTTTTCCAGCCGCCGGCTTGTCGTCCTTGGAAATCGACTTGAGCGCTTCCTGCAGGACTTTCACGCGTCCCTGTCGATCGCCGAGGAACGAGACGCGCGCGTTCTCGAGCGCATCGAGATCACTCGCCGCGGTCAACGCGTTCGTTCCTTCTCGTTCGACGGCTTCAGCTTCGCCCAGATAGTGTTCGAGGTCCATATGGTTTTAGAAACTTTGAAACACGGGGGGCTCAGGGGTGCCCTGTGTCATCTGTTTCAGAGCAGTTGATTTGTCCGTAACACGAAGCGGCGGTAGCGCGACGAACTATCGCGCTACCGCCGCTGATGACGAGCGAGAACTTACGCTGCGTTCAACGCGGAGCGCGCTTTATCAGCGAGCGCCGTAAACGCGGCGGGATCGTGAACGGCGAGATCGGCGAGGATCTTCCGGTTCACTTCGATCCCGGCCTGCTTCAAGCCGTTCATGAACGTGTTGTAGTTCATGTCGTTCTGATGCGCCGCCGCGTTGATGCGGGTGATCCAGAGCTTGCGGAAATCGCGCTTCTTGTTCTTACGATCGCGGTACGCGTACTTCCACCCGCGCTCGACGGTTTCCTTCGCGGGGCCCCACAGCTTGCTGCGCGCGCCGAATGCGCCGCGCGCGGCCTTCATGATCTGCTTCTTCCGCTTCAGCCGCGGAACGTTCGATACGGCACGTGGCATGGTCGGTCTCCGGTTAGGCCTGAAGCAGGCGCTTTACGTGCTTGACTTCGCCGTTCGTGGCCACGAGACCGCCTTGGCGCAGGCGGCGTTTCCGCTTCGACGTCTTCTTGGTCAGGATGTGGCTCTTGAACGCCTTGTAGCGGCGCACCTTGCCCGAGCCGGTGACCTTGAAGCGCTTCTTCGCGCCCTTATGGGTTTTCATTTTCATTGGAACGTCCCTCGTTATTTAGGCGCGAGAATCATCGTCATCGACTTTCCCTCAAGTCGTCCCGCGCTTTCGATTTTTCCAACGTCCGCCAGAGCGATCGCCACGCGCTCGAGCACGGCCTGGCCGAGCTCGGGGTGGGCGACCTGACGGCCGCGGAACATCATGGTGACTTTCACTTTGTTCTTCTCTTCCAGAAACCGGCGCGCGTGCCGCGTCTTCGTGTCGAAATCGTGATCGTCGATCCCAGGGCGGTACTTCACTTCCTTGAGCTCGATCACGTGCTGCTTTTTCTTGGCAATCCGCGCCTGCTTCGCCATCTCGAACTTGTACTTGCCGTAGTCCATGATGCGGACCACGGGCGGGCGGGCAGTTGCGGCAACTTCGACCAGGTCCAGGCCTTGTTCCTCAGCCATCCGAAGTGCGGCGTCGACCTCGAGAATCCCGAGCTGCGAGCCGTCGGAGCCAATCACGCGAACTGGAGTGATGCGGATCTGTCGATTGACCCGTACGCGCTTTGTAGTGTCCTGAATACCGAAATCCTCGTAGAGAGAAAACAAAAATGCGCGGACTGCTTAGGAGTCCACGCATACGACCGGCGTCCCACGACGTGGGTTGCCGGCTTTCACTGGACGCCTGTAGCGCACCTCGCGACAGCGCGAGGGCCAAAGGGTGGGACCCGTTGACGGTCCGCTTGACGGATTGTGTGTTAAATGTATGGCGGCCGTGATTTTAGGTCAAGGCGGGCCAATCAGTCGTGCAGCGTCGCGTGGAAATAGCGAGCGAGGCACCACCGCACGGCGTCGCTAGCAGGAGGGCTCATCGGTTCCAGACCGACGTCCGCGGCGACCGCGCGAATCTCGTTGGCAAGGGTGCCGGCCCAGGCGTTTCGCCGACGAGCCTCGTCGGCCAACGCGATCGACGCGTCACGAACGCGATCGCGGTTGTAGGACCGGCCGTCATAAGAGCCGCACCGACTGTCGGTCAACGCGCTACGGAGGGCCTCGACGGCGGGGCGCTCCTCGATGAAGGTGCTCATGAGGTGCCTGTCTAGGTGCCGTACCCCGCCCACAATATGTCAAACCGGACGTTTCGCAAAGGGACGAATCACCAAGAAAAACAAATCTGCCGGGCCGGAGCCCGTGCTGCGAACCTCAACTCGCCGTCGTATACGACTTCCCGTCGTGCGCCAGGCGCGACCACGGCGTCGACGCGTCGTGCTCGAACACGACCAGCCACTCCTCCTCCACCGCCCGCTTGAGGACGCGCCGTTTGGTTTCCAGCGTCACGAGCGGTTCGACGTCGTAACCCATGATCCAGGCCAGCGGGAGATGCGCCGTCGTCGGAGCGAGGTCGGCGATGTAGAACGCTTTTTCGCCGTCAGACTCGACGAGAAGCCCCTGATGGTGGGGCGTGTGCCCCGGCGTAGGGATTCCCCGGATTCCCGCGATGATCTCGCGGTCGCCCTCGATGAAATCGACGAGGCCGGCTTCGACCAGGGGAACGAAGTTGTGCGGGAAGTAGCTCGCTGCCGTGCGCTCGTTGGTGTGCGTGGCATACTCGTACTCGCCGCGCTGCATGACGTATCGGGCATTGGGAAACGAAGGACGAATCGAGCCGTCCGCCGCGCGCACCGTGTTCCCACCCGCGTGGTCGAAATGGAGGTGGCTGTTGATGACGAGCTGCACGTCGGTCGGATCGAAACCGGCCGCGCGAATGCCGTCCTCCAACTGCGTCGGCGAGCCGGCGTTCTCGATGCCGTAGATGTCGTAGAACTTTTCGTTCTCCTTGTTCCCCGCTCCAGAATCGATCAGCACCAAGCCGACGTCATGCTCGATGAGCAGGCAGCGCATGCCGAGTTGGATGCGATTCCGTTCGTCGGCCGGAATGCGGCGCTCCCAGAGCGGTTTGGGAACAACGCCAAACATGGCGCCGCCGTCCAACTTCTGGCCGCCGGCCTGAATGGCGTGGACGCGCAGACGCCCGATCGTTCGACTTTCAACGAGAGGTTGAGGATTCATCGTGTCAGGCAGTGCGGTCGTCGGAGGTGCCGTGCGGCATCGCCGGGGGGCGCCGACGCCGCTTCTTCTTCCGGCTGGTGGGTGTGCGGAGCAAACGCTGAAGGTCGTCGAGCGTGTCGCAGTCGCGCGAGCGGGCCTCCTTGAGGAAACGCAGAAACACCTTCGCCGTGGCCATCGCATCGCCACCGGCGCGATGCCGCGCCGTGTTCACAACGCCGTAGTAATCGCTCAGCGAGTCGAGATTTCGCCGCCTCAACTGCGGAACGAAGTGACGCGCCATGCGCACGGTGCACAACCGTTGTCCGACGAGTGGCCGTCGCGTCGCACGCGTGATCTCGTTCGACAGGAACCGCCAATCGAATCCGGCGTTGTGGGCAACGAACACACTCCCTTCGAGCGCGCCGAGGAGCTGATCGCAGATGTCGGCAAAGCGCGGCGCGTGGCGCACCATTTCCCAGCTGATGTTCGTCAGCGCCATGACCGCCGGCGGAATCGGCCGGTCCGGATTGACGAGACTTTCAAAGACCATCTCGGCGCGGCCGTCATGAACGCGAACGACGGCCACCTCGGTGATCCGGTCGCCGGCCATCGATCGAGAGCCCGTCGTCTCGCAATCCACGACGACGAATGATTCCTGGTCCAACGTGCGACTGACCTCGGCATCGGCGAGCGTGCAAGCGTCGCGGAGCATCCAGCGGCCGACTCGGTCCCGCACGAACTTCGCATGGCCGGCGAAAAGCGCCGTCGCCATGTGTTCGGCGACCGTTGCCGGGGCGCCGGGCAGCTGACAGACGTACGAGATCAACGACTGTGCGTCGGCCGGCCCGGTGGAAAGAAAATCCGCGGCGCGGCTCGTGAGCAGCGTATCAGCGTTGCCGAGGGTGACCGAGGTCATGCTAGGACCACGGATCGTCGCGACAAACCGGAAGCGTCATGCAGCGCGGGCCACCGCCCCCACGAAGGAGCTCCCCTCCCTCGAAGGTGATGACGGCGCGCTCCCCCTCGGCGATGCGGTCCTCGCCGGTGAGAAACGAGGTTCCCGTGACGAGACGAAAACCCATGCGCTGAAGCTCACGCAGCGTTGCTTCGTTGCGTTGGTACGAGAGAATCACTCCGGGACGCATTGCGACGAAGTTGCACCCCGACGCCCACTGCTCGCGTTCCTGCAGCGTGCGCCTGTCGCCGCCGCAGAACACCGGCTCCACCGGCATCCCGCAGTCGGCGAGCGCGGCGAAGATGTTCGGCCGCTCGCGAATCGTCGCCTCGCCTTTTCGCCAGTGCAGGACCGGCAGGCGCTCCGGCCCGATGAAGTGCGGCGGGAACACCGCACAGAGCTCGCGATCGAGCTGCGTGAAGATCATGTCGAGGTGGATCGCCGTGCTCTCCTTCGGCATCACGACGACGATCACGTCGCAGACGTCGGTCTGCTCGAACAGCGTGGACGCCAACTGATCGATCGCGGCAGGACTCGAACGCTCGCTGAATCCGATCACGACGAGGTCGCGGCGAAGCGGATGGACGTCGCCGCCTTCGACGGTGTAGTTCACCCGTCGCTCCGCCGAACCATCGTAGAGAATGCCGCCGTTGGCGAGCTCCGGGTGGTGCACGAACAACGCCTTCATGATGATCGCTTCCGTCCACCGAATCGCGTAGCGCATCGATCCGATCATCACGTGATCGTTCACGACCATGCAGCTGTCGCGCGTGAAAAAGAGGTTCGGCAGCGGCGGGAGGACGTGCCCGGGCTCATTGAGGGCCTTGGCGACGGGACCGGGCGGCTCCTCCTTCCCTTCGATCAACAGCTTGACGAGGGCAGCGGCGTCGAGCTCGCTGATGTCCCTGGCCAACGGCTCCGAGGGAACGATGTCCATCGTTTCCCGAACGAGGAGCTCTCGGGACTTTGGCGTCGACAGGATATCGGCGAGTAGAGACCGAACCTGAAACACCGTCGAGAAGCGCTCGAGGATCGCGATGAAACGGCGATGCTCGCGCTGCGCGGACTCGGCTTCGATGATGTCGTCGTAGAGGTAATCGGCCCGGTTGCTTGGAGTTACGGCGAGCAGCTCCGGCCCCGGCGAATGCACGAGAACGGCGCGCATCCGTCCGATTTCCGACGACACGTGGGCGGTCATGCGCCAAAGCTAACGGTGGCTGTGTAACTGGTGCAGCCGGACGGGTTCCCTTAACTTGTGAATGAATTCACAAGCCTTACGCATCTCCGTGAAACGCATCGCAGACTCCACCGTTCGCCGCCTCTCGGCCTACCTCCGCTTCCTGGAAGACTTCGAGAACCGCGGCCTCACGACCATCTCCAGCGAGGAGCTGGCGAAGCGGGGAGGAACCACCTCGGCGCAGGTCCGGAAGGACCTCTCCTTTTTCGGCTCGTTCGGCAAACGAGGACTCGGATACTCCGTCCCCGAGCTCTCCGGCCGACTGCGCGAGATCCTCGGACTAGGAAAAGAGTGGCGCGTGTTCATCGTCGGCGCCGGGAAGATCGGCGCGGCGCTCGCCCAATATCGCGGCTTCCGACAGCGCGGCTTCACGATCCTCGCGGCGTACGACAACAGCGCTGACAAGATCGGAAAGAAACTGGACGGCGTCTCGGTTCGAGACATCGAACAGCTCGAGCGGGACATTCAGCGCGAGAAACCCGACATCGTCGTGCTCACCGTTCCGGGTGATCAGGCGCAGACAGTCGTCGATCGCGTCGTGAAGGCCGGCGTCCGCGCCATTCTCAGCTTCGCGCCGACGCAGCTCCACGCGCCCGCCGATGTCGCCGTGAAGACCGTCAACATGGCGATGGAGCTCGAGGGCCTCAGCTTCGCGCTGACGAACCGCGACTGATCGCGCGCGCGAGGCGGGCGAACGCCTCGGGGTTTAGCGTTTCCGGCCGAACGGAAGGATCGATCTCCGCCGACGCGAGCAGCGCGTCGGCACCCGCGGCATCGATGTCCAGCAGCTCGCGAACCACGCGCCGCATCTGCTTGCGTCGAAATCCGAACGAGTCCTGAACCAGTTTGCGGAACGCCGGTTGCTCCTCATCGGCGATGACGGAGTTGGTCAGCGGCGTCACCCGAATGACTGCGCTCTCGACCTTCGGCGGCGGGCGAAAGGATCCGGGCGCGACGCGAAACAGAATCTCGATGCGCGCGAAGGCCTGCGCGTTGACTGAGAGCGCGCCGTACTCGCTCGTTCCGGGCTCGGCGACGAGACGCTGCGCGACTTCGCGCTGCACGAGATAAACCGCGACAGTAGGGCGCGGCGATTCCAGTGCCTGAAAGAGTATTGGCGTCGTGATGTAGTACGGGATATTGCCAACGAGCTTGAACGGTCCGCCGGCAACGTCGGAGAGCTTCACGGTGAGCACGTCCGCTTGCATCACCGTCACCGTCGCATCGTCGGCGTAGCGGTTGCGGAGCCGTTCGGCGAGCGCACGATCGTACTCGATCAGAATCAGATGGCCGACCTTTCCGTGCAGACGGGCGGTGAGGCTCCCCTGCCCTGGCCCGACCTCGATCACCGTGTCGGCGTGCGACGGCTCGAGCGCGTCGACGATGCGATCGAGAATTCGCGGATCGTCGAGAAAATGCTGGCCGAGGCCCTTCCGAATCGGCGGCATCCGTCCGCCGTCGTGGCGACCGCGCGGCGTCATGCGGAGTGACGCTCAGCTCCGCACGAGGACGATCGTCAGGTCGTCGCGGAGCGGTGCGCCTTCGGTGTGGGCATTGAGTGCCTCGACGATGCGTTCGAGAATCACTTTGGGTTCGGCGTCCAGATTGTCGCGAATCGTTTCGATCACACGCTCTTCGCCCAACCGCTCGCCGGCGCGATTCCGCGCGTCGCTGACGCCGTCGGTAAACAGCACGAGGAGATCCTCGTTCCGACGCCATTTGCGCCGGGCGGTGAGGGGTGGCTTGTCGTTCATTCCCAGCGGCGGATCGATTGCGGGCAGCCGCTCGAAACCGCCTTCGCGATCGACGAGGAAGGCGTGCGGATGCCCCGTGTTCGCGTAGTGCAGCTCTCCTTCATCGGGATCGATCACCCCGTAGAACGCCGAGATGAACATCTCCGTCATCGTCAATTCTTCGCGGACCGTCGAGACGAGCGAGTTGAGCATCTCGCCGGGATCGGTCGTCGTCTGCGAGTGAATCGCCGCGGCGCTCATCGTCAACGCCATGATGAGCGCCGCCTGGTAGCCGTGGCCGGAGACGTCGCCGATCATGATTCCCGTGCGCGATCCGCCGAGGTGGAAGAGATGATAGAAATCGCCACCCACGCTTTCCGCGGGAACGACTCGCGCCGCCACCGTGGCGTCGGGCGCGAGGATCGTGTCGCTCGGCAGGAGCTTCATCTGGAGCTCGTGCGCGAGCTGCATCTCGTGCGACAGTCGCTGCTGCTCGACGGACGCGCGTACGAGCCGCGCATTCTGGATCGCCGTGCCGATCTGGGTAGCGATCGCGGCGATGAGCTTCTGATCGCCGGCGGTGAACGGCTGTCCCGAGCGCCGGTCGGAGAGGTTTACGACGCCGAGCGGCTCGGCGCCACGAGGTGCGGGCGCCGTCCACATGATGGGAACGGAGAGCATCGCGCCACGGCGATAGCCCGCCTCCTCCGGGCAGGGCGACTCTCCCGCCTCGAGCAGCGCCGGATGTTGACTACGAAAAACCCGTGCGCTGACGCTGCACGGGTCGTCAACGCGAATTGGCGGGACGATAGTCAGATCTATGCCCAACGCGGCGACCGCCCGCAATGTATCGGTCGATCGTTCGTGAACGAGGACCGTCGCTTTGCGCGCGCCGACTGTCTCGGAGACTTCGGTGAGAATCGTCTTCGCTGCCTCGTCCAGCGATACGGTTCTTCCGAGGATCTCGCTGATCGTATAGAGGAGATTGATCTCCTCGTATCGTTCGGCGAGCTCGTTCGCCGCATGCTCGACTTCCAGCGCCGATTGCAGGTACTGCGTGACGACCGGGAGCAGAAAGCTCATGTAGGTCCGAAGATCCACACCGGGCGCGTGACACGGCCCCAACGCCAGCCAGGCCCGGTGCGGACCGGGCACAGTGGCGACGACGACCGACCCGCGCTCCATACGCACGTCGACGGGGGCGTCGGTGGCGGACGGAAACTCAGTCAGCTTCGGCGCGCCCGGCGTGCGCGGATCAGCGATGGGCGCGTCGTTCGCGGACGGCCCCTGTACCCAGAGCGCGGCCTCGCACCCCGTCGCCTTTTGGAAGGCTGCCAGGACCTCCGCTAGATCGCTCATTCGCGATGCAGTGTCATGCGCACGACGCTGCCATGCGGCGCCTCGAGGCGCTCGACGCGGTCCATCAGCTTCCGCATCAGAAAGAGCCCGCGACCGTCCTCGCGGCCGATGTTTTCGGGCGTCGTTGGGTCGATGAGCGATGCTTCGAGATCGAACCCGGCACCCTCGTCGCCGACCTCCACGACGAGTCGCTCGGCGTCGACCTCGGCCCGCACGTGCACGTGCTTGGCCGGATCGTCGCGGTTCCCGCGCAGGATGGCGTTCGACAGTGCTTCGGTGAGCGCCACGGGGACGTTGAGCATGAGCTGCCGTTGCCCGTAGGCCATGACCTGGCACTCGCGGCGGACTAGCTCAACGACTTTTTCGATGTACCGGACGTCGTTCGGGATTTCGACGTCGACGACCCGGACGCGGCCGTCGGGCGAACGCCCGTGGCGTTCAGTTCGTGGCATTTAGAAGCTTTGCAAGGCCCGCTCGCGCGTGTCGGCGATTTGGAAGAGCGTATCGAGCTTGGTCAGCTCGAAGAGCGTCTTGAGGTCGTCGTTCAGATTGGCGAGTCGGAGCTCACCGCCCTGTTCACGGATTTTCTTGGAAAGAGAAACCAACACGCCCAGACCGGAGCTGTCGATGTAGCCGGTCTGCGAAAAATCGATCAAGAACTTTTTTTCACCGCGCTCGAGCTCATCCAGGACCTTCTGCTTGAGCTCCTGGCGATTCCCGACGATCAACTGACCTTCGACGTCCACCACCACCACCTCCCCTTCCTTCTTCACCGAGAAGCTCATGACGTTCTCTCCTGGCGGTCCTCGTTCGGAGCCGCCGTCGCGTCCATGGACTGGAGCGCGGTGATGGCGGCCACATTGATAATGTCTTCGGCGGTCGCGCCGCGCGAGAGATCACTGCACGGTCGACGCAGCCCCTGCACGATCGGTCCAATTGCGTCCGCGCCGGCGAGTCGCTGCACCAGTTTGTAGGCGATGTTGCCGGCGTCCAGCGATGGGAAGACTAACACATTCGCCCGACCCGCCACGGAGCTATCCGGCGCCTTGCGAGCCGCCACCGTGCTAGCGAGCGCAGCATCTCCTTGCAATTCTCCGTCCACAGCGAGGTGAGGCGCTTTTCGGCGAACCTCGGCGAGAGCGCTTCGGACAAGGTCGACCGAGGCGCCTTCGGCACTGCCCCGCGTGCTGAATGACAGAAACGCCACGATCGGCTCATCGCCGACGATTCGGCGCCTGTCGGCGGCGGCGGCCAGCGCGATGTCGGCGAGCTGCGACGCCGTGGGATATCGAACGACGGCGGAGTCGGTAAAGGTCAAGACCTCCGGGGTCGCGCCGCGAAACGGCGGCACAACCATGTAGAACGAACTGGATATCGTCTGAACGCCCTCGGCCGGACCGACCATCCAGAGCGCGGCTCGCAGCACGTCGCCCGTCGTGTGCACGGCACCGGCGACGCAGCCATCCGCTTCTCCGGCCGCCACCAGAGCGTCCGCGAAAAAGAGGGGCGTGTGGAGAAGAGCGCTCGCATCCTCTTTTGTGAGGCCCTTTCGTTGCCTCCGCTCGAACAATTTTCTTGCGGCCGCTTCGGTCACCGGATCGTCGGCAGGATCGCGAACCTCGACACCAAGTGCGCGAACCGCATCGATCGCCGACGGGACGGCATGATCGAGCACGACGATGGGTTCGACGATCTTTCGGCGCGCCAGTTCGCCGATGGCAATGCGTGTTCGGTCGTCGGCGCTTTCCGGAAACACGATGCGGCGAACCGACGCGGCCGCGCGCGTCTGAAGGTCCGCGAGGAAGCTCAACGCGAATTCGACCGCGAGCGGAGTGCGCCTGCGACGGCCGGGTGGACCAGACTCGACACGTCACCGCCATACCGGGCGATCTCGCGAACGAGACTCGCGCTGATGTACGTCGTGTCGAGCGAGGGCACCATGAAAACCGTCTCGAGCTTCGGCGACAGATGCCGGTTCATCAACGCCATCTGATACTCGTACTCGAAGTCACTCACGGCGCGGAGACCTCGAATGAGCAAGGTCGCACTCTCGCGGGCCGCGAACTCGACGAGTAGACCGTCGAAGCTCTTCACCTCGATCCGCGCATCGCTGCCGACGGCAGCGCGAATAAGCTCGACACGCTCCTCGATCGTGAACAACGGCTGCTTCGACGAGTTGATGGCGACCGCCACGATCAAGCGGTCGACGAACTCGAGACTGCGCATGATGAGGTCTTCGTGACCTCGCGTGATC
>Ga0105242_10002917_pt1 | contig 13364 bp, 5 predicted proteins | sample KBSM24metaG_FD_81521 | JGI IMG/M metagenome (GOLD analysis project Ga0105242, IMG submission 81521) | Miscanthus rhizosphere microbial communities from Kellogg Biological Station, Michigan, USA - KBS M2-4 metaG | ecosystem: Host-associated > Plants > Roots > Rhizosphere > Soil | place: Michigan...
GTCTCGTTCGCGGCGAGCGTGCCGAGCGTGCAGGGGAACGGCGTGGTGCAGTCGCCGGTGTTGGCCTGGAACTCGAGGCCGGGCGGCGTCGGATCGCTGACGATGATGCCGGCCGCGGAGCCGGGGCCGAGGTTCTTGACGACGATGGTGTAGTTGACGAAGTCGCCCGACGCCGCGTTCGCGGGACCGGTCTTGCTGATGGATACGTCGGCTGCGGAAGGAGTCGCCGCCAGGAGCTGGTACGAGGTGGCGGTGTACGTCGAGGAGAACGTGCCGCCGGGGAACGGCGGGAGGTTCTCGGTGGTGAACACGCCGCTGTGCGATGTGTAGGTGACGACGTCGAAGAGGTCGCCGCCGCTGAGGGTGAAGCCGCTGATCAGCGTGACGTTGACCGTGCCGGACAACGTGGCCGCGCCGCTGACGGCGAGCCGGTCGTAGCCGCTGCCGGGAGTGGTGCCGGCGAGCTCGATGTCGAGGATGCCGCTCGGCGTCTGCGAGTAGTTGCCGGCGATGGTGATGAGGCCGGGGCTCGCGCCCGGCGCGACGGTGGCGCTGTTGGAGACCGAGCCGCTGACGGTGCCGTTTCCTTTGAGCGTCCCGCCGTTGATGAAGATCGTGAGCGGCGAGGACATGTTGCCGCCGGCGAGGTTGGTGATGCCGGCGGTCTGGGTGTAGCCGCCGTTGAACGCGAGCGAGCCGGTCAACAAGTTGACGGTCCCGCCGTTGCTGAACGCGGGAGCGAACGTGATGGGGGTGTTGACGGTGCTGCGGTTGAAGGTGGCGTTGTTGGTGAAGCTGCCGCCGCCGCCGATGTTGCCGTCTCGCAGGTCGACGGTGTTGTTGTTGGTGAGCACGCGGCCGAGGCTCTTTGCCGCGGCGGTGCTGATCGTCATCGTGCCGGCGACGCTGGCGGTGCCGCCGTTCAAGTCGCCGCCCGTCCATTGCGTGTTGTTGAGCGTCAGCGCGCCCGAGCCGGTGAGCGCGCCGCCGCTGAGGGTGAGATTCGGAATCGTGAGCGCCGTGCTGACGTCGACCGAGCCGGAGAGCACGCTGAACGTGCCGCCGCCGGAGATCGAGGCGCCGGCGTTGATGAAGAAGCTGCCGGTGGAGAAGGCGAGCGTGGCGCCGCCGCCGATGTCCATGCCGCCGGTGATCGTGCCGCCGCCCTCGAGGCGGAGCGTGCCGCTGTTCGATCCGAGGGCCGTGCCGCCGCTGGTGACCGGCATGAGGATGCGCGCCGTGCCGGCGCCGCCGGTCTTGCGCAGCGTGCCGTTGTTGGTGACCACGCCGAGGACCGATCCGTCGAGGATGCTGTCGCCGGTGATGGAGAATGCGGCGCCGTTCTCGATGAGGAGCTCGGAGGTGTCGAAGATGGTCAGGTAGTTGACCGCGTCGGCGTCATAGGTGAACGATGCCGAGGCGATCTTCAGCGTCCCGTCGGCGCTCAGGCCCGTCGATGCGGCGTTGCCGATCGATCCGCCCAGCGCGCGCGTGACGCCCGGTCCTTCGATGATGCCGCCGGTGAAGAGGAGCGTGTTGACGTCGAAGGCGATCGCCGGGGCCACCTCGAGGATGCCGGTGGTCATCACCACGACCGTGGTCGCGGCGGTCATGGTGGCGTCGATCTTGAGCGTGCCGCCGTTGACCCGAAGCTGTCCGGCGCCGGTCATCGATCCGCCGAGGACGTCGTAGACGCCGTTGAAGAAGTCGATCAGCGCGCCGGCGGTGGTGGTGAGCGTTCCGCCGGGGTCCATCGATCCGCCATTGGCGAAGATGATCGACTGCCCCGAGACCTCGGAACTGATCGTGCCGGTGTTCTTGACCGGCACGTCAAAGCGCATGCCGCTCGAGACGCCGACCTTCTTCAGCGTGCCGATGTTGTTGAAGATGTTCGTGCCGGGGCCGTTGGAAATGAAGCCGTCGCGCACGTTGAACGTGGCGCCGAGGTTGTTGTTGATCACCGCGCCGTTCAGCATCTGCAGACCGCTGCCCTCGTAGTCGGCGATCCCGTCGATGTGGAGGATGCGGCCGTCGAGGAACGTCGGCAGCGTGGGCGCGAGGTGCGAGAGCGTGGCGGTGCTGGCGATCGTCGTGTTGCCGCCAAGGCCCTCGATCGAGCCGCCTTTCCAGACCAGTTTGTTCGTGATCGTGAGATCGGCGCCGCAGAGGATGCCGGAGAGGAGCTCGACGTTCTTCAGCGACATCGCGGCGCCCATGTCCAGCTCGCCGCCGTCGATGCGGAAAACGCCGAGGTCGAGGGGATTCGTGAACGTGCCGGCGTTGAACGTGTAGATCCCGGCCTCGATCACCGCCGCGTTCGCGGCATTCGGAACGAAGATGTTTCCGCTGTTCGAGCCGCCGCCGTTGAGCGCGACCTGGCCGCTCAGGACGTTGAGGGTGGCGCCGAACGGGACGAGCCCGTGCGAGACCGGCCCGCGGCTGTCGACGAGAATCGGCGTGTAGCTGTTGAAGATCGCCGCGATCCGCGCGATTCCGGCGCCCCCGGTTTTCTGGACGGTCCCCCCCGCGTTCTCGAAGTCGCCCGTGCCGTCGCTGAGGATCGGCGCGTCGGTGGTCATCGTGAACGTGTACCCGGGGTTGGTCAGGACCGAGCCGTTGTTGATGGCGAGGTAGTTCGTTCCGACGGGCGCGTAGGTGACGATGCCGTTGATGCTCATTGCGCGGCCGTCGAGGATCATCGGCCCGGTCGCGCCGTCGAAGAGGTGGGTGAACGAGGCGAGCTGGGTGTCGCCGAGGCCGGAGTGCGTGCCGCCGCTCCAGGTGTAGTTGGCGAAGACGGCGAAGCTGCCGTCGCCGGTGATCGTGCCGGCGGTGTGGAAGAAGTCGTTCGCGTCCACCTGGGCGGAGGTCGTGACGTCGAACGTGGCGCCGGTGAGCTTGGCGATCGCGCCGGCGTTGAAGTTGATGTAGCGAATGACCGCGCCGGTGAGCGTGTGCGTGCCGCCCGCCCAGTCGAAGACGCAGGCGTCGCAGATCCAGAACGTGCCGGTGTGCGTGCCGCTCTTGGTGAACTTCATGTTGCCGCTGTTCGACTGCACGTTGCCGCCGTTGTTGAGGATGACGTTGAACGTGGCGTAACCGGCGCCGCTGGTCTTGAAGATGGAAGCGCCGGCGGAGTTGTCGATGCGGGCGTTGTTGACGCTGTCGGAGTCGATCGTGGCGTCGCCGATGATGTTGATGGTGTTGTTGTTCGTGATGTACGAGCCGTTGTCGATGGCCAGGGAGAGCGCGGCGGCGTTGATGTTGATCGTGCTGTCGTTCGTGACGCGGGTGTCGTTGGTGAGGATCGATGCGCCGATGAACGAAAAGTCGAGCGTCGTCGGGGCGTGCAGGTGAACATAGAGATTGCGCGACCAGGTGCCGCCGTCGAACGGCACCGGTCCGGTGTTGTCCACCTCGCCGCTGCCGGCGACGGGACCCTGCAGCACGCCGCCGCTCATGCGCATGCCGCTGCTGACGGCGAAGTTGGCCAGGTTGTCGATCGTCAGCTGCGTGACGATCTTGATCTGTCCCGCGCCTTGCGCAATGCAAGCGCCCTGGATCGTGCCGGCCAGCTCGAGGGAGGAGCCCGCGGCGATGTCGAAGGTTCCGTTCAGATGCGTCCCGTTCATCACCAGGTCGCCGGTCGAGACCTTGACGAGGTTGTTGTTGTTCAGCGGCGGGACGATGTTCGTGCCCCCCGCGCCGGAGGTCTTCTCGACCTTGCCGCTGTTGTTGATCGCTCCTCCGCCGCTGCTCAGGATCGCGGCGAGGGACTGGATGTCGAAGAGGCCGGTGGAGGAGACGTTCACCGTCGCGCCGTTGTTGATGGACCACGAGCCGGTGTACTTCGCCTTGCCGTTGATGTTGAGCGTGTGGGCGTCGAGCGTGCCGCCGGCGATGGTGAGGAGTCCGGGGAGCGATAGGTCGGCGGCGATGTTCGTGGTGCCGGCGCCGGTGAGCGTGCCGGAGACGAGCGACATGCCGCTGTTGATCTGGATGTCGAGCGTTCCGGCGTTGTTGATTGTTCCGCCGTTGAGGACGAGTACCGCTCCGCCTCCGACGAACGACGCGCCGGTCAGCGGGAGAACGCCGGCAGCATTGACGTTGAGGAACATCGAGACGTTGTTTTCTTCGAGAATGACCGCGTTCGGGACGACGGACGTGACGTTGATGACCTCTCCCTGGAAGTCCATTTTCGCGGTGTCGCCGGGAGCGGAACCGGGATAGGTTCCTGGTGCGGCCACCGGACCGGAGTTCGACCCGAGGTGCCAGGTGGTGTTGGCGGCCCAGTTCCCGCCGTTGATATCGGCGTAATAGATGGTCGCAAACGCTTGCGGAACGGCGAGAACGGTCAGCAGGGCGAGCGCGAGCCCCGCAACTCCCTTACGGATCAAGAACATGGATCTCCCCTTTGGTAGGTGGGAGATTGTACGTGATCCAGCCCACACTTTTGTCCACTCCTCCGGCCCAAAATCGCCGCATGCGAATCGCTGCCGCCGTCCTGATCGCGCTGATGCCGCTGTGTGCGATGGCGCAGGCGCCGGTGCGCGGCGGCGCGCTGCCCGCTCCGCTGCCGCTTTTTCCGACGGACAACTGGTGGAACGCCGATATCAGCGGCGCTCCGCTCGATCCGAACAGCGCCGCGTTCATCACGTACGTCGGCACCTCGCGCGGCATGCATCCCGATTTCGGCGGCGACAGCGGCGATCCCGATGCGCCGATCTACGGGATGCCGTACGTCGTGGTCTCCGGATCGCAGCCGCTCCTCCCGGTGACATTCGAGTACGACGACGAGAGCGACTTCGCCGCGCCGGGACGCCCGCCCGGCTATCCGATTCCGGACGAGTCGAAGACGCAGCAGAAATGGATCGAGGGCGGGCTGGCCGGGAGCGATCCGAACGCGGAGGGCGACCGGCACATGCTGATCATCGACCGCGATCACCGCATCCTCTATGAGCTGTACGCGCTGCACTGGAACGGCGCGGCGTGGGAGGCGGGATCGGGGGCGACGTTTCCGCTCGATTCGAACACGCGCCGCCCCGACGGCTGGACGAGCGCCGATGCGGCGGGCCTGGCGATTCTGCCGGGACTCGTACGCTATGACGAGGTGTACGGACCCGATCCGATCCGCCACGCGTTGCGCGTGACGGTGCGCCGGACGAACGGCTACGTGTTTCCCGCGTCGCATCGCGCGGGCGATACGGTTAGCGCGCTGCCGATGGGCGCGCGCCTGCGACTGAAGGCGAACGTCGATCTGTCGCGATTCTCCGAGCCGCTGCGGAAGATCTTCCAGGCGATGAAGACGTACGGCCTCGTCGTCGCCGACAACGGATCGGATCTCTACGTGAGCGGCACCTACGACACGCGATGGGACAACGATCAGCTCAATCCCGCGTTCGCGTCGATCAAGGGCAGCGACTTCGAAGTGATTCAACTCGGCTGGCAGCCGCCCCCGCGCGCCGAGCGGAGGCGCAGCGTACGGCATTGAATGCGGAGGGCAGAGGGCAGAGGGCAGAAGGCAGAGGCCCCCGCCCGGCCACATTGGGTTTCTCTTCTGCCATCTGCCCTCTGCCATCCGCCATCTGCCACAATCCGCGTATGCGTAAACTGTCTTTGCTGGTGTTGCTCGTGGCGGTGTCGGTGTCCGGTGCGGCGAAGAAGGCGGTCGTCGCGCCGCCGGCGATCGCGCATCCGGTCGCGCTGTTTCTCAACGACCTCTCCGTTGGCGGGAAACGTCAGGTGACGTTCAAGGCGAGCGCGGTGGGGACGCGGTTCTTCTTCGAAGAGGCTTCGGGCGTCACCGTCTACCGCTACGCGGACGGGCAGTACGTGAAGGAGAGATTTCTCGCCGGCGCGAAGCTGTCGTCCGCGATCAAGCGCTACGCGGCGCGCTGATGAAGCAGAGGGCAGATGGCAGAGGGCGGAGGGCAGAAGGCACCACACCACACCACACCACACTGTTTTTCTCTTCTGCCCTCTGCCCTCTGATCTCTGCCCTCTGATCTCCAGGCACGCGTTCAGCACGTCGTGCGGGCGCAATGAACGAACTGACCGGATGGGCGCGCGGGATGCCTCTCGAGGATCTCGTGTGGCGCGAGTGGCTCGTGACGAACGGTCTCGGCGGCTACGCATCCGGAACGATCGGCGGCGCGTGCACGCGCCGCTTCCACGGAAAACTGATCGCCGCGCTCCCCGCGCCGCTCGGCCGCACGATGATGCTCAACCACCTCGCCGAATGGATCACCACGGCGGACGGCCGCAGTTTCACGCTGAGCGGCGACGAGCGCGCGGCACGGGAGGTGACGTATGCCGATCCCGAGTTTCTCGAGGAGTTCGTGCTCGAGTGTGGCATCCCGGTGTGGCGCTTCGCGAACGACGGCATCCGCCTCGAGAAACGCGTCGTGATGCCGTACTCGCAGAACACGACGTACATCATCTACCGCCTCCTCGACGGTCCGGCCGGCGTCACGCTGCACCTTCGCCCATCGCTGAACTTCCGTCCGCACGAGGGTCTGCTTGCCGACTCGAGCGATACGTGGACGATCACCGTGAACGATCGCGACCTCGAGATCAACGAGAGCGGCGACTTCCCTCCGCTCCGCATCGCGCTCCTTGGCGGGAGCGTGGAGCTCAAGCGGCAGCCGGAGAAGATCGAGCACGTGATCTATCGCATCGAGCGGAGCCGCGGCTACGAGCACGAGGGGCCGCTCTGGAGTCCCGGAGTGATCCACATCGGCCTTGCGCGCGGCGAAGACTGCGGCATCGTCGCCTCCGTCGAATCGTGGGACGTGATTCACGCCCTCGGCGTCGCGGATGTCGTGGAAGCCGATCAGGCGCGCCGCGGCAAGTTGCTGGCGATCGCCGATGAAGCGGTGGCCGGCGAGATGTCCGCGCAGCTCGTTCTCGCCGCCGATCAGTTTCTCATCCGCCCGCACACGCGGTCCGCGGACGAGGCCCGCATCGCGGCGATGGGCGACACGCCGCGCACGGTGATCGCCGGCTATCACTGGTTCACCGACTGGGGCCGCGACACGATGATCAGCCTCGAGGGACTGACGCTCGTCACGCGGCGGCATCGCGAGGCCGGGAGCATCCTGCGCACATTCGCGTCGTACGTGCGGGACGGGTTGATTCCGAACATGTTCCCCGAGGGAGAGCACGCGGGGCTGTATCACACGGCGGACGCCACGCTGTGGTTCTTCCACGCCATCGCGCGGTACGTGAAGTGGACCAGCGACCGAGAAACGCTGCGCGCGCTGTTGCCGAAGCTCGTCGAGATCATCGATCACCACGTGCGCGGCACGCGCTTTCGCATCTGCGTCGACCCGAAGGACGGACTGCTATCGCAGGGCGAGGAGGGATACCAGCTCACCTGGATGGACGCGAAAGTCGACGACTGGGTGGTCACGCCGCGGCGCGGGAAGGCGGTCGAGATCAACGCGCTGTACTACAACGCGCTGCGGATCCTCGAGACCTTTTTGCGCGAGGAAGGCGACGACGGCACGGCCCGGCGGATGTCGGAGCTCGCCGATCGCGCGCGCAAGTCGTTCAACGAGCGCTTCTGGTACGCAGAAGGTCAATATCTTTACGACGTGATCGACGCGAACGATCCGGCTCTCCGGCCGAATCAGATCTTCTCGCTCTCGCTCGATCATCCGGTGCTCGATCCGTCGCGGTGGAAGGAGGTGCTGCACGCGGTCGAGCGCGAGCTACTGACGCCGTATGGCCTGCGGTCGCTCGCGCGCCATCACTCGGACTACAAGCAGCACTATGACGGCGACCTGCGCGCGCGTGATGCGGCGTATCACCAGGGAACGGTGTGGGGATGGCTGGTCGGACCGTTCATCGACGCCTGGCTGCGCGTCTATCCCGAGGACCGCGCGAGGGCGTTGCGCTTCCTCGACGGCTTCAAGTCGCACCTGAGCGACGCCTGCGTGGGCACGATCAGCGAGGTCTTCGACGCCGAGGAGCCGTACACGCCGCGCGGATGCGTGGCGCAGGCGTGGAGCGTGTCGGAAGTGCTGCGATGTCTCTACGCGCTCGGTGCGGTGTAATGCCGGGAGTGGTGCGCGCCTCCGCCGCGCTGCTGCTGCTCCTCACCCTTGCCCAACCGTCGACCGCCGATTGCTGCCGCCGCTATGTTCGCGACGTCAAGAGCCTCGCCGGTGCGCCGCTGCATTGGGACCGCCGCGCGTGGACTCGTTTTGCGGAAGGGACGGCCGCGGTCGCGGCGATCTACGTCATCGACCGGAAGACGTTCGACGCCGTGCAGCGCAATCGCTCGGCATTCAGCGACGACTTCGCCGACGCGGTCACGCCGTTCGGCGGCAGCCAGGCGTGGAAGGTCTCTCTGGTGATGCTCGTCGCCGGCGCCGCGACGCATCACGAGAACCTCCGCGCCGCGGGACGCGACTCGCTCGAGGCGGAGCTGTGGGCGGCCGGCGTGGTGACGCCGCTGCTCAAGCGCACGTTCGGACGCGCGCGTCCCTTCCAGGAGGAGGGGAGCGCGAGCTTTCATCCGTTCGATCATCGCTTCCAGAGTTTCCCTTCCGGCCATGCCACGACCGCGTTCGCCGCGGCGACGGCCATTGCCTCGCATTACGACGACTGGGTCGTGCCGACGATCGTCTACACGATCGCCAGCGGCGTGGCCATCTCGCGCGTGAACGACCGCGTCCATTTTCCGTCCGACGTCCTCGCCGGCGCGCTGATCGGCCGCGCCGTGGCCAAGGGTGTCGTCGCCAGGCACGGACGCTGGATCGCCACTCCGATCGTCACCGACCGCGCGATCGGCGTGGTCATTACGCGGCGGTAGGACTCGATGTCATCCTGAGCGAAGCGAAGGACCCCCGGCGGATTCACGACGATCGTGTTACCGCCGGGGGTCCTTCTCCGTCTTCGCGGCTCAGGATGACACACCCCTCATCCGCCTCCGGCACCTTCTCCCCGCCAGCGGGGAGAAGGCTCTCGACGCAGGCGTGCCGCGAGTGCCCCTCGCCCCGCGAAGCGGGGAGAGGGTGGCCCTGAGCGAAGCGAAGGGCCGGGTGAGGGGCCGCGTTAGCGCCGCGCCGGTTTGGCCCCCGCACTCCTAGAAGTTACTATCGTTGCCAAACAGCGTGCCTGATCTTCGTCTTCTCTTCGCGGCGGGGAGTTACGACGCGAACGCATTGTCGTTCGTGACGGCGCTCGCGTCGGCGGCCATCCTCGTCCTCGGCAGCGCGATTCTCGTGCGCGGCCGGGGCGTGACGGCGAGCACGCGCTTCTTCGTGATCACGCTGATCTCCGCCGGGTGGCTCGCCGCTGACGCGGTGATGTTCGCCGCGCGGCACACCGGCGTCGCGTTGTTCTGGGCGCGCACCGCGTACGCCTTCGGCGCGCTCGTTCCGGCGGCGGTCTATCACTTCGCCGTCGAATATGTCGGCCGCAGCCGCGTCTCGCGCCGCACGGTGCTTCTCTTCTGGGCCGGCTGTGCCGGCGTCGGGCTCCTCGGCGCCGCGACGGACGCGCTCATCCCGTCGGTGTTCCATTACTCCTGGGGTTACTACGCGAACGGCCGCCCGCACGGCGGTCTGATCGTCCTTGGATTCACCGGTGTCATTGCCGCGAGCATGCATCTGTTCTGGCGCGCGTACCGCTCGTCGGAAGGGAAGGCGAAGGAGCGCGCCGGCGCGCTGCTGCTCGCATTCGTCCTCGGCTCGCTGGCGATGTTCGACTACATCCCCTCCGTCGGCATCGATCTCCAGCCGGTCGGCTTCATCGCCGCGCTCGCGTTCACCGTCGTCGCGGCGACCGCGCTCTGGCGGTTCGAGCTCGCGGACATCACGCCCGAATACGCGGCCGGACAGATCCTCGACACGATGAAGGGCGCGGTGCTCGTCGCCGACATGAACGGCACGATCCGCGTCGTGAACCGCGCCGTGGAGGCGCTCCTCGGATACAAGGGCGAGGAGCTGCGCGGCTCACACATCCGCAAGATCCTGCACCGCGACCAGAACCTCACCACCGGCCAGCTCCTCAACAGCCTCGGCGTCCTCGAACATGCGATGGTCTGGCGCGCGGCGGACGGCTCGATCGTCGACGTGCTCGCAGCCTCGTCGTTCCTCCGCAGCGACGACGGAGATCCGGTCGGCGTGGTCTACGTCGCCAGCGATTACACGGAGCGCAAACGCGCCGAAGCGGCGGTTAGGGAGAGCGAGCAGCGGTATCGCACGCTGTTCGAGATGAACCCGCTGCCGATGTGGGTCTATGACCTCCAGACGCTTCGGTTCACCGCCGTGAATGACGCCGCGGTGCGCCACTACGGCTACTCGCGCGAGGACTTTCTCAAGCTCACGCTCAGCGACGTCCGTCCGGTCGAGGATGTGCCGCTGATGCTGGCCACGCTCGCGAACATCGAAGAGCGGCGCGGGCCGCATCAGTCGCGGCACAAGAAAAAGGACGGGACGATCATCGACGTCGAGGTGACGTCGTTCGAGTTTATTTCCGTCGGGCGCCGCTCGCGCCTGGCGATCGCGCAGGACATCACGGAGCGCAAGCGCGCCGAGGATCAGCTCAAGCAGAGCGAAGAACGCTTCCGCGAGCTGTTCGAGAACGCGCACGACCTCGTCTACACCCACGACCTCGACGGCCGCATCACCTCGATGAACCTCGCCGGCACGCGGATCACCGGCTACACGCGCGAGGAGCTGGTGGGCATGCCGATCCAGAACCTGGTCGTGCCCGAGCAGATCGAGCACGGCCTCGAGCAGATGCGCAAGAAGCTGCGCGGCGAACAGGAGTCGACGTTCTACGAGCTCGAGATTGTCGCCAAGGACGGCCGCCGCGTGCCGCTCGAGCTGAGCACGCGACTGGTGTACCGCGACGGAAAACCCGCCGGCGTGCAGGGCATCGGCCGCGACATGACCGACCGGAAGGCGAACGAGGCGCGCTACCGCGTCCTCTTCGAGCGCAACCTCGCCGGCGTCTATCGCACGACTACCGACGGCCGCATTCTGGACTGCAACGAATCGTGTGCACGTATTTTCGGCTTCGACTCGCGCGAGCAGTTCCTCGACGCGGCGGCGAGCGACTTCTATTTCGACAAGACCGAGCGCGATCGCGTGGTGCAGATCCTCCGCGCACAGGGCTCGCTGAGCAACACCGAGCTACGCCTGCGGCGGCGCGACGGTTCGTCGGTGTGGGTGCTCGAGAACGTCACGCTCCTCGACGGCGAGACGCTCGAAGGCACGATCATCGACATCACCGATCGCAAGCACGCGCAGGAGCAGATGGAGTATCAGGCCTATCACGACTCCCTGACCGGCCTGCCGAACCGGCTGCTGTTCCGCGACCGCATCACCGTCGCGCTGGCGCACGCGAAGCGCAGCGGACGCATCTCCGCGGTGATGTTCCTCGATCTCGATCAGTTCAAGCTCGTGAACGACACGCTGGGACACACCGTCGGCGACCGCCTGCTCCAGGCCATCGGCTCGCGCCTGGTGAACTGCGTGCGTGCCGAAGACACCGTCGCGCGGATGGGCGGCGACGAGTTCACGATCCTGCTCGCGGACCTGATCGACCGCCGCGGCGCGGCCGCGGTCGCGCAGAAGGTGCTCGAGGCGGTGCGCCATCCGGTGCACGTCGATCAGCACGAGCTCTACGTCACGACGTCGATCGGGATCGCGATCTTTCCCGACGACGGTCCGGATGCGGAGACGCTTCTGAAGAACGCCGACCGGGCGATGTATCGCGCGAAAGACCTCGGCCGCGACAACTTTCAGTACGCCACGCCCGCGCGCTATGAGGCCGCCGACGCGCGCCTGGTGCTCGAGCGCAGCCTCCACCACGCGCTCGAGCGCGAAGAGTTCGTCGTGCACTACCAGCCGATGGTGGAGATCGCCACGGGACGCATGGTCGGCGCGGAAGCGCTCGTGCGGTGGCGGCATCCGGAGAACGGCCTGATGCAGCCGGAGGACTTCATCCCCATCGCCGAGGAGACGCAGCTCATCGTTCCCCTCGGCGCGTGGGTCCTGCGCACGGCGTGCGCGCAGATGAAAGCGTGGCACGACTCGGGACACCCTTGGCTGCGCGTGGCCGTCAATCTCTCGCCGCGGCAGTTTCAGGATCAGCAGCTCACGTCCACGGTCGAGCAGATCCTCGCCGATACGGGATTTCCGCCGATGCTGCTGGACCTGGAGATCACCGAGTCGACGGCGATGCAGAACGCGGAGCTCTCGCTCTCGATCCTGAACCGGCTGAAGGAGATGGGCATCCGCATCTCCATCGACGACTTCGGCACGGGCTATTCGTCGCTGGCGTATCTGAAACGCTTTCCGATCGACACGGTAAAGATCGATCAGGACTTCGTGCGCGATCTGACGAGCGACGACACGGCGATCATCTCGGCGGTGATCTCGATGGCCCGGGCGCTGAATCTGCGGATCATTGCCGAAGGCGTGGAGACCGAGGAGCAGCTGGCGTTCCTGCGTCGCGAGCAGTGCTCCGAGATGCAGGGATTTCTCTTCAGCCAGCCGCTCTCGGCGGCGGAGTTCGAAGAGGCCCTGCGGAGAAGCGTGCATCCGCTGGTCAGTGCGCCTCGCCTCCGGCCGTTCGCGTGAACGCGTATACTTTCAGCGCCCCAGTGGAGCGGCGGGCTCTCAGCCCGCCGACATCCGACAGGCTGAGAGCCTGTCGCTCCACAACGTAACGAATTCGAAGGAGTGCCTGCCTATGAAAGCCGCCACCGCCCATGCGCGCGCGTTCGCGCCGCGAGCGGCTTTCGTGTAGTCGCCGCGCGCGCGATCCAATCCACCCACGACTCTTCCATGGAGAGGAACAGGAATGGATCGTTCATCCAAACGTCACCTCATGGACATGGCCAAACATGTCCCGTATGAAGAAATGAAAGCGCGGAAACAGGCAGGCAAGGCGCGGCGGGCGCTGCGGAAGGGGAAGGGAGAAGTCCGCGAGCAGCGCGTCACCGAAGACAACTGGGAAACGCTGCTCGATCAGCACGGGCACGCTCGCAGGCGGCCGTCGATCGACGATCTCGTCGAACAGATTCGCGGCGAGGCTCCGCCGCGGGACGCGGACCTCGACGCGGAGAACGCCGGCATCGTGATGAGCGTCGCCAGCGGACGGTGCCGCGTGTTTCGCGACGGCGAAGAGCTCGACTGCTTCGTCCCGCCGGAGATCGCGGTGCGGCAGAAGAGCGCGCTCGCGGTGGGCGACCGCGTGGGCGTCGCCGAGGAGGGCGGGGTGTGGCGGGTGCGCTCGGTGGTCCCCAGAACGAAGGAACTAACACGGCCCGACCCGCCACACCAACACATGCAACGCCCGATCGCCGCGAACGTCGCCGTGGTGATCCCCGTGGTGTCCGTGAA
>Ga0105242_10002920_pt1 | contig 13356 bp, 12 predicted proteins | sample KBSM24metaG_FD_81521 | JGI IMG/M metagenome (GOLD analysis project Ga0105242, IMG submission 81521) | Miscanthus rhizosphere microbial communities from Kellogg Biological Station, Michigan, USA - KBS M2-4 metaG | ecosystem: Host-associated > Plants > Roots > Rhizosphere > Soil | place...
CACGCCCTTGGGCATCCCGGTGGAGCCGGAGGTGAAGAGGATCTTCGCCACCGTATCCGGCGTGACGCGAGAAAACGCAACCTCCAGGGTAGAGCCCGGATTGACGTCGAGCAGCTTCGCCACAGGCGTCGAGGTGGCGCCGACTGCCGCCAGCGCGGGCGCGAACTTCTCCGGCTCGGCCGCAAACACGAGGCCCGGTTTGAGCAGCTCGAAAATGTATTTCAGCTTCGCGAAGTCCTTCGACATCAGCGAGTAGGCCGGCGAGATCGGCGCCACCGGCACGCCGACGTGCATCGCACCCAGCGCGAGTAGCGCGTGATCGACGCTGTTGTCGGAAAGGATTGCGACCGGCCGCTCGGCGTTCAACCCCAGGTTGAGCAGCGCCTGACCGATGCGCCGTGCATCCGACAGCGCGTCCCGATAGCTGACGCGGCGCCAGTTTTCACCCTTGCGCTCGGCGATGAAGGTCCGGTCGGGAGCGTGGTCGTACCAGTGCAGCAACCAGTCGCCTACGGCGCGCGCGTAGCGCTTGAGCGGCTGCGGCGAACGCAGGATCATCGTGCCATCGGCGCGCTTTTCCACGTTCACTTCGGCCGGCGCGTAGCGCAGCCGTGTATGCAATCGCATCGAATGTCTTCTCCCGGCAAGATTTTATCTTGCGGGGGGCAATCCGACGCGCTAGGCGGTGTTGCCCAGGGACGCGATGTAGCGGTTCATCCAGGCTGCGGACGCGGTCACGCCGCCGAAGGTGAAGAGGTGCACGCCGACCACGTTGCAATCCGAGTGCACGGCGCAGTAGTGGGCCAGCACTGAGAGCTGCTGCTCCGGGTCCGTATGGGTCACGAGGCGCACCGCATCCATTCCCTGCGTGCGCAACGCGCGCAACGATGCGCTGACGCCGCAGCGCTGCGCGAAGCGCAGCAGCGTGATGGGATTGGTCGGCCCGGCCATGCCCACGTAGATGGGAATTCCTGGTGCGTTGCGCGCCATCCTGGCGCAGTAGTCGACGATGCGCGCCGGCGCGAAGGAAAACTGCGTGACGACATAGGCCCCCAGCCCGTGCTTCGCGGCGAGCATGAGCTTTTCGGCGAACGCGCGTTCCAGCACCGCGCCCGGAATGCGCGGATGGCCTTCCGGATACCCCGGCAACCCGATCTCGCGCAGTCCGCAGCCCGTGAACAGGTCTTCTCGCAGGAGGGCCGCGCCGTCGGCATACGCGCCAATCGCCTCGGGCTCGTCGCCGCCAAGAATCAGGGCTTTACGCACGCCCGCTTCGCCGACCGCGCGGTTGATGAAGGTCTGCAGCTCGGCGCGATCCTTGATGCGGCGCGCGGCGATGTGCGGCACCGGTTCGAGCCCCGCCTTGCGCACCGCGATCAGCGTCGGCAGCGTGTCCAGCAGCTTGTGGCGCGGCAGGTGGTTGACGTAGACCGGCGTGCCCGCGGGCAGCAGCGCGGCGATGTCGCGCGCGTCCTGCGGCCGGTGCGCGCCCATCTCGAGCGAGCCGCCGGAAACGAGTTCCGCGGCGATGCCCGGGGATTCAACCGCGCTTGCGGGAGACGACATAGGATTCATCGAGGAACCAGAGTCCGCCATGCTGCTGAAGCACCTCGCGCGTGGCGTCGAGGTATTTGCGTTCGCCCACGACGCGCGCAAGGCGCTCATCGTCGATCTGCGCCACGTAGACGGCGGCGTTCCACGCCGCGAACAGCGTGGACGTGCCGATGCTTTCCGCTATCTCGGTGGGCAGCGTGTGCATGTTGTAGCGGAACACCGCGCGCGCATCCGAATAGGAATTGAAATTGAAGTGGCGCGCCTCCTTGCCGAGTTCCGTGCGCACCGCGCGCAGCAGGTCGTGCCGCCCGGTGGTGAACGGATTCTCGTCCGGCCAGATCTTGCGCACGATCTCCAGGCCCGGGTCGCGGCCGCAGGAATGGATGCCGAGCAGCCTGCCGCCGGGTCCCAGCGCGCGCGCCAGCGGCCCGATGACCTTGCTTGCCTTGAACTCCACCGGTACGCGCGCGCGGTAGGGCTGCGAGGCGATCACCAGGTCGTACTCGGCGCGCGCCTTGCCCTGTTTCGGGATCGCCTCGTCGAGCATGAAGCGGAAATCGTCGCGATAGAGGACCAGTGCCACAGGGCGCTCATAGATCGGATTGCCGGTTTTCGCGCTGTGGCGCGCCTGCCAGTTCTTCGCGAGGAACGGTTCCAGCGCGGCGATCTGCTCGCTGAACTCGTGCGCGGTGGTGCCGGTCAGGCCGACTTCGTGCCAGACCAGTGAGGTCGCGGCGCTCACGGCCTTGGGCGCTAGCCACGGCGCCTCGGTGTAGTACATGTTCGTCACCACCATCACCGTCGCCGGATGCTCGTAGAAGCGGTCGGGCATCTTGTCGAGCGACAGGCGCACATCCTCCAGGCTGATCTCCTTGCCGACGAAGTAGAACGGACGCGTCGGGAAGCGGCGGTGCATCTCGCGCATCACGCGCGACAGCACGGACCCATCGCCCATGCCCGCGTCGAAAACCCGAATTGCGGGCGGGCGCGGATGGATGTGCGCGAGCTCCATGCCGACGCGCTTCGCCACGGTTTCCTTCTCGCCGCAGGTGTTGACGAACAGCAGGTATTTCTGCCGGTTGTCGAAAAAGCGGAAGTTACGCGACGGCGCTTCACGCTGGGGCGCAGCGGTGGCAGGCGTTGAGGGCGCGGCAACCCGAATCAACTGCCGCAGCTCAGGAGGGGTCGTCGGCGCACTCGCACCGTGCTTTTCGAGAAAGTTCGTGACGCGGTCCAGGGTCTCGGGCGTGATGCGCGCGCCGTCGCGCATGCGTGCGACGAACTTGCCGTCATTCACCGCGCGCCGGCCGAAGGTGGATTCGGCGATCCCGTGCTGGCGGCAGAAATCGGCAATACTGTCGAGCAGGGTGCCGCTTTGTTCCGCGATCGCTTCCATGCTGCGACAGTAGGCTTGCGATAGTGGGAAGGCAACCACGCTTGGCTATAGGAAAAAGGTGGGCTACTGCCCATCCATATAAATCAAGGATTTAGGATGAAAGAGAAGAAACGAGGCTTGGCAAGGGGTCTGACGAACTACGGCGATCCGGCGTTCTCGCTGTACCTGCGGCGCTCTTTCGCCAAGAGCATGGGCTACTCGGGCGAGATGCTGGCGCGCCCGGTGGTGGGCATCGCCGATTCGAAAAGCGGCTTCAACAACTGCCACCGCCATTTTCCGGAACTGATCGAAGCGGTGAAGCGAGGCGTGATCGCCGCGGGCGGACTGCCAATCGACTTTCCGACCACTTCGCTGGGCGAAGTGTTCCTGAGTCCGACATCCATGATGTTCCGCAACCTGATGGCGATGGACGTCGAGGAGATGGTGCGGGCCCAGCCGATGGACGCGGTGGTGCTGGTGGGCGGCTGCGACAAGACCGTGCCCGCGCAGTTGATGGGCGCGGCAAGCGCCGATGTGCCCGCGATTCAATTGCTCGCCGGCCCGATGATGCCGACCTCCTACCGGGGCGAACGGCTCGGCGCCTGCACCGATTGCCGGCGCTTCTGGGCCATGCACCGTGCCGGCAAGGTGGATGCACAGGGCATTGCTGATGTCGAAGGCAATCTCGCCACCACGGCGGGAACCTGCGCCGTGATGGGGACCGCCTCCACCATGGCCGCGCTCGCCGAAGCGCTCGGCATGGCGCTGCCGGGCAGCGCGGCGATCCCTGCGGTGCACGCCGATCGCCTGCGCGCCGGAGAGGCGAGCGGCCGGCGGGCGGTGGAGCTGGTGAAGAATCCAATCCGTCCCTCGCAGGTCATCACGCAGAAATCCGTGGAAAACGCGATTCGCGTGCTGCTCGCGATCGGGGGCTCGACCAACGCCATCGTGCACCTCACCGCCATCGCAGGGCGCGTCGGCGTGAAGATCGATCTGCATCGCCTCAACGAGGTTTCCGACTCGACGCCGGTGCTCGTGGACCTGAAGCCGACCGGCCAGTTCTACATGTCGGACCTCTATGCGGCGGGAGGCGTTGGCGCGGTGCTGCGCGAACTCAAGCCGCTATTGCACCTGGAGTGCATGACGGTCACCGGCGAAACGCTCGGCGAGCGCCTCTCGCACGAAGAAGGCGCCTGGGTGGACCGCGCCGTGGTGCGTCCGCTGTCGGATCCGCTGGCGAAGGAGGGTGGGCTGGTGGCACTGTTCGGAACACTCGCGCCCAACGGCGCGATCCTCAAGCGCTCGGCGGCCGACGCCAATCTGTTCGAGCGCGAGGGCCGCGCGGTGGTGTTCAGCTCGCTCGACGATCTCGCGGCGCGCGTGGATGATCCCGCGCTCGACATCACGGCGGACGATTTCATGGTGCTGCAGAACGCGGGACCGAAATCCGGCTATGCGATGCCGGAGGCGGGTTACCTGCCGATCCCGCAAAAGCTCGCGCGCGCGGGGTTGAAGGACATGGTGCGGATATCGGACGCGAGGATGAGCGGCACCGCCTACGGCACGATCGTGCTGCACGTGTCGCCCGAGGCCGCCGCGGGCGGGCCGCTCGCGCTGGTGCGCAACGGCGACCGGATCAAGCTGTCGGTGAAGCAGAGAAAGATTGACCTGCTGGTGTCTGAAAAAGATTTATCGGATCGGAAAAAATCCTGGCAACCGCCGGTCGCGGTGCCGGCGCGTGGCTACGCCAAGCTGTACATGGACCATGTGCTCCAGGCGGAGCACGGTTGCGACTTCGATTTTTTGAGAAAAGCCTAGTTACTTCGCGTAGTCGTAGCTCAGCTCGTATTCCCCGTCGCTGTCGATCACCAGCAGGGCGCGCGTCCAGGCGCGGCGGTCGGGGGGCAGCTTTTCGTTCAGGCCGACGATGCTTCCCATCAGCGCCGCCGCATTGCATGGCACCAGCGGCTCGCCTTCGTCGGTGACGTGGCCGATGTTGGAGACGCGGAATTTGGCGTCCTTTTCCTTGCCCGCGCCCTGGTCGGTGATTTCGACCCAGGCCCGTTTCCAGTCTGGCGGCAATCCGGGAGACAGGCAGTTGAAAATGCTCTCGATCAGCTTGCTCTCGATGGCCAGTGGTGCGGCCGGCGTGGCCACACTCGAGGGCGCGGCAAGCGCAACCTCCTGGCGGGGTGGCACCGCAGGTGCGGCCGGTCGGGCTGGCTCGGGGCGAACGACAGGTTGCCGGACGATGGGTTCGCGCGGCGCCGATGCCGCGATGGCCGGCGCCGGCGCTACCGGTGCTGGCGCAACCACGATTGCGGGAGGCGTTGGCGCCGGCACAGCGACCACAGGAACTGGCGGCGGCGCGGCCGCGGGCGCCGCAATTCGCACAGGCGGTGGCGCGGGCGCCGGGACCGCGACCTGAACTGGCGGTGGCGCGGGTGTGGGCGCCGGGACCGCGATCTGCGCGGGCGGTGGCGTGGGCCTGGGGGCGGCCACCGGAGCAGGCGGTGGCGTGGGCGGGGGCGCCGGAACTGCGACAGGCGTGGGCGGCGGAGCGGGCGGCGGTACCGGAACGGCAATCGGTGCCGGCACCGCGGGGATCGGCGTGATGACGGGCGCAGGAACGGCAACTGCCTCCGCTTCCGGCGGTTTCGCGATGTGCTCGGGCGGCGCACCGAGCGGCAAAGACGGCGGACCGTAGATGACCATCCGGCCCTTGAACGCGGGTTTTTCGGCGCTGGCCGCGGGGCGTCCCGTCTCGGTGTCCGGAATCTCTTCGGTACGCACCGGCATGCGCCTGCGTTGCGCTTCGGCGGAATTCATCACGGCGAGCAGGACGAACACCGCCAGTCCGGCCGCGACGTGCCTCAAGAATCGAAACCTTTCCATACGGGAATCAACGATACCACCGCTGAGCCGGGGTCACATTTGCAAGCGCGCACGCTCACTGCGGCTTCAGATTGAACTGCCCGGCCAGCGCGCGGAAACGTTCCATTTCCGACTGGATGACGCGGCCAAACTGCTCGGGCGTGTCGCCGCCCGGCTCCAGGCTGCGCGCCGCGAACTCACTGCGGCCTTCCGGGCTGTGTATATATTTCACGACCTCGGCATGGATGCGGTCGACGATCGCCTTAGGCGTGCCGGCGGGCGCGACCAGCCCGTACCAGAAGGACGCATCGAATCCCTTGAGCCCGGCGTCCGCAAACAGCGGCACGCCCGGCATCGAAGGCGTCGCAATCGTCACGCCGAAAGCCTTGAGCCTGGCGCCCGTGACCAGCGGCGTGGAGGCGCCGGGATTGTCGAGGAACAGCTGGATCTGCCCGCTGATGAGGTCCGGGTACACCTGCGAAGAACCCTTGTAGTAGATGTCGGTCATCGTCGTGCCGGTGAGCGCGCGGAACTGCAGCGTCATCAGGTAGCCGAGCGTTGATGGCCCTACGTTGGCGACATTCAGCTTGCCCGGGTTCGCCTTCGCGTAGGCGATCAGCTCGGCAAGGTTGCCGGCGGGCAGCTGCGTAGTGCCGAGCAGCACGAAGGATGTGCTGCCGATGCGCGTGATGGGCGCGAAGCTTTTCACCGGGTCGTAGGGCACGTCTTTTTGCAGCGCTACGGCGGCCGGGTGCGTGCTCGAGGTCGCGGTGCCGATGGTGTAGCCGTCGGGCGGCGATTTCGCCACCGCATCGGCGCCGATCGTGCCGCCGGCCCCGGGCCGGTTCTCCACCACGACCGGCTGGCCGAGCGCGTCGCCGAGCCTTGCCGCGACCGAGCGCGAGGTGAGATCCGTGCCGCCGCCGGGCGGGAAGGGCACGATGAGCTTGAGAGGCTTGGACGGCCAGGATTGCGCGAAAACAGTACTGGCAAGAAAGACGAATCCAAAAACAATTGCTCTCACGACCTTGCCTTCGGATACATCACCGCATCGCCGTGCTGGAACATGGTTTCGATCTCCGCCTTCGTGAGGTACTCGGGCTTGCGGCCATGCAGCGCCGCGAGCTGCTCGGCGAGGATGTTGCGCTTCACCTCGCCCACCAGCACGTTGGTGCGGCCATAGCACTCCGACACGTTGCGCCCGAGCACCGTGAAGCCGTGCCGCTTCATGATCACGCAATTGGTGTTGGCGATGAAAGTCTTGATCGGCCCGACATCCGACTCGACGTCGATGTGCGCCGGCAGGTAGTGCGGATAGCTCTGCATCAGGTAGGGAAACGTGAGCCCCGTGATGCGGAGTTCCTCGAAGCCGGAGGCGAAAAACGCGATGGTCTCGTCATGGTGCAGGTGGATGACCGCGTTCACGTCCGGCCGCAGCCGCAGGATCTCGCGGTTCATCTGGTGGCCGACCGTGGTGCCGCGGTCGCCGTAGAGGATCCGCCCGAAGGGCACGTCGGTGATGATGATGTCGTCCATCGACATCTCCTCCAGCGACGTACCCATGCATTTCACGTAGCACAGGCCGTCCGGGTAGCCCGGGTGCGGCACGCGCAGCACGAGGTTGCCGGTCGAGCTGGCGACGTAGCCGCGAGCCGAAAGCATGCGGGCGTACTTGAGATACTGGTCGGCGATCTTGCGGTCGAAGCTGACCGCCGGGTCGGGCGCCAGGGCATTGACGGGATACGATTTCTCGGCGGTCCGGGACATGGTGGCCTCCAGCGGCGTAGTGTACGCTTGCGCGCGTGGCCGGACCCCCTACGATCCCCATTGATACCGCTCCATGGCTGAACTGACCGCGTTTTCCGATTCCTACGCCGACGCGCGCCGCAAATTCGTCGACGCCGCGCGCCGCGCCGGCGCCAAGCTCACCAGCTACAAGCATCCGTCGGAGCGCGGACCGGGCGGCGAGGCGCTGTTCCTGGATGTTTCGGTGCTGGGTCCCGGCAATGCCTCGCGCGTATTCACGGTCGGCAGCGGCACGCACGGCATCGAAGGCTATTCCGGCTCCGCCGCGCAGCGCGCCTGGCTGGCCGGCAAGCCGCGCCTGCCCAAGGACACGGCGGTGGTGTTTTTCCACGCCCAGAATCCCTGGGGCTTCGCGCACAAGACGCGCGTCACCGAAGAAAACGTCGACCTGAACCGGAATTTCGTCGATTTCTCGAAGCCGCTGCCCAAGAATCCGGGTTACGCGGAGCTGCAACCCGCGATCGCGATCAAGGATTGGAACGAGGAGTCGATCGCCGGCGCCTTCGCCAGGCTCGACGCATACCGTGAACGCGTCGGCGAGAAGGCGTTCTCGGATGCTTTCAACGGCGGGCAGTACTCGCACCCGGACGGAATCTTCTTTGGCGGGACCCGCAAGCAATGGGCCAACAGCGCCTTCCGCGGGGCGGTCGAAACCCATCTGGGACGGGCGCAGAAGGTCTCCTTCCTCGATCTGCACACCGGCATCGGACCCTGGTGCGAGCATATCTACATCTGCTTCCACGCCGAAGGCTCGCCGGCGCGGGAGCGCGCGCGCGCCTGGTGGGGCGAGCGCGCCGTCAACCTGCAGGGCGTCACGCACAAGAAGCTCGCGACCTACAACGGCACCATCATCGACGCGTTCGCCGAGATGCTGCCGCAGGCCGAGGTCACCAGCATCGTGGTCGAATTCGGCACGCTGCCGCGGCGCGACATGCAGCGCGCCGGGCTCGCGCAGCGCTGGATGCGTTTCGAAGGGCCGCGCGATCCGGTGCTCGCCGCCAAGGTGCGGCGCGAATACGAGGCGGCGTTCTATCCGGCGGCGCCGGAATGGCGCGAGGCGGTGCTCAAGCAGTCGAAGGATTTCATCGACCGCGGCGTGGCGGGAATCAGTTCGAGCTGAGGAATTCCCGCAGCGCGCGGGTGAAGCCGGCGGGCTGCTCGAGGTTGGCGAGGTGCGCGGCCTGCGGCAGCGTCACCAGCTTCGAACCGGGCGCGTTGTCGTGGATCTCCTGCGCCATCGAGGGCGGCGTGCCCGGATCGTCGGCGCCGACGATCACCAGGATCGGACACTTGATTTCCTTGAGCCTCGCCGTCACGTTGATCTTCGGAATCGCGTGGCAGCAGCCGGCGTAGCCGGCCACGGGTGTGGAGACGATCAGCTTGCGGATCGCGTCCACCGCCGCGGGATTGGACTTGCGGAACGGCTCGGTGAACCAGCGCTCCAGCGTCGGCTGGGCGAGCGGCTCCATGCCCTTCGTCTCCGCGGTCTTGATGCGGTCCTGCCAAAGCGGCGCGGCCTCAGCCGGGTAACGGCTGGTGGTGTCGGCCAGCGTCAGCGTCCTGAAGACGCCGGGATACTTCAGCGCGAAGGTCTGGCCGATCATGCCGCCCATGGATAGCCCGCAGTAATGGGGTTTTTCGATCTTCAGGGTTTTTAGAAGGGCGGAAAGATCGTCAGCCAACAGTTCAAGCGTGTAAGCGCCTTTGGGCGCCTCTGACGCGCCATGCCCCCGCGTGTCGTAGGCGAGGATCCGGTACTGGTCCTTGAGCCCAGCGATCTGCGGATCCCACATGCGCACGCTGCAGGCGAGCGAATGGCTCAGCACCAGCCACGGCGCGCCTTCCTTGCCGTGCAGTTCGTAGTTGACCTCGATGCCGTTCGCGCGTGTTTTCATGTTTTCGCCACCACCAGGGGAATGTTCATTTCGTCCTCGCTCATGCCGCCGTGATTGCCGATATGCAGGTGCCGCGGCTCGCCGCTGACCCAGTCTTTTACAGTGCCGCGGCCGTTCATGACAAGCGCCACGTCGCCGATCCGCTCCGCGATGAGCGGGTGCGCCCGGCCCGTGCCGAACCAGCCTTCCTCGAGAAGTTCCCGGCTTGGACGCACGTCGGCGCGGCCCGCAAGCAGGGATTTTGCCGTGCCGAGAAAAGCCTTCGGATCGTGGACATGGCAGAACGCGATCCTGCGTTCGCCGCACAGCGGAAAGCGCAGCAGGGCGCCAAGCTCGGCGGGCAGGTCGATGGATTCCTCCGGCGGGCTGTCCATGAAGCCGTGGTCGGCCGTGAGCACGACGATCGTATCCGTGCCGGCCAGGCGCGCCAGGAGTTCGGCGAACATGGCGTCGAGCGCGGCAAAATGCTCGCGCACTTCGGCGCTCGCGACGCCGTGCCGGTGCGCCAGGGCGTCAAGTTGCCACCAGTAGGCGTAGACCAGCTTGCGCCCGGGGCCGGATTTCACCGCGTTTACGGTCTCGTCCAGGAATCCGGCGAGGTTGTCGTAGGCGCGGCGCTCGGCGCGGCCGGAGTGGTGCACGTTGTAGAGCGAGTCGATGATCGGCCGCCACGACACAACGATGCCGCGGTCCGCGAGCGTGTCGAAGTACGAGGGTTCGACGAATATTCTTCCGGGCGGGATGCCGAGGGAAGCCTTTTCACCGCGCCTCAGGAATGGCAGCGGCGTGCCGACGCAGGCGGCTTCGGAGAAATAGGTGAACCAGCCGGTGAGGCCATGCTCCAGTGGCGTCGCGCCGGTAAAGGAGGTGGTGATGGCGCTGGCGGTGGTCGACGGGAACACGGCGCTGATCGCGCCGCGGCGGTGCGCCGCCAGTTGTCCGCCGGCGCCGTTGGCCTGGAGGTAGTTGTCGCCCAGCCCGTCGACGATCAGGAAAATGACGTTTTCGGCGGCACGGACTTCCGCTACCGGAAGGCTGGTGAGGGCCGGGTGGCGCGGCGCGCCGCCGCGACCCTCGACAAGCGAGGCAACGAGATTGACAAAACCGTTCCCGGCATAGTCGGGCCTGACCATCGGCCCGATGCTAGCGGAATTTCAGTGCAGGGCGACAGAGTTGATCAGCAGCGCGTCGTACAGGCCGAGGAACTCATCCATTGACTCGGCGCTGGGCTCGCCCGCGGCCAGGTCGGCCATCGAGGCGCGGAATTTCTCCTCGACCTCGCCTTCCAGAAACCCGGTGCGTCCCATGGTCTTGTCGACGACCTCGATGCCGAGACGCCCGGGAAACTCGACGACGCAGTAGTTCTCGCTGTTGTACATCACGTTCATGGCTACCTCCGCAGGCAGCTATTCCTGCAAATGCATTGTCTCCCTGCCTGCAACAACGCGCGGCGCCGCAAGTCCGTTGACGCGGGCCGGCGGTCGGTTTCGGCCGTTTGGCGCGTGATAAAATGCTCATTCATCTCCCCGGGAAAAGCCGCCATGCGCATGGAAGTGCACCTGCACGCTGACATCCCGATGCTCGAAGGCGTATCCAGAAAGCAGATCGAGCAGGCGCTTGCGCCATTGCTCGAGTACCTCGATGCCGAAGGCCTCGCCGACGTCAAGAGCCTGGAGCAGGAGGAGCCCGGCCTGCGCTTCGACGAGAAGGAACTCATGTTCCTGATGTGCTGGACCGGCGAGATCGGCCGCAGCTTCCATCCGGCGCTCGATTCGGCGCTCGAGAACCTCGGGCCGCTGTGCTACGAGGCCGTCGAAGTCGAACTCACGCTCTACCTGGACAACGGCGAGCAGGAGTCGCGGCTGCTGTTCGTCGGCCCGACGGCGCAGGCGATCCATGAAGCGCAGCGCCGCTGCATGATCGAGGATGTCTCCGCGCTGCTCGCGCGCCAGTTCAGCAAGGAACGCGTCGCCGAAGTGGCCGCGGTGGTGGACCGGATGTTCGAGCAGGACTGGAAGGAGCACGCCTCGGACGTCAAGAAACCCGAGCGCGCGTTCGAGACCGCGACGCGACCGTCCCGCAAGCACCTGCACTGAGTTTTGGCGGTGGCTGGACCCAAATATCCGGGTTTCGATACTCTGGCGTTGCATGCCGGGCACTCGCCCGACGCGACGACCGGCGCGCGCGCGGTGCCGATCTACCAGACGACCTCCTACGTCTTTCGCGACAGCGCTCATGCGGCGTCGCTGTTCAACATGGAGCGCGCTGGGCACGTCTACTCGCGCATCTCGAATCCCACCGTCGCCGTGCTCGAAGAGCGCATGGCGGCGCTCGAGGGCGGCGTCGGCGCGATCGCGACGGCGAGCGGGCAGGCGGCGCTGCACCTGGCGATCGCGACGCTCATGGACGCGGGCAGCCATATCGTGGCGTCCTCCGCGCTCTACGGCGGCTCGCACAACCTGCTCGGCTATACGCTGAAGCGGTTTGGCATCGACACCACGTTTATCCAGCCCAGGGATCTTCAAGGCTGGAAAAAAAGCATCAAGGGCAATACCAGGCTGCTCTTCGGCGAAACCCTGGGCAATCCGGGCCTGGACGTCCTCGACATTCCGGAAGTATCGAAAATCGCGCACGAGGCGGGCCTGCCGCTGCTGGTGGATGCGACCTTCACCACGCCCTGGCTGATGAAGCCCTTCGAGCTGGGCGCGGACCTCTTGTATCACTCCGCCACCAAGTTCCTCGGCGGCCACGGTATCGCGATCGGCGGCGTGCTGGTCGATTCGGGCCGTTTCGACTGGGAAAAGAGCGGCAAATTCGCGCAGCTCACGGCACCCTATGCCGGTTTCCACAACATGGATTTCGAGGAGGAATCCGGCACGCGCGCTTTCCTGCTGCGCGCGCGGCGCGAGGGGCTGCGCGATTTCGGCGCCTGCATGGCGCCGATGACGGCGTTCCACATCCTGCAGGGCATCGAGACGCTGCACCTGCGCATGCCGCGGCACGTGGAAAGTACGAGGAAAGTGGTTGGATTTCTGGAAAAGCATTCTGCCGTTCAATCGGTGATGTTTCCGGAACTCGAATCACATCCTGACCACAAACTCGCCAAACAATTGCTGCCGCGCGGTTGCGGGGCGGTTTTTTCCTTCGACATCAAGGGCGGGCGGGAAGCGGGGCGCAAATTCATCGAGGCGCTGCGCGTGTTCTCGCACCTCGCGAACGTCGGCGACGCCAAGTCGCTGGTCATTCACCCGGCGACCACCACGCACTACCGCATGTCGGACGAGGACCTGAAGAAGGCCGGCATCGGACCCGGCGCGGTGCGATTGTCCATCGGCCTGGAAGACGCCGACGACCTGGTCCAGGACCTCGAGCGCGCGCTGGCAGTGGCGTCGCGAGCGAAGTAATGCAGCTGCAGCTCAACGGCAAGGCGGCCTTCGCCTACACGGCGGCGCACGAGATCGATCCGGCGAAGCGAACGATCGTGTTCGTGCACGGCGCCGGGCTGGATCACTCCTGGTGGGGGCTGCAGAGCCGCTACTTTGGCTACCACGGCTTCAACGTGCTCGCGCTGGACTTGCCTGCCCATGGACGTTCCGCGGGCCCGGCGCTCTCCTCGGTCGGCGAGATGGCCGATTGGGTGAAGAAAATCCTGGATGAGAAGAAGATCAACTCCGCCGTGCTCGTCGGCCATTCGATGGGTGCGCTCATCGCGCTCGAATTCGCCGCGCGCTACCCTGCAGTCGCGGAGAGGATCGCGCTTATCGGCGTGGCTTATCCGATGAAGGTGTCCGACGCGTTCCTCGATGCGGCAAAGCGAAACGACCAGTCGGCCTACGACATGGAAACGATCTG
>Ga0105242_10002922_pt1 | contig 13346 bp, 11 predicted proteins | sample KBSM24metaG_FD_81521 | JGI IMG/M metagenome (GOLD analysis project Ga0105242, IMG submission 81521) | Miscanthus rhizosphere microbial communities from Kellogg Biological Station, Michigan, USA - KBS M2-4 metaG | ecosystem: Host-associated > Plants > Roots > Rhizosphere > Soil | place...
TAGAGGGCCTACAGGTCCTACTGGCCCTACAGGGCCTACTGGGCCTACTGGATCTAGAGGACCTACAGGACCCACCGGCCCTACGGGTCCAACAGGAAGTACAGGTCCTACTGGCCCTACTGGACCGACTGGACCTAGAGGGCCTACAGGTCCTACTGGCCCTACAGGGCCTACTGGGCCTACTGGATCTAGAGGACCTACAGGACCTACTGGACCTACTGGACCTACAGGACCTACAGGACCTACAGGGCCTACTGGACCGACTGGACCTCTTGCATTTGTGCCGGATTTTGGATACGCCTTCTTAGGAGTAAATATAGCAGTCGCTAATGGCACAAGCCTCCCCTACACAACTGCAAACTTTATCAATACCCCTCCTAATACAAGGATTTCGGTGGTCAATTCTGGAACTACAACTGCGGCATTCCAGATCAATGACACGGGGTATTACCAAGTGACCTATGGACTCGCGCAAACAGAAGTTAATGCTCGCCCTTGGGAATTACGCCTTAATAATGTTTCCCTGCCATATGCTCAAATCTATACAAAGACAGCAAATATAATGGCCGTCATCTCCGTGATTGTTCAAATCACCACTTCCGGTTCGCAGCTAACGATCTTTAACAATACCGGAGCCACAGCAACTATAGCTAATTTATCAGGAAGTGCTACGATCCCAGCGGCTTATTTCATGATTGTAAAACTCAAATAGGGAACCGACAAATGAAAGGTAAAATTAGAACTGATTTTTCAAACACGAGCGGTATTTGGCTGCTTATTTTTATCCTGTTTTTTGCAATCAAAACGGAAGGAAAGGTCCTTTCCTCAAAAAAATATGTCCTTTCGGTCTGTGCGGTTGTTAGAAATGAAGCTAAATATTTGGAAGAATGGATCGAATTTCATCGGATCATCGGAGTCGATCATTTCTATTTGTATAATAACAACAGCTCCGAGCGCCTTGATAGGATTTTACGTCCTTATTTGAAAAAAAGGCTGGTCACTCTTGTTTCTTGGCCTGACAGGCTAGGTCCCATATTAGAACAAAACCGGCATCATTGGGCGCTCGCTGCCTTGATCCCAGCTTATGAAAACGCAATAGTTTGGACTGCTGGAAAAGAGACGAAATGGCTGGCTCTTTTAACGACAGACGAGTTTCTTGTGCCGATCGAATCTTTATCCATTAAAGAGTTTCTAAATAAATATGATGAAGCCCCAGCTATTATCTTGGAATCAGACATATTCGATGCTTCCCAAACAAATCTTTTTTTATCGAAAAAATTGCTTATCGAATCGATCAATATGACAACCGCTCCATGCAATCTCTATACAGCGATTCCTCAGATTATAATCAAGCCGGAAGATTATGCAGGATGCGAATGGCCTCCTTATCAATTGCACTTTAAAAACGATCGGCAACCCATCTATGTAAAAAAAGCTTCCATGCGGATCAACCGCTATATCAACCGAGATTGCTCTCCTGTGGTTGCAATGAAACACCGACTTTATCTTGACCCAAGACAACTATCCCCTCAAGAACTCTCTTCAATCTTAGAGAAAGACTATTGTATCGAAGACCCAGAACAAGCAATTCTCCGTTTTCTTCCTATTTTGAAAACATCAATGCAAACCTTGAAAATACAAGATCGGAGCAAGTAACAGAGGTAGCGCATCAAAAATTAGCCGCCTGAAGGACGCTGCATAGGTACTCATGGTTCAACTAGGTCAGGATGTTAGCAGTGGAAATCATAGCACCTCCAAGTGTGGGGCGCTATAGTCGTAAAAACCTTACTTAGGAGTCAAGAGAGGGAGATACGGAGGACTTTTCGGCTATACATTTGATGCCCTACCCCTGAGCAAGTAATCCAAACTCGCAAGAAATTCTTTGCATGAGTAAAATCGTCTTTCATTTAACGAGGTTTTCCTATGAACGGAAGGTTTTATTTCTTTCTTGCTTTCATTTCCTCTCTGGTTTTTCAAGCGGCTTCTCCTATGTTGGTTGCCGAAGAATCGCTCGAGACAAACCCAAGATTGACTTTCGGTCATAAGAAACCCTTTTTAGATTCGGCTGCTCTCTCCGAATCCGTATTTGATTTCGAAGCCGCAAAGTTGTCAGAGATCTTTAAGGAAGAGAATCCTCTCGATGATACAAAACTCGAACAACCAAAACTGCCAAAACTATGCTTGCACATGATTGTCAAAAACGAAACCCATGTAATCAAACGGTGCCTAGATTCTGTGAAGCCTCTGATCAACTATTGGGTGATCGTCGATACAGGATCAACCGATGGGACACAGGAGATGGTGAGGGAATGTTTACAAGACATTCCAGGCGAACTGTATGAAATTCCTTGGGTAAACTGGGGCGAGACCCGATCGCAAGCAATTGCGTATGCATTGAACAAAGGAGAATATATCCTCCTGATGGACGCTGACGACATACTCGAATTCGCAGGAGAAGTAAAATTACCCCCGTTGACTGAAGATCAATATAACATGTGGCGCGGCTGCAAATCGTTCATTTATCAAAGACCTCAGATTATCAAGGGCGATCTTCCCTGGAAGTACACTGGTATGACGCATGAATATTTAGATTGCCCAATTCCTTATACTGCTGAAACACTCCAAAACGTTCGGTACATCACTTTTGGTGACGGCGCTTTATCGCACGATTTGAAGAAAAAATTCCTGAACAATGTGGCTCTTTTAGAAGCAGGATTAAAAAAGGAACCGAACAACTATCGTTATGCATTCTACCTGGCCGAAAGCTACCTCGATGCAGGAGAAAAAGGAAAAGCGTTAGAAATGTATCAAAAACGGATCGACATGGGAGGCTGGGACCAAGAAATCTTCTGGTCCAAACTGCAAATGTCTCATATCATGCGAGACCTCAAATTTCCAACTAATGTCATCTTAGAAGCTTATAAGGACGCTCATGCCTTTCGTCCTCATCGCTCGGAACCCGTCTATTTCATGACCGAAATACTCAATCAACTCGGTCAATACGATGAAGCTTACCGCATTCTGAAGTCACATGAATTTTTTCAAAAACCTACTGAGAAAGACGCCTTGTTCAACGTAGTCTGGATTGATGACTTTGGTCTTCTCTTCCAATTAACGATTTGTTCCTACTATACAAACCATTTTGAAGAATCACTCGACGCCTGCGACAAGCTACTGGCAAATGCCAATCTCCCGGAAGATTGGCGTCATCTTACGGAAAGCAACCGAACTTTCCCAGTCCAAAAGCTGAAAGAGAAGCTCTTAGCCCGCTAAGAAGATGTTATACCGCGCCCGCTTATCCTGAGTGAATTTTGTTGCTGTCAAAATTTACACAACCTAAGTGGGCGCGGCATACAAAATTTTTGTTCTCTTTTTTTCATTATTTTAATACGATTTCTAGCTCTTTCAGCTCTCCTTCTTAAAGGAGAAAAATTACGAAAGCAGCGAACCGACATCCACATGGCTGCTGGATACGCCAAAAACTTAAAAAGAGGAACAGGTTCGTAGTTTGGAAGGATTATCCGCGCCCTCGGGAAGGTAAGCCATCGGCAAGTTGTTAACTATCGTTTTCTTTTCCTTACTTTCGCTCTTAGATGCGAAGCTTGCGGATCATTTCAAGCCTGCGCTCGAAAAGTCAGGCAGCCATTCGATCAGAAATATCGATTTCATCTATATCCTCAATCTGGACAGGCGACCTGAAAAATTCGAAAAATGCAAAGAGCAATTGAACTTTTATGGCATCACCCCGTACCGATTTTCTGCGGTTAATGGATGGGAGCTCTCACTAGAGACGATCAATGATATAGGAGTTTCTCTTCAGCCTTGGATGACAAAAGAGCAATGGGGGACTTACTATGAAAGCGATTTCATTCCGAAACACGAACCCGTTCAAATTCTTGGCAGAAATTACTTTTGCCACTGTATGTCTCGAGGCGCAATCGGGATCTCCCTGAGCCATCTCTCTATTCTTCAAGACGCGTATGATTCAGGCTATGAGACCATTTGGGTCATGGAAGACGATATCGATGTGATCCGAGATCCCCATATCCTTTCTGTCATTATTGATGAATTAGACACCCTGCTAGGAAAAGAAAAATGGGATGTTTTCTTCACCGATCCCGATACGAAAAACACCTTTGGGGAATATGTTCCCAGCTACGGATTTGCCTGGAGGCCCAACTACTATCCGGAGAATCCTCAGCAATTTTCTCAAAGGTTCGATATGAGTCCTAATATAAAAAAAATAGGTTCTCGTTTTGGCGCCTATTCGATGATTGTCCGGAGGAGTGGAATGAAAAAGATTCTCGATTTCCTCAAACAGTACCACATTTTTCTCCCCTATGATATCGACTTCGTCTTTCCGAATGGACTCCAACTCTATTCAGCGAGAATGGATATTGTATCAACGCAGCCAAGCGCACCGTCTGATAATGGAGCTCCCAACTATGAAAACTCTCGCTACCCAAACAGGTGAAATTATGCAAGAATCTGTCTATGAACGGCCTGAATCTCATTTTGAATATGTTGTGGATAAGCGCGCTGCAACGATTGGGAATAAAACCGAAGCGTTTTTATGCATGGATCAAGTTTGTGGATGGTGCTCACACCAAAAGGCTTCTATTTTGATTGATATCCTCTCCGCCGCAGGAGCCAAGACCGTCGTTGAAATCGGCGTCTGGGGAGGAAAATCGCTGTTGCCAATGGCATATACGTTAAAAAACATGCGTCAGAATGGGAAAATCTACGGGATAGACCCATGGCTGAATCAAGCTTCGATCGAAGGCGTAGCACATGAAAGCAATCTCGCTTTTTGGAATACAGTAGATCACGAGGAAGTTCTCAAGCACCTCGAGAACGTGATCCAGAACTGGGGGCTTATCGATACCGTCAAACTCATTCGAGCCACTTCTTTAGAAGCTCCTCCAATACATGACATCGACGTACTGCATATCGATGGGAATCATTCTGATATCACTTCTTTCATCGATGTCACTAAATGGGTGCCTTTAGTCAAAAAAGGAGGGTGGATCATTTTCGACGACATGAATTGGTTTGAAAATGGAACGATCACGACCCAGCGCGCCATCGATTATTTGAATGAATATTGCCACAAAATTGCTGAAATCAATGAAACATGTCTATGGGGAATTTGGTATAAACCATGAAAAAAACATTATTTTTCTTGTGTTGTCTCATTTCGCTCAAAGCCCTTCCAGTCGAGGTTTTGAAACAAGAAGTATGCAAAGTCTTGCCTACTCTAGAGGGATGGTGTTCTAAAGCGAAGGCGGTCGGATTCATCGACTTGGTTTTGGAAACGAAGCCAGAACTTTGTGTCGAGATCGGAGTTTTTGGAGGATCTTCGCTTTTTCCCGTTGCCTCAGCTCTAAAGTACCTGGGAAAAGGAGTAGTCATCGGGATCGATCCTTGGGATAAGATCGAGTGCATCAAACACTTTGACCCGGTTGAAGACGCAGAAGATTTGAAATGGTGGGGGCTATTGAATATCAATTACATCTACCAATCCTATATCCATATGCTGAAGAAATACAAACTGGAAGAATACGTAGAAACGATCAGAGCAACCTCTGAAGAAGCCGCTCATTCAATCGATCACATTGATATTTTATACCTTGATGGAAATCATAGCGAATTTTGCTCAATCCAGGACGTCGAGCTCTATCTGCCCAAAGTCCGATCGGGAGGATACATCTGGATGAACGATACTCTATGGAAAGAAAGACAAGACGCTGTCGAACTTCTAGCAGAAAGCTGCGATGTCGTGCGTTTGATCGACAACGGAAACTGTGTATTGTTTAAAAAGAGGTAATTATGATGAAACACATCCTTGTCTTATTTTTTGTTTTTTCCAATCTTGTCGGGGAAGTCATCGAAATTGATCTTTCTACCTCTGAAAAAGGACTCTACAGTTCCCACGGTGAAGATGGGATCATCGCACGAATTTTTCAATGGATCCCCCCGACCTCTCGCTACGTTGTGGAGTTTAGCGCAGGCGATGGGATCACCCACAGCAACTCCTATCTTCTTCGCCTCCAAGGATGGAACTGTATTCTCATGGATCGTTCGCACGAAATATTGGAATATAAGCTCTTCAATGAATTTGTAACAGCCGATAACATAAATCAACTGTTTGACAAATACAAGGTTCCCCAAGAGTTCGATCTCCTTTGCATTGACAATTACAATGAATTTTACATTTGGCAAAATCTCCATCCTAAATATAAGCCAAAAGTCGTCTCGATTAAATATAATGCGACTCATTTGCCTCACGAAGACAAAGTAGCTAAATATAAACCTTATTTCTGCGGCGATGACACGAATTATTTCGGCGCCAGTATTCTGGCTATGTACAATTTAGGAAAAATGAAAGGATATTCGCTTGTTTATGCTGAGAATGTAGGAGTGAAATTGTTCTTCATCCGTAATGATGTTTTGCAAGAATCTGGACTGCAATTCAAAAATGTAAACGACGTAGACAAAGTATATCGATACCCCGCCTATGGAAAAGGTCCAAATGGCGGCCATCGAGAAGATGCAAAACATCGACCTTACCTCTCTTCTGCTGAAATTCTATCTCCGTTTCTTAGCTCTTCTGAAAATTTGGATTCTTCTAGACAAAGTCCAAGCAATCTGAAAATATACTCCGCGCGGAAGAGAGACCATCAATGGGTCGAAGAGATATGCTTCTTAAAACAAATGGAGAGCTATAGATGTGGCTATTGAGTTTTCTTATCATCGCGGCGTTTTCATGGGCAGATTTGGAAGACCACTTGAAAAAGGCGCCAAATAAATCGATGGCGTATTCCATGCCTGGGATTGATTTGATTTATATAATTAATCTCGATCAAAGACCTGAAAAATTGAAATCTTCACTCGACCAACTCTCTCCTTTCCAAATCTATCCGTATCGATTTTCTGCTGTCAATGGTTGGGAGCTAAGCCTAAATACGTTGAATGATGTCGGCTTAAAATATTCGCTTGAAATGGAAGGAGGAATCTTAGGAACTTGTTATCCTTTGGATGGCCATTTCGAACCAAGTCATGAAATCATTCAAAATTATGGGCAGAGTTATTTTTGCCATTGCATGGCTCGCGGCACTGTGGGAATCTGCTTGAGTCATATTTCAGTTCTACAGGACGCCTTCGATTCCGGCTATGAGACTATCTGGGTCATGGAAGACGATATCGAAGTCTTGCGCGATCCTCGAGACATCCCGAATCTGATTACAAAGCTCGATCAGCTGGTCGGAAGCGAGCATTGGGACATCCTCTACACAGACCGTGACATGCGCGATGCGAATGGAAATTATACGACCACCTATTATGCTGGAAAAAGGCCCGATTTTCTCAAATTTTCAAGTAACGATTTCGCAAAAAAAACATTAGTGAGTGCCGATTTTTATGAAATTGGAGCGAGGAGCGGAGCTACGTCAATGATTATCCGCAGATCAGGCATCAAAAAGCTGCTGCAGTATTTCAAAGCGCATCAGATTTTTTTCCCCTATGATATGGAATACATTTTCCCTCGAGGAATCAAGCTCTATACAGTCGTCGAAGATATCGTTTCGAATCTATCCAAAGCTCCATCTGATAATGGCAGCCCCAACTACTTAAACAAAGAGTAATTATGAAATTTCTGGTCTTATTTTTATCCCTCATCGGTTTTATTCAAGCTGCACCTCCTGCCAAAGCAGATGATATCACCTATGAATTTCTCGTCAACACCGGCAACGAAACAGGTTACTGCGATCACATTGCGCATATTAAGCAAATCTTTGAGAACTACAAAAAAGTGAAAATCCTCTTAGAATTCGGCCTCGGGTATTCGACGAAGTATTTTTTGGATAACTGCGCTAAGGTGCTTTCCGTGGAATTTATTACCGATGGAATCCATCCTGATTGGATCAAGCATTGCCTCGACCTTTACAAAGGATATTCCAATTGGGTTCCCATAGCCTATTTTAGCAATTATACCAAAGATTTTGCTTGGGCCCCCTATAAATATGTCGCGACAGCGAAACTCTACGAAGCAGAGAAAAGGTATGCTGCGACATGTCAGCCTCTCTCCGACGACTCTTATTTATCAGAACTTAAGACATTCATCGGCAATCTCACAAAATTTAATAAAATTGATCTTGCTTTAGTAGATCCTGCCATTTTACAACGAGGATCCATCGTGCAGCTTCTCTTTGATCATGTGCCGATCCTGTTAGCCCATGATTGTTTTTCTTCTTTGTCTGCTAATTCCATTGATATTTATGGATATAGGAGAATAGCAGTTCCAGAGAACTATGAAACAATTGTCATTCCTAAGGGAGTAGGAACGCTTATCTGGATCAAAAAAACGGATCAAACCGAGGAACTCATAAAGACGATGAAGAATTATGCGCTCTCTCCTTAATTGCTTTCTGCTCTGGGTCTCATATGCCGCTGCGACAGATGAAATCGATTTGTATTTGGAATCACTGCAACGCGATCCGGAGAATGGAGACCATATTTTTCAACTAGCCGAATCTTATAGGAATGCGCGTCAAGCTGAGAATGCTATCCAATGGTATCAAATTCGGTTGGAGAAAGCGGGAAATCAGGAACAGATTTGGAAATCGAAATATCGGTTAGGAGAATGCTATGAAGAGCAGAGTGATTGGCAAAAGGCCCTCTACTGGTACCTAGAAGCTCATCAGGCCGATCCCAGCCACCCGGACCCCCTTCTCAAGATTACCATTCATTATCGCAAGTATGGAAACAATGATCTGGCTTACATCTTCGCTAAACACGGATCTCGCCTATTTCAATCTGGAAATTATAATTTCGACGAAGAACTTTCGATTGTATCGTTTTATACTCAGTTCAAAGAAGAAGGCTTCAAGGCCGCGAGCGATCTCCTCTTAAGGAAAAACGTCCCGTGGCACGTCAAAAGCCAAACGTATAGGAATATCCTCTACTACACAAAAAATCTAAAAAACGCCCATTTTCGCCCGATTGAGATCGAGCTTCCTTTGATTACTGAAGGGAGCGACGAGCGCTATCATCCGATGAATCCCTCGATCTTAAAGACGGAGAATGGATATCAGGTCATTTGCAGGTCGGTGAATTACACTCAAAAAGGAGCGAAAGAATTTGAGACGATCGACCCTACCGGATATTTCAAGACGCGGAATTTTCTCGTAGAATACACGAAACAATTCCAGTTTCTTTCCCAGACAGAAATTATCGAAAATCTGGTTCGGGAGCGTCTTCCTTCCTGCAATGTGCTGGGCTTGGAAGATCCTCGAATTTTTGAGTTTCAAGGATCTGCCTGGTTTACTTGTACGACACGCGACAATACACCGGATGGCAACCCTCAAATATCTCTTTGCAAAATCGGAGATAATGGAGTTGTAGAGGAATTGGTCCTTTTAAAAGGACCCGACCCTTCTCGCTGCGAAAAGAATTGGCTCCCTTTCGTTAAAGACAACACGCTGCATGTTCTTTATAGCTATGATCCCTTCATTATCTATCAACCTGACATCGAAACTGGCGATTGCACTCTCGATTTGAGTTATGAGCCAACTTCGGATTTTACTCAATTTCGAGGATCTGCCGGCCCGATTCCGTTCGACAATGGATATTTAGTCGTCATCCATGAAGTAAGCCACTTCCTCGACCAATCTCGTTGCTATTTGCATCGGTTCGTCTATCTCGATCATCGCTTCTTCATCAAGAAAGTCTCCAAGCCTTTTACATTTCTCCATCAAGGGATTGAATTTTGCGGAAGCATGACCCTCAACCATGCAGGAACCCATTTGATTCTCACTCTTGGGATCGAAGACAGCCAGGCCTATCTTTGCACGGTCGATCTGAAAACAGTTCGATCCTACTTACTCTCGTCTGAACCAAACCTATGAAAAGATGGATTGCAATCATCGTGTTGACCAGTGGTTTTGCTTCAATCCAAGACGACTTTGAGGAGATCGCTTTCGAGCAAAAAATAGTCATTGCGACAAAGAGAATCGAATTAGCTGATTTCCCCGATGCATACAATCCATCGATCCTCAAAGTCGAAAAAGGCATTTTAATGTGTTTCCGCTATTCCCCCGACCGATATACGAATCCCTGGGTCAGTTATATCGGCCTCGTCCTTCTAGACACATCGTTCGAACCCATTTCAAAACCCCAACTGATCCGTACCCGCACTAAAAATAGCAAAATCCAATCTCAATCCGAAGATGCCAGGCTGTTTTCCTATAGAGGCAGAACCTTTTTGATCTACAATGACAATATGGAGGTGAATAATACCTCCTGCACAGATCGAAGGGATTTGCACATCGTAGAGATATTTACAAACAATAACCAGTACTCCGCTTCGGCGCCACTCAGGCTCCTCCATAAAGAAAAATCTCAACACCTATGGAATAAAAACTGGGCGCCTTTTGAATGGGATAAAAAACTCCTCATCAGCTATACGGTAAATCCTCATGAAATCCTCTATGCCAATCTCACAAATGGGGCTTGCTACCCCTGTTACGAAACTCAAGCTCATCTTGAATGGGAATACGGCATTTTGAGCGAGAGCTCTCCGCCTCAGCTCATGGATGGAGAATACCTCGCTTTTTTTCATTCCAAAACGGTTCTTTCCTCTTATGCTTCTTGGGGACGGGACCTTTGGCATTACTTCATGGGCGCGTACACATTTTCTCCAAATCCTCCTTTTGAGATCACCCATTTTACCTCGTTGCCGATTGTAGGCGAAGGATTTTACACACAGTCGAACCGTGAAAAGAGAGTAATTTTTCCGGGCGGCTTTGTAGTCGAAGACCCTTACATCTATGTCGCATATGGGAAAGACGACTATGAAATTTGGATCGCCACGCTCGACAAGGCGGAACTTAAAAAAGCATTACAACCCATTTCTGCTAGGGAATAGAAAGACTCGGCCCAACATTAGGTTTTGAAAATACCCGGGCCTTAAGGCCATTGAATCTTCAAAGGGTGGAGCAAAGAATAAGCGTTCTCCAGGCCTCAGAGGGTGTCTGCAAAGTGAGGGTTGATAGAAAGCGTTCATAACAAACTCAAGAACGGCTGTCAAATCGAGCACCATCGGCATAGAAGCCCGTGGAATTTTTTGGTCAATTTATTGAGCGGTCTTGCAGCATATTGCCAAGACCCTCATAAACCAAGCTTGCAGCTAGCAAAAAATGAGAGAATTCTCATTGAGCAGTTTGCTGCTTAAGGGCTATCCAAAACTCGCGTTAACAGAGGGAATCACGAGCGAGTTTTGAGTTGACATTCAACCAAAACTTGTATATCAATGGAAAAAATTATTAGAGTATTCCTCATGAAGCGTCCGCAGAACCGATGATCATCAGAAAAACAGGGTTTAATTTTCAAAAAAAGACATCTGGTGAGAGAAGTGTATATACCCAAACCACTTCAAAAGTTGGTAATATGCCAAGGAGGCGCCTTGAATTTAGCCAGGCCTTGCCGACGCCGAAGCAGCGAAACTTAAAAAGTTTAGCGATGCAGGCGAGGCAAAATTCAATGGCTGCCCGACGCAGGCAGAGGCCAATGTTTGAAGTTGTTTGGGTATATGCCTCGTCAAAAGTTGCTTGATTACAAAAAGTTAAGAGAGAGAACGAAAATGAAAAAAAAAGTAATGAGAGAACTATTTAAAGTCGGGATGATGACGATACTGTCATTAGTCACTATAACCGCGCTTGCACAGGAAGAAATTGGGCAGGCGGCGCAATCATTTCCGTTTTACACGACTCCAGAGGAATATGGAGCAGCTGGAGATGGGATCCAAGATGATACTGTACCGATGAATACTGCACTGACGTCATTAGCTCGCGGTGAAAGGTTGCTGCTGACAGGAAAATATCTAATTAATTCAGCAAATGTGATCATCCCTTCCAATGTTACTGTAGAAGGAACCTTTGAAGCTGTAGGGACAAGCAAGGGCAATCTTACCGCGCCTTATGCACTACTTAATTCAGCTATTATACTCAATTCCAATTACACGCTATCCTTGGGTGGAGGTTCAACAATTAAAGGATTATTAATCCGGCGAGCGGGACAAATATTCCCAGCGGCAGATGCTACAGGGTTTGCCGGGACAGCCATTACTGTTGCCGGGGATGATGCTTCGATTATTGGATGTATGATCCTGGGTTTTAATTTAGGAATCTATTCCTCAGGTCGTCAACGCCAATATTTTAATCACATACTCGGTGATAACCTCAATTTTATCGAAGTGACTGAAAGTCACGACATCGGACGGATTGTTGACTGCCATGCTTGGCCCTTTGTTACCATTGCCTATACTGGGCCAAACCGCCCCTCTAACTGGGCTTACCGCAACATAGGGTATAATCTTCACGATGGGACAGAGTGGTTTAAGATGACTAATTGCTTTGCCATTTCTTATCAGAAGGGAATCATCCTTAAAAATACGGATTCTATTACTCTGCTAGGATGTGGAATTGATGGGCAGCAGATCGCAGGCTCAATTGGTATAAGCGTTGTGAATAATTGCTCTGATATACGTCTTAATGCTTGCCAGATAGCCGCACAAGCTCATGGAGTTTTCATTAATACGACTAACCCAGGATCAAACACACAACTCGTTAATTGCAATTTTTGGGCTAATCGTGCCAATGGTACGAATAGTACATGTATTTATGTTGAAGCGGGAGATGTGGGAATTACAGGGGGGTGTCGTTTCCGCAGTGGGAACTTTGCTATATATGTAAACAATCCTGCTTCGCATGTTTTTGTAGAGGGGAATTCTTTTTACGACCTTGATTTCAATCCAATCTTTAACCAGGCTCAGAGCCCTTATATCCAGGTAGGGTTAAACTATTACGGAGACTTTCCCCCCGGATCAAGCGTGGTTGCCAACATGGTTTTACCATCTGCGACGGTGGGCAGCGGAGCACAAGCAAATGTACTGCTTCTCCCTTCATCAGGCGATGTTTTCTCCATACCGTCTACTACAGGAAACTTCCAATATATTAAGGGCTCATTCGACGGGCGGGTAAAAACACTTATTTTCAATGGAGCACTTACAATTACCGCTTCGAGAAATCCAAACGGAATCTACCTAACCAACGGCACCAGCTTCACCACTGCGCCAGGTTCAAGTCTTTCCATTGCATTCAGCCAGGGTGGCTATTGGGTGGAAACTGGCCGATGTCAGTAAACTATTGACAGGTGAACACCCAGGCCTTATTAACCTGAGTTTTGGGTTCGTTTCCCTCAGCTTCAAGAGAAATTTTCGATGAAATTTTGCATTTTTTTGTGAAATCCATAGCCGAAGGCGCTATGGATGAGTAAAAAAGTGCGAAAGA
>Ga0105242_10002923_pt1 | contig 13344 bp, 13 predicted proteins | sample KBSM24metaG_FD_81521 | JGI IMG/M metagenome (GOLD analysis project Ga0105242, IMG submission 81521) | Miscanthus rhizosphere microbial communities from Kellogg Biological Station, Michigan, USA - KBS M2-4 metaG | ecosystem: Host-associated > Plants > Roots > Rhizosphere > Soil | place...
CAACGAGCGCGACGAGATCGGCAGCGACCTCGTGCCGGATTACATGACCAGCGTGAAGGACGGCGCGTTCTACGGCTGGCCTTACTCTTATTACGGCCAGCATGTCGACGCGCGCGTGAAGCCGCAGAACCCCGACATGGTGGCGAAGGCGATCGCGCCGGATTATGCGCTGGGCTCGCATACGGCCTCGCTCGGGCTGGCGTTCGCCGACGGCGCCAGGCTGGGCGGCGACTATGCCGACGGCGTGTTCATCGGCCAGCACGGCTCGTGGAACCGCGATCCGCGCGCGGGATACAAGGTCGTGTTCGTCGCCTTCTCCGGCGCCGTGCCGCAGGGCCGGCCGCGCGACGTGCTGAGCGGTTTCCTGAACGACAAGGGCGAAGCGCGCGGGCGGCCGGTCGGCGTCGCCGTCGACAAGTCCGGCGCGCTTCTGGTGGCCGACGATGTCGGCAACACCGTGTGGCGCGTCACCAAGCCTTGATTTAGGATCGGCGCGTGAGCGCGCGCATCCTCAAGTCCCAATTGATCGTGAAGACGGTCGAGCGTCTCGGCGCGCGGGTGCGCGAGCGCTTCCCGGATTCGGGGCTGGCGTCCGTCTGCGCGGATCTCGCGCTCACCGCGCGCGCCACCGCGGCGCGGGTCGAGGCGCTGTCGCGGCCGAATGTGGGGTTGCGGCTGCTCGCCGTCCTGGCGGTGGCCGTGGGTCTGGTGGCGCAGGTCTTCTTCGCGGAGGTGATCGACTGGCAGCGCGTGGTGGCGCGCGCCGATCCGGTCGGCATCACACAGGGGCTCGATTCGATCGTCAACCTGGTGATCCTGGCTTGCGGCGCGATCTGGTTCCTGCTGACGCTCGAGGCCAGGCTCAAGCGCCGCCAGGTGCAGACGCGGCTGTTCGAGCTGCGCTCCTTCGCCCATGTCATCGACATGCACCAGCTCACCAAGGACCCGACCGTGGTGCTGAGCACCGGCGAGTCGACGCAGTCCTCGCCCGAGCGGCGGATGAGCCGCTATGAGCTGTCGCGCTATCTGGACTATTGCACCGAGATGCTGGCGCTCATCGCCAAGCTCGCCGCGCTCTATGCCGGCCAGGCGCGCGACACGGCAACCCTGGCCGCCGTCAACGACATCGAAGGGCTGACCTCGGACCTCGGCCGCAAGATCTGGCAGAAGATCATGATCCTGAGCGAGACCGACGGGCACCGGCCCCGCGCCCCCGGCTCCGCGCACGACCGCGCGCCGGAACAGGCCTCTCCTTCCATTGCCCCCGCCGCATCCAAGCTTGACGGACCCAAGGCGCCGCCCTTATAGGCAGTCCCCCAAACCAACCCTGCCCAAGGGCATGGGCGCGTAGCTCAGCGGGAGAGCACTCCCTTCACACGGGAGGGGTCACAGGTTCAATCCCTGTCGCGCCCACCATCTTTTCCGGGATTTCCGCGGCTTTTTTGAAACGCGATTTCGTTCTATCCGGCACCGAACGGCGTACAAAAGCAGACTTCGGCACCGAAATCCGTGGAAAATCCGTGGAAAGATCCCAGACGGAAAATCATGGTTTGTTCTGAGGCATTTGCTGGCGCTTAAACTGCTGTTCGAGCCTTGAGCGACTTGTGCAAATTCGGCGCGCTACTCTGCTCCAGAGATGTCGTGATTCGCTGCGGCCAAGAAACATTTTAGAGTGATAGCGCTGTCCAATCATGCAAAGCATCGCTGAAGCAATTTCGGCTTACGTTAGCGAAACCCGCAAGCTGGACGCGTCGCCGTCCTCAACTGAGACCTCTTTCTATCCCGATCTAAAATCGTTGCTCAGCACGGTCCTCAAGAACGAGCGGCTGCCGTTCGACGTGATAACGGGAACTTCCGAAGGCGGCGGACGCCGTCGAGACATGCCGGACTTTGTCCTCGGCGACGCCTCGCTCTTTGTAGGTGTCTACGGCGAAGTCAAACGCGCTGACACCGCCCTTACCGATATCGCTGTATCTACCGAACAGAATGATCAAGTCGGTCGGTATCTCGCTCAAACCGGCGTCGTCCTGCTGAGCAACGTGCGCGGATTTGGGCTCCTGACCTGCGACCCTTCCTTCAAGCGCGAATTGGGAAAGCCCGTTCCACCCAATAAGCGCATTCTTGAAAAAACGGTCGACCTCTGGTCCGCCGTCAGTAGCAAATCAAAAGTCGATTCAGCGGCGGTCGATGATCTGATCGCAATTGTCACACGTGCCGTAACCGATTTGGCGCGCGTCGGTTCGCCAGCCGATCTGGCGAAAATCCTCGCCCGCCAGGCGAGAGATGCAAAGGCTGGCATTCCGGATGATCTGAAACCACTGAAGCCGCTGTTGGACGACTATCGGCAAGCGTTGGGGCTCGCCTTCGACATAGATGACGAGAAAGGTGCAAGATTCTTTCGCTCGTCCCTCGTACAATCGGTTTTCTATGCACTATTTGCGGCATGGATACTCTGGGACAAACAGGCGGACAAAACAGCTTCTTTCGAAGTGGACGACGCGCATCAATACCTGCCCATTCCATTTCTTGATGCGCTCCTGCACGATATACGGCATCCATCTCGCATGAAGCACCTGGGCCTAGAAGCCCATATGGCTCGCGCAATTAAGACGCTCAACCGAATAGACCGCCCGCTATTTCGCTCTCGTATGAGCTTCCCAACGATCGATGGTGAAACAACCATCGCCGCAATTACATATTTCTATGAACCGTTTCTCGAAGCTTTCGACCCTATGCTTCGAGAGGAACTAGGCGTGTGGTACACGCCGCCCGAGATTGTTCGATATCAAGTTCAGCGCGTTCATTATCTGCTAAAAAACGAACTGGGCCGGCCGCGTGGGCTTGCGGATCCTGAGGTTGTCGTTCTCGACCCGTGTTGCGGAACGGGCGCTTATCTCTTGGAGGTAGCCCGCTGTATTGCCACTGAGCTCAAGAGCGAAGGCGACGAGAGCAGCGTGGGGCTGGAGCTAGCCCGTGCGTTTCACGAACGCATAATTGGCTTTGAGATATTAACTGCGCCTTTTGCTATCGCACAACTGCAATTGTTTCTTCTGCTGGACCAACTCGGTTCGCGGCCCGACTCAGCGCATAGACTGGCCATCTTTCTCACCAACGCGTTGTCTGGCTGGCACGACACCGGCGACATAAAGCTGAATTTCCCCGAGATGCGAGAAGAATTCGATGCATCGCAGAAGGTGAAGCGCGAGGCCAGGATCATAGTGGTCCTCGGCAACCCACCTTACGATCGATTTACTGGTGCTGCGCAAGCGGAGGAAGCCGAGCTGGTCGCACATTACAAGGGGATCGAACTAGTCGATGATATCGATCCAAAGACGAAACAGTTGCGGAGGGATGAATTCGGCGGAGTAAGGCGCAAGCAGCGAGGTGAAAGTCTCCTCTACAAAGAATTTGGCGTTCGCAAACAACTTCTCGACGACCTTTACATTCGCTTCATCCGCCTCGCTGAAGAACGCATTGGTGAAGCTGCTGAATATGGAGTCATTTCTTACATCACGAATTCCTCGTATCTGACCGGGCGATCACACCCGCTAATGCGACGCTCTTTGCTGTCAAATTTTCATGCCGTTTGGATCGATAATCTCAACGGCGACAAATATCGTACCGGAAAAATCATCCCCAAAGGGTTGCCTGGAGCCGGTTCGCGCGACGACAGCATCTTCACGACAGAAATGGACCCACGCGGGATTCAGCCGGGCACAACGATCAGTACCTGGATAAAACGCACGGGCGAGCAAACTAAGCCTGCTGACGGAGAGGTTTTCTATCGCGACTATTGGGGACCTGCAGCCGACAAGAGGATGGCTTTGCTTGCAACGCTACCTACTGGTGCGCCGCCTAAGGGCAGCGGATACCCAAAATATGAAATCATTCGGCCGTCACAGGAGAACCGGTGGCGCCTTGCACCCAAGACGATTGAAGGCGGTTTTGAATCATGGCCGAGCTTCGAAGAGCTGTTTCCGGCTAAATTTCAAGGCATTAATCACAATAGGGGGTTGGAAGGCGGAATTATCGACACCGACGATGCTGCTCTCGAAAAACGTCTGCGTGCTTACTTCGCTGCCAGAAATTTCGAGATAGCAAAACAATCGTCTCAGGAGATCGCCACGCCTCGCGCACGATATGAGCCAGACGTGGCGTGGCAGAAGCTTAAAGCGCTTGGACATTTTCGAGCGGACGCAATCGTGCCTTTTCTCACATTCCCCTTTGACCGTCGCTACATCTATTACGTTGCTTCTGACAAATGGCTGAATGAGGCGCGACCGGAGTTCGCACAAAACGTTTTGAACAACGAGTGGCTAATCACGGTGCCGGAACCCCGTAAAGTATCTGAATCGCTGCCCTTATATTCGAACGAACTGATCAACCTCCATGTTCACGAGCGTGGCTCAGTTGCGTTTCCACGCGAGACAGGTGGCGACGATCTTTTGGCAGATCGAGACGCGAACCTTCCAGAGGCAACGTGGCGCGTGCTGCGCGATCATTTTGGGTTGAAGGGTGAGCGTCGAGATCAGGCCGCGCGAACCTTGGTTGGAAAACTTTTTCGCATTGCTTTCGGAGTCTTGCATGCACCCGCCTACCAGGCCGAGCATAAAAGCGCGCTGTCCGCGGACTGGGCTCATCTTCCGATACCCAAAGATCACGCCATCTTTGACCGCCTCGTCGAGGCGGGAGAGAAAGTCACGCGGTTGCTGGATGCGAATCGGGACGCGGTAGACATTATTGAAGGGGTGGTTGGTGCGGACTACGCACGCGCTATCGGCCCTCTCAAGCGCAAAGATGGAAAGCAGGTAAGAACCGAAGACCTCAAGGTCACCGTTACCTATTGGGGAGGCGGCAAGGGTCGCTGGAAACCCCGAGCGTTTTTAGCCGAGGAACTGCCGGCGAATGCTTATAGTGAAGCCTGGGGCGACCGAACAGGCGACTTATATCTCAATGACGAAGCGTATTTTGCAAACGTTCCCGAGCTTGTCTGGACCTACCAGCTCGGTGGCTATCCCGTCTTGAAGAAATGGCTGGGCTATCGTCAAGCCGATAGACGCGCCAGTAAGCCGCTGACTGACGACGAAAGGCGCTGGTTCAGGCAGATGGTTCAACGCATTGCTGCACTACTCGCATTGGGGCCCACACTGGATGAACTGTATCAAAGTGCAGCGGGAAATTCCTTTACAGCTGAGGAGCTGGGCATTTCCAGGTAACGTTTGAGACTGAACAACCACGAAATCGGTTGATTGTCAGAGTGGTTCGCCCCACTCATCTTCGACGCTCTGGCGATCGCGAAATGAAACGTCGATCAGCAATGAATTGCCTCGCTTCAAAGGCGAACCGCGGCCCCACAGAATTTGCAGGCGTCTGTCGTGAAAGGCGGTTGACAGGGTCGCGATGAATTCGATCGGGGCCTCGACAACGAATTGAAACTCACCGCCTTGCTTCATGATCGTGCCAACGAGCAGCCCGATTTCCCTTTCGGGCATCTCGACAAGCGATGGATCAGCTAGCAGGAGGGCATTCACTTTGGCGCCCGCAATCTGTTTGGGATGCGCCATCTCACCATACAGGTATAAGGACCGATGATACGGCTTGACGCGCGATCTCCCAAACCGATGTTGATTTATGCTGTAGTGTAGCTCCGTTCGATCGATGATCGCGATGTAGTCGACGACCTCCTCCTGTTGCTTCTTTCGCTTTCGAGCGGCCATGGCGTCAAATTTCCGGCCTAGCTTGGGCCAGGTCGTCGTCAAGCGCCTTGGCTTGTTCCGAGAACTTCTTCGGATTCGATGCCTTGAGCTTTTCCAAGTTCTGAAGCTTCCAGCGCAGCGAAGGCATGGTGTCGAGGTGCGGTATTTCAAGCAGCGGCCAGTCCGGCTCGGCACGGACCAACGACCGCAGGAAGTTCGCCTCATTCTCCCCCAAGCCCGCATGAAGCTCGGACAACATGCGGTCGCGCGCGTCCAATAGCTTGTCCAATGACACAGGCGCCAGCGTCACGCCGACGAAGTTGTTCTCATAGTCCTGCGTGACATCGCGAAGGCGTGGAAAGAGAACCTCGTGGACCGGACGAGTATGGCTCGCCAAGTAAACGACGAAGGCCCGGCGGATTCCGTTCGTGATCCCTTCATTCTCGAACAGCTGCAGGACGTCGAAGAGGTCGCGAGGGTGCTGTCTGTCGAGCGCGGCAACGAGCTTCCCGCCATAGAGGTCTTCAAGCGAGGCGACAGGAAGTTCCAGATCGGCCAGCAATGTCTCTCTCGCATGCGGCGTAAGCGATGCGAGGCGAACTGGCCGGACCGTTCCGCGCAAAACGAAGTTCACCTCTATCTTCACTTCGATGGAGCCGCGCCGCACCAGAAGCTTCGTCTCGCCGGCGCCGGCAGCCGTGGTGGCGCGCGTCTGGAACCCGCTCTTGCTGAGGCGATCCGAAGCCTGCCGTATGGCGGCGTTGATACGGCGCAGTGCCTGTTCGCGAGGAACCGTCGGGTCGGCGAAGACAAGGTCCAAATCCACCGACAGCCGCGGCATGTCTCGCGTGAAGAGGTTGATCGCGGTCCCGCCCTTCAGGGCCAAAGCGTCGTCCGTGAATACGAATGGCGCCACCTGCACCAGCATCCGGGCGGTATCGAGGTAGAGTTGGTTCATGGCTTGAGCACCAGCAGACCATCGGCGGAGCGGGAGACCCAGCGGCGATTGCTGCCGGTCGGCAGTTTGTCCGGTTTGAGCTTTGCCGCCCAGGGAAGCGAGTTCTCCTTTCCGAGTTGCAGGCAGAGCCTGACCGTCTTCACGCTCGTGCAGCGTTGCAGAAGGTCGCGCAACACATCGGCGCGCATGCTGTAGGTGCTTTCAGCCAGCTCGCGCGCTTCTTGCATCGGCTGACGGACACCAACCTCGCTCAGTACTTCAAGAAGGGCCCGCTCCGGAGCGGACACGAGAGGGCCACCGCTGCGCCGCTCGAAGGGGGCGACATGAAGTAGTGTGCCGGGCTCTTCGTCGAACAGGCGCTTTCGGTGATATTCAGCCGGAAAGCGCTCTGTGAACCAGCGCGGAAGCGTCGCCGCCGCCCATCCGTAGAGATGCAGGATCGGCTGCTGCGACACATATTGGCGGACGCCATACCAATCGAGAGCGGATTTGCCTCCGACGTGCAGACCTTCCAGCTTGCGCTGCAAGACCAGCAGGCTTGGATTAAGCGCCAAGGTATCGTTCGGCCTGCTGTACACGCCGCGTGCAAGCCGCGTCAGCCAGCCCGAGCGTACATAGTGGACTGCGAGGTCGGCCGATATGCCGAGACCGGCAAGATCTTCAGGTGTCAGCGGGGCTCCTGGCGCGAGCTTGGCATAGAGGGTGTTTAGTTTGTTTCTCTCTGTCGTAGCCATGCTACGATTATATGCACTTTTCCAAACGGAAAACAAGATTAGATTTATCGGAATTATCGTAGTTATACTACGATAATTCATACTTTCTCAAACATCACCCACGCTTCCGCCGCCGAGGTTCGGGAGGCCGGTGGCCCAGGCCGATCTTCTTGGCGAACGCCGAACGCTGCGCGGCGTAGTTCGGCGCGACCATGGGGTAGTCAGGCGCAAGCCCCCATTTGGCGCGATAGTCTTCCGGCGATAGCTGATATCGCGACCGCAGATATCGCTTGAGCATCTTCAACTTCTTCCCGTCCTCCAAACAAACGATGTGTTCCGCCGTCACGGACTTCTTGATCGGGACGGCCGGTTTCTGTGTTGTGACCGCGTCCGCAGTCGATGATCCGATCAAGCCGGAAAATGTGCCATGCACGCTCCTTACAAGGCCGGGAAGCTCCGCCACCGGAACGGGGTTGTTGCTGACGTAAGCCGCTACAACCTTCACGACCATCTCAAGCGTGCCTTCTCCGTCAACCATCAATCTTCTCCCCACCGTTGATGATAAGTGCCTATCAAGCCTGCTTCGTCTTCGCCGGATAGCTTGCAACGAGCACGACCTTCAGCTCAGCGTCGCGATTCGAAAGCGGTAGCGCCAACTCGCTGAACGTCACCTGTTCTCCGTGGATGATTTGTGTATGGCTCTGCAGGTGCGGCACCCGTTCTGCCCGTAGCCGTGCAACACAGTCGCGGATAGCCCGTCCGCCCTCGCCCCGCACGTCGGCGACGCGCAGGCCGGTCACATCCCCTCCGAATCGCGGAAACAGATTCGTTCCGCAGAGCCGGAATGTGTCGCCAATGCTGTCCAGGTTTATCAGCGCCAGATGCCCAAGCCAGGGCCGAAGCTCGGCAACACTCAGGTCGCCACGACATGGCATGGTTCTTTCGCCGCGCTTTTGCTCCCATAGCGTTCGCAAGGCGACGAGCTTCTGATTCGCAGTAGCGTCTTGGAGCGTAAGCATAGATCGCGACTTGCACCCTATCGGTCTAGTAATTATCCGGCAGAGAGTATATATCACCCTATAGAGGTCGAATAATACCCTTTAAGTAGCGAAAAGCCGCCGAACGGCGATTGTGACCACCATGGTCACGTCTTGCCAAATCCGGGCGGCTCGCGCCCTGTTGCGCTGGTCTCAACAAGACCTGGCAGACAAGGCAATCGTCTCGATAAATGCGGTCACACGCTTGGAACGCGACGAGGTGGACCCCAGGATGAGCACCGTCTCCGCCGTGGAGAAGGCGCTTACCAAGGCCGGCATCACTTTTCTGCCGAACGACAGGATGGGTGAAGGCGTCCGCTTCACCAAGCCGCGAAGCTAATCGCCCGCCCGAATTTCAGTCCGCCCGGCGTCTGTTCCAAACGAGCTGCGCTTCCTCGCCTTCCTTGCCATGGAACATGGCGGCCGAAATCGGCTCTGGGAGACTCGGGTCGTCGATCTGGACGCTGAGATAGTCGCGCGGGTTCTCACCGTTTGAACGCTGCGCCCAAGCGGCGCCGAGTTCGGATCGCCCGGCGAAGATGCGGAATGCCGGGGCGCGGTCGTTCTCGCGGTTGTCGTTGGGCACGAATTTGGCCTTGACGTCTATCGTCAAGGTGCGGATCGCACCGCTCCAGCCGCCATCCTTGGTAGGCGTAAACGTTCCGATGATTGCCATATTGTCTCCTTGCTGCTGTGAACTACTGCTGCTGGTGATCCTTGTTCTGTTTGCGCGAGCGGCGTGGTGTTAAGGGCAGATCGCCGCGGCCGTTCTTCCTCACTTTGGCGAAACCGCGATCGGCCGAGAGGAAGCTGTCGATCATGTAGGGAACGAGCTCCGCGACCTCTTCTTCCTCGCCATAGGTTTCGCGATACGCCGCGGCGTAGGCCTGAAGCGCGCTGTTGAGGTCAGGCTGCAATGTGATCGTGAGCTTCACAGGTTTGCGGTCGGGAAGTTTGGCGAGCTTCAGTTCGGGCATTGTCGTCTCCTTCAGCCGCGATACGGACGCAGCACGAGATCCTTGTGAACGATCACGCGCAGCGGCCAGCCTGGCCGCACCTTGATGGTGGGTTGGATATTCAAATTCTTTTGCGTGAGTTGCTGGCCTGCCTGGTTGACGCTGTCCTGCGTGGACTCACGGATGGAAAGCAGAAGATCGCTCTGGCCGGTCAGCGAAAGTTCGGTGCCGACGCCCAGAAGCGTCGATATCGCGACACCCTTGATGAGCGCCCAGGTGTGATAGTCGACGTCGTCCTCGAGGCCGGAATAGCCTTGCGCGTCGGTCGCCGGCAGATTGTCGATCTGGATCGACGAGCCGTCCGGCATGATGATCCGCTGCCAAACGACCAGCGCTCGGCTCTGACCGAAGGCAATCACGCTGTCATAGGTGCCGATCAGTCGCGACCCTTGCGGGATGAGCAGCGTCTGTCCAGTCACGGTGTCATAGACGTTCTGCGTGACCTGTCCGACGACAAGGCCGGGCAAGTCGGAATCCAGGCCGGTGATCAGGCTCGCGGAAATCAGCGTGCCAGCCATGACCTCATAGGGCGACACCGGGTCTTGGATCGCATGGGGATTGTAGATGGCGCGATCGTCGTGGGCGTTTACGAAATCCAGTTTGCGCTGCACGTCGCCCGGATCGCGCGCGGGGTCCAGCGCCACGCGGTCGCTAGGAGCTGGCGCCGGATCGATACCCGGAACGACGCCGGATGCCGCCGGGAGAATCGAGCCGGCATCGCCGGCGCGACTGGCGCCGGACTGGAAGAAGACTCCACCCTCACGGGCCTGCCGCGCCAATTGCGCTTGCCGCAATTCCTCTGCGCGCGCGCCATCGTCCTCCGCCCCAACTCCCAGACCATGCCGTGCCCGCAGTTCAGCAGGCCCAAGGTCGCCGGAAAGCGCGGGACCGAGCGTCGGCGGCTTTACCTTGTCATAGGTGGACGGCAACGCGGCTAGGCCGTCGGCCTTGGGCTTACGGTCGATATTGTAGAGCTCTTCGCCGGAAGTCGGCTTGGCCAGCGGCGAGGCCCTGAGCGCGATCCACGCGGCAGCGAAGACACCGATCACCAGTGCCGAAACGACACCGATCACGACATGGCGTTTGAAACGCGTCACGCGGCGCGGACTCGCCCGCAGGACCAGACTCTCAGGATCAACTTTCGGAGCGCCGCCGGCGCCGATGGTGGTGTCGCTCATGCTGTCCTCAGCGCGTGTGATGTGTGTTGTCCGAGTCGGCCGTGCGCAGGTCTCGCGTGCGCTTGATGCGAACGACCTGCTGATGGTCCTGGCCCAGGCGCAGTTCAGCCGTGGCGAAGAGCTGGTCGACGACGTAGTAGTTGCCGCGCACGCGGTAGTTCACTAGGTCGCTGGCGCCATCACTGCCCTTCACGAAAAGCGGTGGCGCATCGCCCTGGTCGAGCGCGCGCGGAAACTCGATATAGACATGCGTGCCGTCGTCGAACGCCCGCACCGGCTTCCACGGCGGATCGTCGCCGCTGATCGCATAATCGAAGTGCAGATTGTCGAGCGCCGGAACCACATCCGCTGCGGTCGTGTGAACGGGACCACCGCTCGTTCTTGTCGAGATCAATCCATCCTGCGGGTACGTCCAGGAGATTGCCGCCATGTAGGTCCGGTCGGTGCTCTCCAGCTGCAGATGATAGCTGCGCCGGTCGGTCGTGATGACGAGATTGGTGCGCAGATTGGCGGCGAATGGCTTGGCGAGGATGTGAACCTGCTTGGTTGCGCCTGATCCGCTGCTGGTGTCGCCCACCACCCATCGCGTCGTGTCGCCGGCGGAGATCGCGGTCAGGCTTTCGCCGGGCTGCAATGCGATGTCGCTCACCTCCTGCGGCGCGGCGTAGAGCCGGTAGAGCGCGCCCTCGGTGTACGGGTAGACTTGAATGGCGTTCACATACCCGTCGCTCGCAGGCTCCTGCAGCGCCGCGAGATTGGCCGCATCGACGCGAGCCTTCGGCGGCCGGATGGAATACCTGCCTTGGTGCGGCTTCGGCTGAAGCTGTCCAGGAAGTGGCAGCGGCTGAACTATCTGGACCGTGCGGACGACCGCGGGCGGATCAGGAACAACTGCCGCCTGCGTGTCAGCCGGCTTAGGACCGGATTGCAGGAAGGACGGAAGCCAGCTCGCGCTTGCGCAGCCCGAGAGTCCTACGGCGATCACTGGCACGATGATGGCGGCTTTGATGTTCATACTGCTCTCCTTGTCAGCTATCGAGCTCGCGCGACCAGTTCACGCCGTTGACGTAAAGGCCGAGCGGATTCTTGTTGAGGATTTCGGCGGTGGTCGGCTGTTTGGTCACGACCGAGAGGATCGCGGTCCAATGTTCGGTGCGTGCGAGCGCGTCATGCTCGAATGTTTGCTCGGTCCATTTCACCTGGAACGAGTTGTCCGACACGCGCACGACACTCGTGATCTGAACCGAAACCGTGCGTTCGCCGACCGCCTTGAATGGGTCGTTGGCCTGCGCGTACTGGTTCAGGAAGAGCGCACCATGATCTGTCGCGTAGTCATAGGCTTCCAACCAGCTGCGCCGCACGACCACGGGATCGAGCGAAAGCGAGCGCACATCGGTCACGAACCGCGACAGATACCAGGCAATCTCGGCATCGGTCGGCGAATAGTTCTGAATGGCGGGACCGACGGCCTGCACGGCGCCGAACTTGTCGACCTGAACGACATAAGGCGTGACGCGCGATTGGCTCGCCTGCCAGAGCATCCCGCCGCCGAGAAGCAGGGCCAGGCCAAGCGTGCCGAAGGACACCAGCCTCCAGTTCTTGGCCTGTGCGCGCGCCGAGCCGATGCGTTCGTCCCAGATCTGGCCGGCGCGCTGATAAGGCGTCTCAGGCTCGACGGGCTGTCCGTAGCGCTGAAGTGCTCGTCTGAATACCATTTAGTGCTCCCGCTGTTCGAGGTCTGGATTGGCCGAGGCGCCCGGACGGTCGCCGTCCCGGATGGCCTGGGTGGTTGCGTGCGCGTGGGCGCGCATGCGCTGTTCGCTACGCAGCCGGCGAGCCCAAGCCGGCGCGCCGCCGGTCGCCCCTCCGGCGGGTGCCGAATTCTCATTCGCCGGGCAGCCGCCGGTCCGCGTCCCGCCAGTGGCCCGGAAGGCGGCATTGCGGCCAGCCTGAGCGCTGTCGCTGACGGTGGAGGCAAAGCGCTGCCCCGCGCTCCTGGCGGCATTGCGCACGGCGCCAGCCCCGGCGCGCGCCACTCCGGCCAGGCCCGCGCCGACGCCTGCGGCTCCGCTCTCGCCGGACGTGGCCTGGGCCATCTGGTAGGCGGTCGAGGCGCCTGAACCCAGAGCCGTTCCGGCCCGGATTGCGCCCATACCGGCCGCACCGGCCAGCCGCGCACCGCCGACGGCCGCGGCGCCGCCCAGCGCGCCCGCTCCGACCAGCGCCCCAGCCGTGCCCAGCGCCGCGCCCGCGCCAAGCTGGGGAGCCCCCGAGACAAGACCCGTGGCGATGCCCGGACCGAATATCCCGAGGCCGAAGAGCGACAGCGAGGCCAGCACCAGAGACATGGCGTCGGCCAGGCTTGGCGGGCGGCCCTGGAGCGCGGCGACGAACTGGCTGAAGAACGTCGTGCCGATACCGACAATGACGGCGAGGACCATCACCTTGATACCTGAAGCGATGACATTGCCGAGCACACGTTCTGCAAGGAAGGCGGTCTTGCCCCACAGCGCGAAGGGCACCAGGACGAAGCCTGCAAGCGTGGTCAGCTTGAACTCGAGGATGGTGATGAAAAGCTGGATCGCCAGAACGAAGAACGCCAGCACCACCACGACCCAGGCAAACAGAAGCACCACGATCGTCACGAAGTTGTTGAAGAAGGTCGTGAAGCCGATGAGCGAACCGGCCTGTTGCAGAAGCGGCCATGCGGCTTGAAAGCCGGTTCCCGCCAGTTTGCCGGGCTTGA
>Ga0105242_10002924_pt1 | contig 13342 bp, 16 predicted proteins | sample KBSM24metaG_FD_81521 | JGI IMG/M metagenome (GOLD analysis project Ga0105242, IMG submission 81521) | Miscanthus rhizosphere microbial communities from Kellogg Biological Station, Michigan, USA - KBS M2-4 metaG | ecosystem: Host-associated > Plants > Roots > Rhizosphere > Soil | place...
AAATTTTGCATTTTTTTGTGAAATCCATAGCCGAAGGCGCTATGGATGAGTAAAAAAGTGCGAAAGATCGCGAATAGATCCTTGAGGCTGAGTCGGATCGAACCCAAAACTCAGGTTATTATCCATTCGAGTTTCAGTAGATGGAATCCTCAGACAAGCTACGCTCTTATCCAACGCAGGATCGCAGAAATAAGAGGTTGAGGTGAGTGTTTCTCTTGCGGCTTCGAACGAGACTCCTTCTAACCTGAGTTTTGGGTTCGTTTCCCTCAGCTTCAAGAGAGATTTTCGATGAAATTTTGCATTTTTTTGTGAAATCCATAGACGAAAGCGCTATGGATGAGTAAAAAAGTGCGAAAGATCGCGAATAGATCCTCGAGGCTGAGTCGGATCGAATCCAAAACTCAGGTTTCTACTGTCGGTTCAACTGCAGTCGAGAGTTTCGATGAATCCGGGGAATTGGATTCGAAAACTAAAATTGCAAGTACATCCGTAAGCGAGGCATCCGAATCCGATGATGACTCCTCCGAATCCGATGTCTCGGATATAGATGATGCATTGCTCCCCCGGAAATGTGCCCGGGGGATTTATACTGTTTAGCTCCTTGCGAATTTGCCGAACTTCGGTTCCGCGAGGGCGATCAAATCTTTCGAATCCATGACGATCGATTCAGTGGGCAGTCCGCAGTTGAACGCTGCACGTTTGTGGGACGAGACTTGATCATCGAAGTAGTTGTCTAGATTCAAGAGATTCCCGAAGGGTGGGACGCCTCCGACGATCAGTCCGAACCGTTCAAGGATCGTTGCTGGATCTTCGAACTCGCATTTTTCGCCGACTGTTTCCGAGGCAGCTTTGATGTCGAGTTTAAGATGAGAAGGGATGTTGAACTGATAGTTTTTCTTCGTGTTCTTTCCGCGGAGGATGAGAGATTTGACCCCTTCCTCTAAAAGCGTTCCACGGACGCGGGCTGAATCTTGGCTAGTCGGAGTCGGTTCGTGGCTTGTATGTTTGAACGAAATGCCTTGATCGCGGCACCGCCGGATAATTTCGTTGCGGATGTTTTCTCCTCCGAAGAAGATATGGGCTTTGATACGATTGCCGGCGATACGCTTGGTATCGGAGGGAAACAGGGAAGCTTCCCTAATATTTTTGAGCTTGAGAAGCGTCATGGTCAGCCGCTCCAATCCCATGCCGAAGCCTCCATGCGGCGGCATCCCATATTTGAAAATACTCAAATAGTCTTCGAAGTTCGATGGGTTCATCTCCTTCGAGCGGATCCCTTCCAACATCGACTCATAGGTATGGCGCCGTTGCCCGCCAGAGGTGATCTCCGTGCCGGCGCAAATCAGGTCGAACGTGTTCGTCAGATTGGGGGTGCTTTCATTTGGAAAAGCGTAAAAGGGACGTTTGACCGTATACCAATCGGTGATGAAAACGAGGTCGGTGCCCACTGTTTCGGCCGCCCAGACGCAGAGTTCCCTCTCCGCCGCAGGGCTGAGGTCGGGTTCATGCCTTTCGTCAATGCCGGTTCGGTCGAAATATAGCTGTTGGGCCTCAGCAAACGCAAGTCGGGGAAAGGGAATATCAGCCGGAGCTTTGATGATCGACCCTTTCAGGGCTTCGATCTCCGCTTTTGCATGGCGGTTTAGATATTGAACGATGAACTTGATGCACCCTTCCTGAATGTCGAGGATTTCATGCCAATGGTTGAAAAATCCCATCTCGAATTCAAACTGTTTTCCTTCGGAAAGATGGCGCGATGTCTGAGAGGGTTCGGCTCGGAAAAACGGCATCAGGGCGAACACCCGCTCGTTGACGCCGACCATGATCTGTTTATAGAGCTGGCTGCTTTGGGCGAGAGTCGCCGTGTATCCAAAATAGTCGACGTTGAAAAATTCAGCGCCGCCTTCAGAGGAGGCTCCGATGATATTCGGGGCGAAGTATTCGCTGGCCTGTACGATGTCGTGCATATAGAGACGATAGGCATGGGCGATTTCCGCTTGGATTTTGAACACGGCCTGGAGCTGACGGTTTCTCAAGGCGATAGGGCGGTGGTCTAGAATGAACTCGAGATCATTGTGGAGCTCTGGTTTGTAGTATTCTATCGGTGGGATGTCGCGGATTGGGTTCTCTACCGTGATTTTCGGATCGACGATTTCGACTTTAAACGCGGATTGGGAATCAGTTGCGCGCCCTTCGATGACAAGGATTGAACCGGGTTGAAGAGTTTCTATTTTCGCTAGCTCTTCTTTATTTTCGATGACGACTTGCATCAGACCGGTTCGGTCGCGCACCAGGAGGAAAGAAACTTTTCCGAGAGAGCGGAGGTTGTTTGTCCATCCGCGAATGTAGACTGTTTGGCCGATGCAATTCGGCAATTCACGGGCTAATGTACGCTGCATAAAATCACCATGACAAAAATTATGAAGCGGGGGAGCGTCCCCGCTTTTACGGTTGTCGTTTTACCGATGGGCGTGTTGGTGGCTGGATTCGAGTACGGCGCGATGGCTCAGTTTGATCTGTCCACGGTCGTTTACGTCGAGTACTTTCACCTCGATCTGATCCCCTTCGCGAAACGGGGCGTCGTGAATGTTCTGCAGCCGCTGCTGGGAAATTTCAGAAATGTGGCAAAGCCCTTCCTTGCCGAAAATTTCGACGAAGTAGCCGAATGGCATGATCGATGTGATCCGTCCATTGTAAATCTTGCCGATTTCGACTTCGGCTGTAAGATTATGGATGATCTGCTTCGCTCGGGCCATCGCTTGCGCGCTGTTAGAAGCGATACTGATCAGTCCGCTGTCGTTGATGTCGATCTGAGCGCCGGTCTCTTCGATGATCGCGCGGATCTGTTTGCCTCCGGGGCCGATGACGATGCCAATCTTGCTTGGTTTAATCTGGATCGTCTCAATACGGGGAGCGTGCGAAGACATTTCTTCTTTCGGCTTAGGACAGATGGCGAGCATTTTTTTGAGGATGTGGGTGCGGCCTTCTTTCGCTTGGGCGAGGGCATCCTGCATGATCTTGTGGGTAATCCCTTCCACCTTGATATCCATTTGGAAGGCGCTGATCCCTTGCTCGTCGCCGGTGATTTTGAAGTCCATATCCCCCAGCGCGTCTTCTGCTCCAAGGATATCGGAGAGGATCGCATGTTTTCCTTCTTCTAGGACGAGACCCATCGCGATTCCCGAAACGGGACGTTTAATAGGGACGCCTGCATCCATCATGGCTAGACAGCCGCCGCAGACAGAGGCCATCGAGGAAGAGCCGTTCGATTCGGTGATATTCGACTCGATCCGAATGACATAGGGAAATGATTCTTGTTTAGGAAGGATGGAGGCGAGAGCCCGTTCGGCGAGCTTGCCATGGCCGATTTCTCTGCGCCCCGGAGCTCCCATGCGGCCAACTTCTCCGACCGAGAAAGGAGGGAAAAAGTATTGGAGATAGAATCGGGCCAAGCCTTCGCCATTGAGGTCTTCATAGCGCTGAGCAGAGGTTTCTCCGCCGAGCGTACAGACTGCAAGCGTCTGAGTTTCACCGCGGGTGAAGAGCGAGCTTCCATGAGTCCGGGGAAGAATCGATTGTTCAATGTCGATTGGCCGGATTTCGTTCAGACCGCGGCCATCGATCCGGCGCCCTTCTTCTAAGATCATTTTTCTCATGAGCGAGGATTGGAGGTTCTTATAAGCGAGGAGAACATCTGTCTTGGCTTGCTTCGAGTCTTCTTTTCCCGCAAGGAGGGTCGAAATAACGGTCGATTGGATTTCAGCAAGAGTCTTTTCCCGATCCTGTTTCGAGCTGACCCTGAGAGCTGATGCGAGCAAGGCGGCAGCTGAAGCATGGACGGCGTTAGTCACTTCATGAGGGATCTTATGAAGCGTATCGAGCTTTTTCGGTTTGCCGAGTTTTTCGCGCCATGCAGCGAGGTGCTTGCAAATCTCGGAAATAGCCGATTGTCCTTTTTCGATCGCTTCGAGTACCTCGTCTTCGGTCAAGAAATCGCAAAAACCTTCAATCATGAGGATCGCATCTTCGGTTCCCGCAAGCACGAGATCCAGCCGGGACCTTTTTATTTCTTCCGCATTCGGGTTGACGACGAATTCATCGTCGACCAGCCCCATCCGAACCGCGGCGATCGGTTTGACAAGGGGAATATCTGAGATGACGAGAGCTGCAGACGCAGCGCAAATCGCCAAGACGTCGGGGATATTGACACCGTCATAGGAGAAAACATAGGAAAGAACCTGTACTTCATTATGGTATCCTTCTTCGAACATTGGCCGGAGAGGGCGGTCGATGAGGCGGCTGACCAGGATTTCCCTCTCTGTTGGGCGGCCTTCGCGTTTGATGAACCCCCCTGCGGTACGTCCTGCGGAAGAATATTTTTCTTGATAGTCGACTCTCAAAGGGAGAAAATCAAGGCCTTCGCCGGCAGAAGGCGATGCACAGGCCGAAGCGAAAACGACCGTCTCGTCGCAATGAACCATGACTGAACCGTTGGCCTGCCTGGCAATTTTGCCCGTTTCAAATTTTAGGTTTTTTTTTCCGACTTGGACTGTGATCGTTTCTCTATGTAACATTTTTGCGTTTCTCCATTTGTGTGAACTGATAAGCGTAAAACAAAAAAGCTTAAAAGACAAACGCGAAAAGAGCCCTGGGGAATGTACCGTAAAAGATTGCTTCGTCGCTTTTTTTGGATTATTTTGGCCGCTTTTGTGTCCGCGTGCATACCCATGCCCCCACGTAAAGCCTTTGGCGCATCCGGGATTTAAATAGGGGTCGAAAGGAGGGAGAAGAGACTCTCCCTATTTATTTTCTGAGGTTCAAACGGACGATCAACGTCTGATACCGTTTTGTGTCCGTAGAATTGAGATAATCGAGCAATTTTCTCCTTTGGCCAACGAGCTTTAGGAGGGCAAGCCTTGAACTGTGATCTTTTGGAGCCAGCTTAAGGTGTTCTGTCAATTCAGCAATTCTTTCAGTTAAAATAGCGATTTGGACATCGGCAGAACCAGTATCCTTCTCGTGTAACTGAAATTTTTTTGTGATTTCTTCCTTGGTACCTTTATCTAAAGACATCGAGGAGGGTCTCCGAGTTAAGTTTTAAGTCAATATACGCATTGTACCTGAATTTGAATAAACGTTCAACCCCGTTGCCTTTTAGCGGGGTCGCTGCTATCCTTTAAAGGATCAATCACTCCTATGATGGATATGAAAAATCAATTTGAAACTATAAAGCCATGGATCGCTTCGGTCCTAACCGTGATCAAAAAAGAGATTAAGACCGACCACTTGCCGGGGAGTCCCGCCTTTGCCCGAACCCATTTCGGCAACCGTCCCCTCAACCGCCTGACTATGGAAGAAATTTTTTCAGCCTACGAAAAAAATTTGTTGTCTGGCGACGCAGACCTTGCAGAGTGGGTTGTAAATCGCTGGGTGTTCAAGCACGGGGATATCTATTCGCATTTCGCCGAGATGTTGAACCAAGTCGCCGATGATTATACTAAGATCCAAGTCCTCACGGAAGAGCAAAGCGAAAATATCCTCCGCAGCGCGATCAGCAAATTCGGCGCATTGCAGACTTATCTATTTTCTGTGCTCAATGGCGTGGTATTTCCTGAATCGGTCCTCCAAAGTCTCCGCGCTAAGGCAGAAAAAGAAGAGGCGGAGACAAAAACTGAAGAGCAAGAAACGGAAGAGCGGCTGAATCTGCAGCAGCTGACTGAACGATACTCAAAAGACGTCGCGAGGCTGCATGAAAAATATGAAAACAAAGTGGCCGGAGTGCTGAAAAAATATACGACTGAAGTAGAGGCGCTGAAACAACAAATCCGCTCGCTCCAGAAACAGCTCGCTAGCAAATGACTGATTTGGTGTTCATGAGAGAGGCCTTGAAGGAGGCCCAAAAAGCGTTCGAGGCTAACGAGGTGCCGGTAGGCGCTGTTCTTGTGTGTGAGAACCGGGTGATTGCCCGGGGACATAATCAAGTAGAGCTCCTGCAGGATGCAACGGCCCACGCTGAAATGATCTGCCTGACGGCTGGAGCCGCGGTTCTGAAGAACTGGCGACTTGCGAATACAACTTTGTATTGCACTCTTGAGCCGTGTCCCATGTGCGCGGGGGCTCTCCTTTCCGCAAGGGTTGAGCGGCTTGTTTGGGCGGCTCCCGATCTTCGGCTAGGAGCGAATGGAAGCTGGATCGATCTCTTCGCTTACAAGCATCCCATGCACGCGATCGAAATTACCGGCAAGATTCTCGAAGAGGAAGCTGCCGATTTGATGGTCCGTTTTTTTCAGAAACAGAGGAAGCGTGGAAAAAAAGATCGTTCTCCTGCTAGATGAGCTGATCGAAAACCAGAAGCGAAATCTTCTGAAAACGGCGCGGAGGGTCCTGCCTCACGTTACGGATGATGATGTACTTCAGCCGAATGATTTTCCCGAATTGGAACTCCATCCCCATTTCCGTTATGAAGAGGGTTTGCTCCATGGTTTTCAAGCTGCTAAAGCCGCGGTTTTAGTTGAAATGGCCGGGCAGTAGATTTTATACCAATATTTGGTATTACTTCTTATCCAGAGATTTTTTTTCAGAAATCCGCTGCATCCTCTTCTTTTCTTCCGGCGTCAGCGAATCTTCTCCGTATAGCGAGATATGCGCTAGCATCGCATCCATGAATTGGTCGTCGTTCAAGACAGGCTCGCCCGATTTGAAGTCATAGATCTTTGTGTGGCGTACCGGTGTTTTTCCCACATGCGTCAGGCGTTCGATCGAGCGTAAAATCCCGTTTTCCAAGCCTGAAAGAAAGGAGAAAGGACTTCTGGTTCGGCAGGTAATGAGAGTAAAAAGATAACCGAACAAAGTGGCTCCGATGTAGGCGGTTAGGGAAATCCAGTCGGAGCGCGAAAGATCGATGAGGAGGTTGAAGCCGATGAGTCCCAGCAGGAGATATCGTGGTTTGAACGGTACGGCGAAAAACAGGAGCATCCGGGCTTCGGGATTGAGGATGACCCAGGCTGTAAGAATGGCATAAAGAGGGGGAGAGCTTCCTACAAGGGGCGCGAGGAGATGGAAGCTGATCATAACGCACCAAGCCAGCAGCCCCGCGGTGATTCCAGACCCGAAAAAGAGACAATAGAAGAGCCGAGGATGTAACCGTTCCATGAGACTGGCGCCGAATATCCAGATCAAATAGAGATTGAATGCTAAGTGGATGATGGCGGCTGGAAAGGGGTGGACGAAGAGGTAGCTAGCGAACTGCCACAGGTAGAGGTGCCGGATGCCGCCCACGGTGAGCACTAAATAAGGGCCCAGGTAGTAAGAGAAAGCGCTTATGCCGAAAATCAAAAGAAGAAGGATTTTCAAGGACAGGGGAGTTCTTGAGGGGGTGAAGCTCGTTTTCATGACAATAAAATTTTTAGCACAAACGGGCATTTCATGAAAAATGTTGTTTTTATCCGATGCCTTCGCTATAGTCGGCAGGGTTTATTCAATGAGTAAGTTATGAAGAAAAAAACCCACCCTCCCTATCAAGAAGTCCTTTTTGTCGATTCATCAACGGGATCGACTTATATCATCGGCACGACCCTTCAACCCAAAGAAAAAGAACAATTCGAGGGCAAGGAATACCCAATTTGCCGTGTTCCGATCTCCTCTTCCTCCCACCCTTTCTTTACGAAGTCAAATCAATTCATCGATTCTGAAGGACGCGTTGATAAATTTGCGAAGAAATACCAGCGCAAAGTCGAAGAAGCGAAAAAAGCGCAAGATAAGCAGGAAGAAGCGAAAAAAGCGAAAGCTAAAGAGACGAAGCAGAAGAAAAAGTGAACGAGAAAGTAGAGAAGCTGCTGGGCCGGCTTAGAGAAGTCGAAGACCTGCTCGGCCTTCCCGAAACGCTTTCCGATCAAAAACAATATCGGCTATTGACTCAAGAGCATGCTCAGCTCTCTGAGCTAAAAGAAATTTGGGAAGCTTTACGGTCGGCTGAAAACCAGTTAGCTGAAAATAAATCCCTGCTTGAGAAGGAATCCGATCCGGAAATGCTGGAGATGTTGCGCGAAGAGATCGCCCGTTTGGAAGCGGAGCGCGAGGCGGCTCAATCGACTGTTCAGAATCTACTGGTCCCTCCCGATCCCCGCGATAGCCGCAGTATCATATTAGAACTGCGAGCTGGCACAGGCGGTGACGAGGCCGCTCTTTTCGTGGCCGACTGCATCCGGATGTATCAATACTATGCGACTCAAAAAGGATGGAAGTGCGAAGTTCTGTCTACAGCTTCTTCTGAATTAGGCGGATACAAAGAATACATCATGTCCCTTGCGGGGCACAACGTGTTCCGATTGATGCAATATGAAGGGGGCACGCATCGGGTCCAGAGGGTTCCCGCCACTGAAACGCAAGGTCGCGTCCATACATCGGCGATCACTGTCGCCGTCCTTCCCGAGCCCGATGAAACTGAAAAGATCCAGATTGACGAAAAGGATCTTCAAATCGATACCTATCGAGCTTCCGGCGCGGGCGGCCAGCATGTCAATAGAACTGATTCCGCTGTTCGGATCACTCATATTCCCACGGGAACGATCGTTGCTTGCCAGGAAGAGCGTAGCCAGCATAAGAATAAAGAAAAAGCCATGCGCCTTCTCTCATCGCGCATTGCTGAAGAGCAAAGGCGCAAGGCCGCAGCCGAAATGTCGGCCTCCCGTTCTAGCCAGGTAGGCAGTGGGGACCGTTCTGAGCGCATCCGAACCTACAATTTTCCCCAAAATAGGGTGACGGACCATCGGATCGACCTGACACTCTACAAACTGGACCGGGTCATGGAAGGAGATCTCGACGATCTGACGATTCCATTGGTCAACTACTTCTATCAAGAAAAACTCAAATCATGAAAACGATAGGAGAAATCATAAGAGCGTCGTCGGCTTTTCTTGAGAGCAAGAAAATAGACCGTCCCAGGCGCCTCTCCGAAGAGCTCATTGCCCATGCGCTGGGACTTAAGCGGATCGATCTCTATCTGCAATTCGACCGTCCAGTCGTTGAGAATGAATTGGAAAAAATGAGGCCCTGGATCAAAAGGCTCTCTGAGGGGGAGCCTCTCGAATACATCATTGGCGAGGTCGAGTTTTTCGGATGCAACATGAAAGTCGATCAAAGAGTGCTCATTCCCCGCCCTGAGACTGAAATTTTGGTCGATTATATCGCAAAGCAGTTCGGGAATCCGGCGTCGGTTTGGGATGTTTGTACGGGATCCGGCTGCATCGGCATCGCGCTCAAAAAGAGATTTCCCGGCGTTGCCGTCTCTCTTTCCGATCAATCTCCCGACGCTTTAGCTGTCGCGAAAGCAAACGCCGCATTGAATGCGGTGCAGGTCGAGTTTTTGCAAGGAGACCTTCTCGATCCGTTCAAAGGCAGGAAATCGGACATGGTCGTGGTCAATCCTCCTTATATCCCAGTAAATGAATATTTTTCTTTAGACCCGTCGGTTCGCAAGTTTGAACCCAAAATAGCCCTTGTAGGGGGAGAGCGGGGCACCGAATTTTTTGAAAGGCTGGAGAAAACGCTGCCTCTATGCCTCAATACCGGAGCCCGGGTGTTTTTGGAAATTGGATCTACACAAGGGGATGCGGTGCAAAGAATTTTTTCTTCGTCTATTTGGAGCAAAAGGGAGAAGCTAGCCGATTGGTCCGGAAAAGACCGCTTCTTTTTCCTTGAAATGCAATAACTTTCTCGAGTATAGTAATGTCCTTTAAAGACTTTTTGTATGTTCGGCATTCTTACTGAAAAATTTCAAAATCTTTTCTCTGGCCTATCCGGGAAAAGGACCCTGTCCGAAGAAAATATCGGAGATGCTGTCCGTCAAGTTCGCCTTGCCTTGCTTGATGCCGATGTAAATTACCATGTTGTCAGCCAATTCATAAATCGGGTCAAGGAAAAAGCCGTCGGAGATGCCGTCTTGAAGTCTGTGACGCCGGGCCAGCAGTTCATCAAATTGGTCCATGACGAATTGGTCGCTCTGATGGGAAGCGAAGAGACTCCTCTCGATTTGAAGGGAAAAGTCGCGGTACTCATGATCTGCGGACTTCAGGGGTCGGGGAAAACAACGTCATGCGCCAAGTTGGCCGCATACATCGGAAAGACTGAAAAGCACAAGAAGATCCTGCTCGCTGCCTGCGATCTGCAGCGCCCTGCGGCGATCGAGCAGTTGAAGAAACTAGGTGCTGATATCGGCATACCCGTTTTTTCTCAAGATGGAGAAAAAAATCCTCTCAAAATCGCGAAGCGGGCGTATGAGAAAGCTCAGCAGGAAGCGTACGATGTTTTGATCGTCGATACGGCCGGCCGCCTTCATCTTGATGAAGAGCTCATGAATGAACTCGAAGGAATGAAGGCTGCGCTGGATCCCCGAGAAGTTCTTTTTGTCGCAAGCGCCGCAACCGGTCAAGACGCCGTCCGGACTGCAGCCGAATTCGATAAGCGCGTGCAGATCACCGGAACGATTTTGACCATGCTCGACGGAAGCGCCCGCGCTGGAGCTGCGATCTCGATTCGAGAAGTGACGCAAAAGCCGCTGAAATTCGAAGGGGTGGGAGAGAAAGTCGGTGATTTACAGCTTTTCAATCCCCGTTCGATGGCAGACAGGATCCTCGGAATGGGCGATGTGATCAACCTGGTCAAGCGAGCGAAAGAACACATTGATGAAAAAGAGAGCGAAGAACTCGAAAAGAAGATCCGCAAAGCGACCTTCACCTATGAAGATTATCTCAAGCAGATGGGGATGGTGAAGAAAATGGGGTCTTTCAAAAGCATCTTGAAGATGATGCCTGGGCTTGGCTCTTTGGGGGACATCGATTTTTCCGATAAGGAATTTGGCAAAATGGAGGCCATCATCCTTTCCATGACGCTCCGCGAAAGGCAAGAAAAAGACGAACTCGAATTTTCTCGGCGCAAGCGTGTCGCAAAGGGAAGCGGCGTCGATATCGAAGATGTGAACCGCTTGGTGAAAGGGTTTAAGAGAGTTAAGCAATTATTTAAGAATATGCCAGACCTAAAAGGAAAAATGAAGGGTCTGAACGAAATGAAAACACAGTTTGAGGGTAAAAATAAATGGCATTGATCATTAGAATGAGACAGCAGGGCGCTAACAGCCGCCAGAGATTTCGGATTGTCGTAACGGACGTCAAATATCCAAGAGACGGCAAATATGTCGAGAAACTCGGGTGGTACAATCCTTTCGCTCCGAATGAAAAAAACCACTTTATCGATCTTGCCCGTCTCCAGTATTGGATCGATAACGGCGCCCAAATCAGCGACCGCGTTCGTTCTCTCGTTAAAACGATGGCTCCTGAAATCGTGAAGCAGATGACGGTGAAACAAGTAGCGAAGCGAGTTAAGGCGAGATCCAAACGCAAGAAAAAATAACCGTGCTGGTCGATATTCTTTCGCTTTTTCCCGAATATTTCCGCGGCCCGTTCGATGTCAGCATGCTGATGCGGGCCCAAGATAAGGGGTGCATCGAAATCCGGCACACGGATATCAGAGATTTCGCTGAGAACAGGCATCAGAAAGTCGACGATCGGCCTTTTGGAGGCGGTCCCGGAATGGTGATGAAACCGGATCCGGTAGTGAGAGCGATCCGAAGCGTCAGGAGATCGGGTTCCCATGTGGTTTGCCTTTCGCCGCAAGGCGTATTGCTAAGTGCGGCTAAATGCGAGGAGTTGTCTCGCAAGGAACATCTGATCCTCCTGTGCGGACATTATGAGGGGATTGACGAACGGGCGATTGAAATCGCTGTCGATGAAGAGATCAGCATTGGCGACTATGTATTGACGAACGGGTGCGCCGCCGCGATCGTTTTAGTCGATGCCGTATCCCGTTTCATCCCCGGGGTGATCGGACATCCGGACGCCGTACGAGAGGATTCGTTCCAAAATGGGATCTTCGACGCGCCGCATTATACGCGGCCCGAGGTGTTTGAAGGACTGGAAGTGCCGGCGGTCTTGCGCGGAGGCAACCATGCAGAGATCCAGAAATGGCGAGAAACAGAAGCAATAAAAAAAACAAGCCGGATTCGGCCTGAACTAGTTAAGGAGAGAACATGAGCCGCATACCTGCGATCGAAGAGATCGAAGCTCACTATTTGAAAAAAGAGGTTCCCGTTTTCAAAATCGGCGATACTGTCCGTGTCAACACAAGGATTGTCGAAGGGGACAAGGAGAGGATCCAGGCCTTTACAGGCACTGTGATCGCAAAGAAAGGCACAGGCCTTTCTGAAACATTCACGATCTACCGTACCGCTTACGGTTCGAGCATGGACAGGGTCTTCTTGATCCACAGCCCTCGGATCGCAGGAATCGAAGTCATCCGTTCCGGTAAAGTGCGTCGCGCGAAACTCTACTACTTGCGCGGAAAAGCCGGCAAAGCGACTAAACTTCGCGAGCTCTTCGTTGCAGAAGCCGAGACGGAACCTGTGGCCGAAGTTCCTTCATCCGATACCGCTGAAAAATAAATCTTTTTGTAAAAGCTCCGCCCGATTTAGATTTGCTGTATGCGGCAAGTCATCTCACAGGCGGAGTTATTTCGTTTACAAACCATGTCCCTCTATGAAAAGCGCTTGGCAGCCGATGGGTATGCCCGTATCGCCGGAATCGACGAGGCTGGACGTGGCCCTTTAGCTGGGCCGGTCGTAGCCGCAGCCTGCATTCTTCCTCGAAATTCATATTTCGAGTATCTCAACGACAGCAAACAACTCACTCCTGAAAGACGTGAAAACCTTTATCAGAGCATCATCTTGCATCCTGAAACTCGTTACGGTTTAGGGATCAGCGATGTTGAGACGATCGACCGCGTTAATATTTTACAAGCGACGTTCCTCGCGATGCGCCAAGCTGTCGCAGCCTTGAACATTCCTCCCGATTATCTTTTGATCGATGGAAACCAGGTGCCTGTTTTTTCTATACCGACACTCCCAATCGTCGAAGGAGACTCGCATTCCGTTTCCATCGCAGCCGCTTCCGTTATAGCGAAAGTCACTCGAGATCGGATGATGGTCGAATTCGATCTCAAGTGGCCTCATTACGGATTTAGGAAACATAAAGGCTATGGCACGTCTGAACATGTAGACGCGATCCGTAAATACGGCCCCTGTCCTATTCACCGGATATCTTTCGAGCCGATAAAATCGCTTCAAGTTTCATTTCAAGAGCTCCTTTTCAAAAATTTTTGAAAAGGACTGATGAACGTATCCCGCTAATCTTTTCAAAATCCTAACACTCTATTAGCCCAGAAAGAAATTAAAGCCAGCATCAAGAAGCCTTCCCAATATTTCCTTCGCCTTTCCCATCTAACAGCAATTCGA
>Ga0105242_10002925_pt1 | contig 13342 bp, 10 predicted proteins | sample KBSM24metaG_FD_81521 | JGI IMG/M metagenome (GOLD analysis project Ga0105242, IMG submission 81521) | Miscanthus rhizosphere microbial communities from Kellogg Biological Station, Michigan, USA - KBS M2-4 metaG | ecosystem: Host-associated > Plants > Roots > Rhizosphere > Soil | place...
CGTCGAGGCAGAGCACCCAGTCGTTCTTCGCGATCGACACCGCGTACTGCTTCTGGCGCCCGAAGCCCAGCCACTCCTTCTGCTCGACGCGCGCGCCGTGGCGCTCGGCGATCCCGACCGTGTCGTCGGTGCTGCCCGAGTCGACCACGAGCACCTCGTCGGCGAATCCGACGCTCGCGAGACAGGGCCCGATCTGGGACGAGGCATTGAGCGCGATGATGGCGACGGTGAGGGGGAGCTTGTCGTCGGCGGGTCTCGCCACGGCGGCATTCTGGGCTTGCGGGAAGGGCGTCAATTCTACCCTTTCGGGGTCGCGGATTAGAATGCGGCATGCCCGCGACGCGTGTCCTGTTCGTCAAGCTCTCCTCGCTCGGCGACGTGGTCCACCACCTTCCCGCGGTCACCGACCTCCTCGAGCATCGTCCCGACATCCACGTCGCGTGGGCGGTCGAGGAGGCATACGCCGAGCTCGTGCGCCTTCATCCCGGCGTGGCCGAGGTGATCCCCGTGGGACTTCGCGGCCTCAAGCGCAACGTGCTCTCGCCCTCCCACTGGCGCCGCATCGGGGAAGCACGCCGCCATTTGCGCGCGGGCGGCTGGGATTACGTGATCGACTCGCAGGGCCTCATCAAGAGCGCGCTGGTCGCGCGCATGGCGCGCGCGCCGGCTTTCGGCATGGACAAGCGCAGCGCGCGCGAACGCGCCGCCGCGCGCTTCTACGACGTGCGCATCCCGGTGGCGCGCGAGCGCCATGCGGTCGAGCGCAACCGCGAGCTGGTGGCGAAGGTCTTCGGCTATCGCGTCGAGGGCCCGCCGCGCTACGGCCTCGCAACCCCCGCCGCCGCGCCCGCATGGGCGCCCGCCCTTCCCTACGCGGTGCTGCTGCACGCCGCGAGCCGCGCCGACAAGCGCTGGCCCGACGATCGCTGGGAGGCGCTGGCCAAGCGCCTCGCCGAGAACGGTTGCGCGAGCGTATTTCCCGGAGGGACCGAGAACGAACGGCGCGCCGCCGCCGCACTCGCCGCGAAGGTCCCCGAAGGGATCGCCGCGCCGGCCATGGGCCTCGCCGAGGCCGCGGCCCTCATGGGGCATGCGCAGCTCGTGGTCGGCGTGGACACGGGCCTCACCCACCTGGGCGCCGCACTTGGGCGCCCCACCGTCGGCATCTACACCGCGACGCGTCCCGAGCTCACCGGCCTGCACGCGGAAGGCGCGGTGAACCTGGGCGGCCCCCGGGCCGCGCCGAGCGTCGATGCGGTGGCCGCGGCGCTGAATCTCGACGCCGCATGACGCGGTTCTTCTACGCGCTCGCGTGGCTGGTCGTGGCCCCCCTCGCGGTGGTCCGCCTCTACTGGCGATCTCGCAAGCAGCCGGGCTACGTCGAACGCATCGGCGAGCGCTTCGGACGCTACGACGCCGTGCCCGATGCGCCGCGCATCTGGATCCACGCGGTCTCCGTCGGCGAGACGCGCGCCGCCGCACCCCTCGTCGAGGCGCTGGCGACCACGCATCCCGGCCACCGGATCCTCATCACGCACATGACCCCGACGGGCCGGGCGACAGGCGTCGAGCTCTTCGGCGAGCGCATCGAACGCGCGTGGCTGCCCTACGACCTGGGCTTCGCCGTGCGCGCGTTCGTGCGGCACTTCCGGCCGGCGATGGGCATCGTGATGGAGACCGAGATCTGGCCTCGGCTGCTCGAGGAGTGCGCGCGCGAGAACGTGCCGGTGGCGCTGGCCAACGCGCGGCTGTCGGAGCGTTCGGCCTCGCGCTATGCGAGCTTTCCCGGCGTCACGCGCTGGGCGCTCGCCAACCTCGCGGGAATCGCCGCGCAGACGTCGGTCGATGCGAAGCGCTTCGCCGAGCTCGGCGCGCACGACGTCGCGATCACCGGCAACGTGAAGTTCGACCTCGATGTCCCCGCCGACGCCGCGGCTCGCGGCCGCGAGTTCCGCCAGCGCTTCGGCGCGGATCGCCCGGTGTGGGTCGCCGGCAGCACGCGCGAAGGCGAGGAAGCACTGCTGCTCGATGCGCTCGCGTCGGAAAACACGCCGGCCGACGTCCTGCTCGTGATCGTCCCGCGCCATCCGCAGCGCTTCGACGAGGTCGCGGCGCTGGCCACGTCCCGCGGCCTCGCCGTCGCGCGCCGCAGCGACAACGCACCGGTCGCCAAGGACGTGCGCGTCCTTGTAGGCGACTCGATGGGCGAGATGCTCGCCTACTACGCCGCGGCGGACGTGGTGCTCATGGGCGGAAGCTTCCTCGCGTACGGCAGCCAGAACCTGATCGAGCCGGCGGCGCTGGGCAAGCCCGTGATCGTGGGACCTTCGACGTTCAACTTCGAGCAGGCGGCCGACGGTGCGATCGCCTCGGGCGCGGCGATACGCGTCATCGACGCCCGCGCGGCGCTGCGCGAGGCGGGCGCGATCCAGCGCGACCGCGCGCGGCGCGAGTCGATGGGGGCGAAGGGGCTCGCGTTCGTCGCAGCCCACCGCGGAGCGGTGAGCCGGTTGACCGCGTGGCTCGCGGCGACGGTGGAGGCTAGCCGCGCGCGAGCGCGCGGTTGACTTCCTCGACGTCCTGCTCGGTGAGCTGGCCCGTCGCGGCCTTGAGCCGCATCGTGTTGATCAGGTAGTTGTAGCGCGCCTGCTGCAGGTCGCGGCGCGTCTGGAACACCTGCTGCTGCGCGTTCAGCACGTCCACGCTGGTGCGCACACCCACGTCGCGGCCGAGGATGGTGGAGTCGAGCTGGCTCTGCGTGGAGACCAGCGCCTGCTCGAGCGCCTTCACCTGCGCGATGCCGCTCGTCACGATGAGGAAGCCGGCGCGCACCGTCTGCGCGACCGTGCGCGTGGTGTTCTCCAGGTCCTGCTCGGCGCGGTCGCGCAGGGCCACGGCCTCGCGCACCTTCGACTGCTGCAGGCCGCCCTGGAAGATCGGCAGCGACAGCTGGATGCCGATGCCGCCGAGGCTGCCGATGGGCGAGATCGGCGGGGCGGCCGACGTCGGATCGTTCACGCGCGTCGCGGTGCCGGTGAGGTCCACGGTCGGCAGGTGCCCCGCCTTCTGGCGCGACACTTCCTGCTGCGCGATCTCGTAGTTGGCGCGGGCGATCGCCACGGCGAAGCTCGAGTCGTTCGCGGCCTTCACCCATTGCTCGACGTCGTTGGGGCGTGGCTCCCCGAGTGGCAGCGGCTCCTTGAGCGGCACCAGGCCTTCGGGCACCTTGCCCAACAGCACGTTCAGGATGCGGATCTTCACCTCGAGGTCGGCCTTGTCGCTGATCTCCTTCGCCACCGACTGGTCGTAGCGCGCCTGCGCTTCCAGGGTGTCGACGATCGTCGCGGTCCCCACCTCGAAGTTGCGCTTGGCCTGCGCGAGCTGCTGGTCGATGGCGGCCTTCTGCGACTCGGAGAACGCGACGTTGTCGCGCGCGAGCAGCACGTCGAAGTACGCCTGTGCCGTGCGCAGCGCCAGGTCCTGCTGCGCCTGCGCGAGCGTGGCCTCGGCCTGCAGCACCACCTTGTGCGCCTGGTCGATGGCGATCCAGTTCTGCATGCGGAAGATCGGCTGCGAAAGCGTCACGCCGTAGGTCTTGTACGTGTAGTCGAAGTTGGGCGTGCCCTCGCGGTCGAGCCAGTAGTGGTTCACGGCCGCGGTGCCGGTCACGAGCGGCAGGTATCCGGAGCGAGCCTGCGGCAGGCGCTCGGCGGTCGCCACGTATTGCGCGCGCGCGGCCTGGTACACGGGATCGGAGACCAGCGCGTCGCGGTAGACGCCCAGCAGGTCGGCGCTCCACGCGGCGGGCGCGAAGGTCACGGCGAGGGCCGCGGCGATTCGGGTCAGTTTCATCGGCATTCTTTCGTCTGTCGTGGGGCCAAAGCCTGCAACCAGGTTGGACGCGGCGGGGTCCCCTTGCGGATTCGCTAGAAGCGGAAGCGGGCGGGCTGGGGCGCGTTGACGAGCGGCTTCACCACCGTCTCGAAGAGCTCCACGTGCTGGAAGGAGCCGGCCGCGGGCTGGCGCACCACCACCGCCTTCATCACCGGGCGGTCGCCCAGCACCGCGAACAGGCGCCCGCCGACCGCGAGCCGGTCGAGGAACGCCTGGGGAAGGATCGGCACCGAGCCGCTGAGCACGATCACGTCGAAGGCGCTCTCGGCGAGCGGGCGCTGCGCGCTGTCGCCCTCGAGCAGCGTCACGTTCGCGATGCCCTCGGACTTGAGGCTCGCCGCGGCCTTCGCCTTCAGGTCGGGATGGATCTCCGCGCTGGTGACGTGGCGCGAGCGGCGTGCGAGGAGCGCCGCGAGGTAGCCCGAGCCGGTGCCGACCTCGTAGACCGTCTCGTGGGGCTTCAACGCAAGCTCCTGCAGGATGCGCGCCTCGACCTTGGGCTGCATCATCGCCTCGCCGTGGCCGATCGGGACCTCGAGGTCGGCGAAGGCGATGGCGGCGTGCTCGGGCGGGACGAAGCGCTCGCGCTTCACCTCGAAGAGCAGCTCCAGCACCGCGGGATCGAGCACCTCCCAGGTGCGGATCTGCTGCTCGATCATGTTGAAGCGGGCTTGCTCGATGTTCATGGCGGCCAACATTCTATCAGTCCAAGGTTCTTTGGTAGCGCTTGAGGGCGGCGGTCGAGACCACCAGGAGGATGAGCGCGAGGGGCCAGACTTCCGAGGCGATCTCGGCGAAGGCGCTTCCCTTCAGCATGATGCCGCGCACGATCCGCAGGAAGTGGGTGAGCGGGAAGGCCTCGCCGATGACCTGCGCCCAATCCGGCATGCCGCGGAACGGGAACATGAATCCCGACAGCAGCATCGAGGGCAGGAAGAAGAACATCGTCATCTGCATCGCCTGCATCTGGCTCTTGGCGAGCGTCGAGAAGGTGAAGCCGATGGCGAGGTTGGTCGCGATGAAAAGCACCAGCACGGTGGAGAGCAGCAGGAGGCTGCCCACCATCGGCACCTGGAACAGGAACTTCGCCGCCGTGAGGATCACGATCACCTGCACGTAGCCCACGACGATGTAGGGGACGATCTTTCCCAGCATCACCTCGAGCGGGCGCACGGGCGTGGCGAGGAGGTTCTCCATGGTGCCGCGCTCGCGCTCGCGCGTCATCGCGATGGAGGTCATCATCACCATCGTCATGGTGAGCACCACGCCCATGAGGCCCGGCACGATGTTGTACTGCGTGATGCCCTCGGGGTTATAGCGGCGGTGCACGCGCACCTCGAAGGGCGCCGGATCCGCCTTGAGCGCGGCGAGCGTCCCGGTGAGGTCGTGGTCGAGTCCCGTGATGCCCACCTGCTGGAGTGCCGCGATGGCGTTGCTGGTGGCGGCGGGATCCGTGGCGTCGGCCGACACCAGCACCACGGGCCTGTCGCCGCGCTGCAGCCGGCGCGAGAAGTCCTCCGGCACCTGGAGCACGAACTGCACCTTGCCGCGCGCGATGAGCTCGTCGGCCTCCTCGACGGTCGCGGGTTGCGCCACGAACCGGAAGTAGCCGCTGTTCTCGAGGGCGCGCACCAGCGAGCGCGTGAACGGGCTCTGGTCGGCGCTCACCATCGCGGCCGGCAGCCCCTTGGGATCCATGTTGATGGCGTAGCCGAAGAGCACGAGCTGCATCACCGGCACGCCGATCATCATGGCGAAGGTGAGGCGGTCGCGCCGCATCTGCACGAACTCCTTCATCAGGACGGCGATGAAGCGGTGGAGCGTGAACATGTCAGTCCGCTCCCGGGCGCGCGGCGTTGCCGAGGTCGCGCATGAGGTGGATGAAGACGTCTTCGAGGGTGGGGTCGACGGAGCGCGCCTCGACGCCTTTACGGTCCCTCACCTTCCCGATCGATTGCTCGAGCGCCGCCTTGTCCGTGCCGCTCACGTGCAGCGTGTTGCCGAAGGGCGCGACCATCTCCACGCCGGGCATGCCGCGCAGCTCCTTCGCGATCTCCATGGTGCCGCTGCCTTCGATCTCCCAGGTGGCGAGGCCCGCGGAGTCGATCACCTCGCGGATCGTCCCGTGGGCGAGGAGCCTTCCGTACGCGATGTAGGCGAGCGCGTGGCAGCGCTCGGCCTCGTCCATGTAGTGCGTGCTCACGAGGACCGTGATGCCCTGGTGCGCGAGCTCGTGGATGTGGTCCCAGAAATCGCGGCGCGCGCTCGGGTCCACGCCGGCGGTGGGCTCGTCGAGGAGCAGGAGCTTCGGCTCGTGGATGAGGCAGGCTGCAAGCGCGAGGCGCTGCTTCCAGCCGCCCGAGAGCGTGCCGGCGAGCTGCTTCTTGCGCGAGGTGAGGCCGAGGCTGTCGAGCGCGTTGCCCACGCGGCGCTTGCGGTCGGGCACCTCGTACATGCGGGCGATGAAGTCGAGGTTCTCCTCGATGGAGAGGTCCTCGTAGAGGCTGAACCTCTGCGTCATGTAGCCCACCTGGCGCTTGATGAGCTCGGCGTCGGTGGCGATGTCGTGGCCCAGCACGACGCCGCGGCCCTCGTCGGGGGTGAGCAGGCCGCAGATCATGCGGATCGTCGTCGTCTTGCCGCTGCCGTTGGGCCCGAGGAAGCCGTAGATCGCGCCTTTCGGCACCTGCATCGAGAAGTGGTCGACCACGGTCTTGTCGCCGAAGCGCTTGGTGAGGTCCGTGACGTCTATGGCGAGCGGGGACGGGTCACCGATCTTGGAGGATGACCTGTCCCCGGAGGCCATCGCAATCCTTGAAGACGTCATTGCAGCGTCACGTCGACCGGTTGCCCGGGATGGAGCTTGGTCGCGTCGGCCGGCGCGGGGCGCGCCTCCACGAGGAAGACGAGCTTCGCGCGGCTGTCCTTGCTGTAGATGACGGGCGGGGTGAACTCGGCCTGCGGCGCGATGAAGCTCACCTGCGCGGCGAGGCCCGCGGCGCAGCCGTCGCAGGCGAGGTTCACCTTCTGGCCGAGCTTGAGCCCGCCCAGCTGCGTCTCGGGCACGAAGAAGCGGATCTTCACGTTGCCGGGCGGCAGCAGGGTCACGACCGGCGATCCGGAAGGCACCCACTCGCCCTTCACGAATAGCGTGTCGGTGACGGTGCCGGCGACGGTCGCCTCGACCGTCTTCTGCTTGAGCTTCCAGTCGGCCTGCGCGAGCGACTCGCGCGCGGCGGCCGCGTCGTGCTCCGCCGCGCGGATCTCGTCGGGACGCGAGCCCAGCTTCGCGGTCTCGAGGTCCGCGGTGAGCTGCTGCACCTTCTGGCGGTCGGCGTCGCGCTGCGAGCGCGCGTCGTCGGCGCGCTGCTGCGTGACGAAGCCCTTCGACACGAGGTCGGCCTGGCGCGCGTACTCGCGCTCGGAGTTCGCCGAGACCACCTTCGCCTGGTCGAGCTGCGCGCGCACGGAGTCGATCTCCGTCGGGCGCTTGCCTTTCTTCAGGTCCTCGACCTGCGCCTGCGCGCGCTTCACGCGCTCGACCGCCTCGCGCTTGGCGGCGTCCTCGTTCTCCGCCTCGAGGGCGAACAGCGGGGCACCCGCGACGACGTCCTGGCCGCGCGCGGCGTCGAGCCGGACGAGCGTTCCGGCGAAGGGAGCGGCCACGCGGACGTATTCGCCTTCCACGTAGCCCTGCATCGGCGCTGGGCCGGGCTTGCCGCAGCCGGCGAGCAGCGCCGCGGCGATCGAAAGGGTGAGCAGCTTATTGGTCATTGTTTGCTCCGGGGAGTGCGGGCGCGCGGCTTCTTCGCCTTCGCGCCAGGTGAATGCGGCGTGGAGATCGCGGCGAGCGCGAGCTCGATGCGCTGGTCGAGCGCGCCATCGGAAAGGAGGGCCTCGGTGATCCTCTTCGAGCCGGCCGGGCCCAGTGCGCCGCTGTCGGCGACGGCGCCGCCCACGAGGATCGGCATCGCGAGGCTGCCGGCGCAGAAGCCCATCACCTGCGGCGCGGGCATCGGCCGCACCAGGCCCTGCGCCTGGCCGGCCTCGATGAGGCGCGTGATCAGCCCGAGGTGGCGGGGAAAGTTGTTGCGCATGAACTCGACCGCAATGGGGTCGCCGCACGCGCCGTCGCCCAGCACGCGCGTGAGGAACGGGCGGTTGGCCCGCACGAAGCGGCCCATGAAGCGCAGCGCATGGCGCAATGCCTCCAGCGGCCCCAACTTCTCGTCGGCTTCGAAGGAGAGCTGCGAGTACATCTCCTCGTAAATGGACTGCAGCAGCGCGCGCAGGTACGCCTCGCGGCTCTTGAAGTGGTAATGGAACATGCCGAGGTTCACGCCGGCGGCCTCGGCGACCTCGCGGATCGACAGGCTCGAGCAGCCGCGCGCCGGGAACAGCGCGCGCCCGGCGGCGAGCAGGGCGCGATCGAGGTTGCGGGAAGGGCGGGGCGGCATGGGGCGTAACTATACGAATGTATAATTACATTGTCAAGCGGCTAGAATCGGGGCATGTCCAGCAAAGCCCGCGAGCGCCTCGGGGAGGCGGGGCGCCGCCACGGCGCCGGCGACACGGCGGGCGCCATCGAGGCGCTGCGCGAGGCCGTCGCCCTCGACCCGCGGCTGCTCGCCGCCCAGGTGAACCTCGCGGTGCTGCTGTCGCTGGCGGGGCGCCATGCCGACGCCCGCGACGCGCTCGCGGCTGCGGCCGTGGCGATCCCGGAAGAGCCGGCGTTGCAGGCCCGCCTCGCCCGCGCGGAGCTCGACGCGGGCAATCCTTCCGGCGCCTTCGCCGCCGCCGCCCGCGCCGAGGCGGGGCAGCCGCGCGACGCGGTGAGCTGGGCGGTCCTCGGCGGGCTCCACTCGGAGTTCGGCCGCTTCGCGGATGCCGAGCGCGCGTTGTCCCGCGCCTCCGCGCTCGACCCCGGAGCGCCCGAGATCGAGCTCAGGCTCGCGCACGCGCAGCAGGAGAACGGCGACGACACGCGCGCGCTGGAGGCGCTCGCCCGCGGCACGCGGCGCGACCCGGCGCACCTCAACGCCGCGGTCGACGAGCGCCTGTACCTGCCGCTGGTGTACGAGAGCGTCGAGGACGCCTCGCGCTGGCGGGCGCGCTACTCGGAAGGCCTCGCGCGGTTGCGCGGCGACCTGCCGCGATGGCTCGCCCGCCCCGCCGACGTCTTCGAGCTCAACCACTACAACTTCCTGCTCGCCTACCAGGGCGAGGACGACCTCGAGCTGCAACGTGGATATTCGAACCTGCTGTCGGAGATCGCGGCGCGCTCGCACCCCGAGTGGCTCGAGCCCCGGCGCGTCGCCTTCGACGGCGCACGCAAGCTGCGCGTGGGATTCGTGGGCGCGGTCTTCCGCGAGCACACGGTGGGCCGCTACTTCGAGCGCTGGATCACGGGTCTCGCACCCGATCGCTTCGAGCGCTTCGTCTATCACACCGCGCCGGTGTCGGACGACGTCACGCGCCGCATCGCCGCGGGCGTCGAGCACTTCGCCGCGCTGCGAGGCGGCAACGCCGCGGTGGCCGCGCGGATCGCCGCCGATCGCCTCGACGTGCTGGTGCAGCCCGACGTCGGCATGACGCCGCTTTCGTACATCCTCTCGGCCCTTCGACTGGCGCCGGTGCAGGTCGCGGGGTGGGGCCATCCGGTGACCACCGGCTCGGCGCACATGGATCACTACCTCACCTGCGCCGCGATGGAACCGCCCGGCGCCGAGGCGCACTACAGCGAGAACCTCGTGGGCTTGCCGGGACTGGGCGTCGAATTCGCCATGCCGGCGGCCGCGGTGCCGGCCGCGCGCTCGTCGTTCGGCATCGCAGGCGACGCGCGCGTCTATGCGTGCCCGCAATCGCTCTTCAAGATCCATCCGGAGATGGACGCGCTCTTCGCGCGCATCCTGGCCGCGGATCCGGCGGGAGTGCTGCTCTTCTTCCAGTCGCCGGCGCGCGCGGTCACCGACAAGTTCGGCGCCCGCGTTCAGCGCGCGCTCGCCCACGCGGGACTGCCCGCCCGCGGGCAGCTCAAGTTCGCACCGCGCATGTCGCCCGCGGATTTCCGCCGCGTGCTGGCGATGGCGGACGTGGTGGTGGACACCGTGCGCTGGTCCGGCGGCAACACCAGCCTCGACGCGCTTGCCGCCGGAACGCCGATCGTGACGCTCCCCGGTCGCTTCATGCGTGCACGGCAGACCGCCGCCATGCTCCGGATGGCGGGCCTTGGGTCGCTGGTGGCCGGAAGCGAGGACGAGCTCGTGCGGCTCGCGGTGGAGGTCGCGCGCGACCGGGACCGCAACCGGGCGCTGCGGGAGGCCATCGCCGCGGGGCGCGGCGCCCTCTTCGACCGCCACGAGCCTATCGAGGCGCTCGCCGAGGCGCTGCTGGAAGCGGGCGCGGGAAACCGACCGCGGTCAAGCCTCCAGCGGCCCGGCGGCGCTATAATTTGACGCGTACGCAGGGGTCCGCCACGAGCGGTGAGAAACACCCTTGGAACCTGATCCGGGTCATGCCGGCGTAGGGAGCGTCAGCGGAGCCGCCTCCGCGCTCCTTGCGCCCCTCGAAGGAGCTTCAATGAACGCCCACCCGAAATTCATCGCATCCTCGGCGCACGTCGACGAGGCCGCCGTCCAGCCGCTGCCGCGCTCGCGCAAGGTGTACTTCGAGGGCTCGCGCCCCGACATCCGCGTGCCCATGCGCGAGATCTCCCAGACCGATACGCCGGCCGCCTTCGGCGCCGAGCCGAATCCGCCGGTATACGTCTACGACACGAGCGGGCCCTATACCGACCCGCAGGCGCGCATCGATATCCGCGCGGGCCTGCCGGCGCTGCGAGGAAAGTGGATCGAGGCGCGCGGCGATACGGAGGTCCTCGCGGGTCCCACGTCGCGCTACGGCCGCGAGCGCCACGCCGATCCCAAGCTCGCGGAGCTGCGCTTCGACCTCAAGCGCGCGCCGCGCCGCGCGAAGGCGGGGGCCAACGTCTCGCAGATGCACTACGCGCGCCGCGGCATCGTCACGCACGAGATGGAGTTCATCGCGATCCGCGAGAACCTGCGGCGCCGCGAGTACCTCGCCGAGCTCGCCGCCTCGGGCCCGAAGGGCGCGAAGATGGCCGAGCTCCTCGGCCGCCAGCATCGGGGCGAATCGTTCGGCGCGGCGATCCCGGCGGAAGTGACGCCCGAGTTCGTGCGCGACGAGGTCGCGCGCGGCCGCGCGATCATTCCCGCGAACATCAACCATCCGGAGAGCGAGCCGATGATCATCGGCCGCAACTTCCTGGTGAAGATCAACGCGAACATCGGCAACTCGGCGCTCACCTCCTCGATCGCCGAGGAGGTCGACAAGATGACGTGGTCGATCCGCTGGGGCGGCGACACCGTCATGGACCTGTCCACCGGCAAGCACATCCACGAGACGCGCGAGTGGATCATCCGCAACTCGCCCGTGCCCATCGGCACCGTGCCGATCTACCAGGCGCTGGAGAAGGTCGACGGCAAGGCCGAAGAGCTCACCTGGGAGATCTACCGCGACACGCTCATCGAGCAGGCCGAGCAGGGCGTGGACTACTTCACCATCCACGCGGGCGTGCGGCTGCCGTACATCCCGCTCACCGCGAACCGCATGACGGGCATCGTCTCGCGCGGCGGGTCGATCATGGCGAAGTGGTGCCTCGCGCACCACAGGGAATCGTTCCTCTACGAGAGATTCGAGGAGATCTGCGAGATCATGGCCGCGTACGACGTGTCGTTCTCGCTCGGCGACGGCCTTCGCCCCGGCTCGATCTACGACGCCAACGACGAGGCGCAGATCGCGGAGCTGAAGACTTTGGGCGAGCTCACCGCGAAGGCGTGGAAGCACGACGTGCAGGTGATGATCGAGGGCCCGGGCCACGTGCCGATGCAGCTCATCAAGGAGAACATGGACCTCGAGCTCGAGCACTGCCACGAGGCGCCGTTCTACACGCTGGGGCCGCTCACCACCGACATCGCGCCGGGCTACGACCACATCACCAGCGGCATCGGCGCCGCGCAGATCGGCTGGTACGGCACCGCGATGCTCTGCTACGTGACGCCCAAGGAGCACCTGGGCCTGCCCGACAAGGACGACGTGAAGGAAGGCATCGTCACGTACAAGATCGCCGCGCACGCGGCCGATCTCGCGAAGGGGCATCCGGGTGCCCAGATCCGCGACAACGCGCTGTCCAAGGCGCGCTTCGAGTTCCGCTGGGAGGACCAGTTCAACCTGGGCCTCGATCCCGACAAGGCGAAGCAGTTCCACGACGAGACGCTGCCGCAGGAAGGAGCGAAGCTCGCTCACTTCTGCTCCATGTGCGGCCCCCACTTCTGCTCGATGAAGATCACGCAGGACGTGCGCGACTTCGCCGCGAAGCACGGCGTGTCGGAGCAGGATGCGCTCCGGAAGGGCATGGAGGTGAAGTCGGTGGAATTCGTGAAGCAGGGCGCGGAAATCTACCGGAAGGCCTAGGCCGGGGCGGCGGCGCGATGGAGCTCTACGTCCCCGGGTCCGCGCTCGCCACGCTCGAAGCGGCGCTCCCCTCGGCGCGCGGCAGGCCGCGCCTCGCGACGCTTGCCCGGCTCGCCTGGCATTTGCGCCAGCGCGACACGCGGCGCGCCGAGACCCTCGGGCTCGAGGGCCTTGCGGTGCTGGATGCCTTCGCGCCCGAAGACGACGCGACCCGGGCGCGGCTGCTGCTCACCCGGGCGGAGTGCGCCTTCTTCCTCGCGCGCATGGCGGATGCCTCCGCGCTATGCGCCGAAGCGGCCAGGCTTTTCGCCGAGCTCGGCGATTTCGCGGGACTGGGCGATTGCCTCTGGATGGATGCGCGCATCGCCGAAGGCCGTGGCGCACGCGACGTGGAGCTGCCGCGCTACCGCGAGGCGATCGCGGCCTACCAGCGATCGGGCGACACGGAGCGGCTCGCGCACGCCCGCGCGGCGCAACTCCTGTCGGAGAGCTTCGGCGATCCCGGCCGCCTCGCCGGCGAGCTGGCGGCGCTCTGCGAAGGGCAATCGGAGCCGTCGGAAGCCCTGCGGGCGCACTACCGGCTGATCGAAGGGTTCATCGCCTTCCAGCGCGGCGCCTTTCTCGACGCGGTGCCGGCACTGTCCGCGGCGTCGATCGGGGGGCGGGCCAACGGGCTCGTGGACCAGGCCTTCCGTGCGGAAGCGGGACTGGTGTCGTCGCACTCGAACCTCGGCGACCGGGAAGCGAGCTGCGCGCTCGCGGAGCAGCTTCTCGCATACGCGCGCGCTCTCGGATGGCCCCGCGCTGTCGGCCACGCGCTGGCGAACTTCGGCCGCCAGCTCTCCGACATGGGACAGCCCGAGCGCGCGGTGGAGCTCTTCGATGAAGCGCTGGTCGTGCTGGGCGGGGAGCCGCGTTCGCGCAGCTATGCCATCTGCTCCTACTATTTGGGAGA
>Ga0105242_10002933_pt1 | contig 13331 bp, 11 predicted proteins | sample KBSM24metaG_FD_81521 | JGI IMG/M metagenome (GOLD analysis project Ga0105242, IMG submission 81521) | Miscanthus rhizosphere microbial communities from Kellogg Biological Station, Michigan, USA - KBS M2-4 metaG | ecosystem: Host-associated > Plants > Roots > Rhizosphere > Soil | place...
ATTATTTTGATTTCATTCGACTTGAATAAGTCGGGTGAAATCAAAATAATCGATCGAATCGAAAAATAAACTATTCCGAAATTAAAAAATTCGCAGACAGACTCTAATAAGTTTCAGTCGATTTTTCGGTTCTTTTAAGCCGATTTTCGATTCAAGACTTGGGGGGCAATATCGACACAGCATATGGCCCCCCAAGCTTTGAAGTCGAAAAGCGGCCAAAATAATCCAAAAACTCGACGAAAAATATTAGTGGGATAGGTTCCACAAATGATTTGAATCGGTTTGCTTCCGTTCTTGAACTCATAAAGCAAATGCCTTATCGAAAGAATTATGAGGAAAACTCTCATTATTCTCTTGAGCGTTCTATCTGCATGCCTTCGGATGTCTGAAGAAGAACAGCGGAAAAATCTCGTTGCAGAGCCGAGCCTAGAGCCAACGGTAAATCAAAATTTGGAAACGCCTTTTTTTTCTCAAGGCGATTGGCCCAAGGCGGCTTGGTGGGAGGAGTTTGGCTCCGAAGAATTGAATCAACTGATCGTCTTAAGCCTTGCTCAAAATCCATCGATCCAAAATGTCCGCTTCAAGATCGAGCAGGCAAAAGAGAGAGCAAATAGCGCAAGATCGAAACTCTATCCTTTGGTCTATTTCGACGCTGACGGAAACTGGGATTTTGTCAGTAATCAAGGCATCGAGCGAGCCTATAACCCTGCCTTTCCTAAATTTGCCAAAATCATCGACCTGACCCTCTCATTTAGCTATGAATTTGATTTTTGGGACAAATACCGCAATCTTTTCAGGGCGGCCCTGAGCGTTGAGCAATCCCAAAGGGCAGAGCTTGCCCAAACCGAGCTCATTACCGCGGCTTCTTTGGCCAGGACCTATTTTGCCCTCAAAACGAATCTCGCTAAGGAGAAAATCTACGTGGAACTTTATGCGGTGAGGAAAAAAATCGCGCTTCTCAGACAGCTCCTCCTCGATGAGGCGATCGATGACCTAAGGATCCTGCTCCTTTCAAATGAAAGGGTCGAAGAAGCGAACCAGTGGCTAAACTCCATTGCAGAGGAAGTTGCGATCAACCGGCATCTCATCAATATCTTAGCAGGAAAAGGTCCAGACGAGCCCATTTCGGTGGAAGCGGGACTTCCCGACCTTGCACCGACACTCACCATACCGGCAAACCTCTCCATTGATCTTCTGGTCCGAAGACCCGATCTCATGGCCCAAATCTGGAGAGTGGAGACCCTCGCCCATGAGGTGGGAGCTGCGAGGGCAAATTTTTTTCCGAGCATCAATCTTGCAAATATCGTGGGCTTGAGCAGCACGATTTACCATCTCCTCTTCAGCTCGTCGAGCTTCGAGAACCTTTTCATCCCCTCTCTTTCTCTGCCGGTTTATACAGCAGGGGACATTCAGGCAAATCTCGACGCGAAACGGGCGGAATTCCAATCCGCTGTTTTCCTATACAACGAAATGATCTTAAAAAGCTCGGAGGAAGTGGTGGACACTCTCGTCTTTGCCCGGACTGCGTATGCCAATAAGCTAGACCAAGAACTGATTGTTAAACAGGCGTCCCAGCGCCTAAACCTTACCGAGCTTCGCTTGGCCCATGGACTCGACAACGCCTTGCAAACATTAGAGAAAAAAGATGAGCTTTTGCAAAAAGAACTCGCGGACCTCGACTTTGCTTACAGCCGATACGTTGCTGTCATCGCCTTGGTCAAATCTGTAGGGGGAGGATACATAGGAAAGATGGATGAAAAGTAGTCGAAAGCTTTCCCTATATTTTTGGATCGGCTGCCTGGCGCTTGCTCTCGTCGCATTCCTCTATTGGCTGGTCTTTTGGAAGGATATCGCGTGGACCGATGACGCTTATGTAGAGGGAAACCAGGTTTATCTGACGCCTCTCCATTCTGGATTTGTAACGGCGATACATACCGACGATACCTATCTTGTCAAAGAAAATCAGGTGCTGGTTGAACTGGACCGGACTGATGCCTTGATCGCCTTCGACAAAGCAAAAGAAGATTTAGCGCAAACGGTAAGAAGTACCTGCGAAATGTTTCACGAGGTGTTCGCCTACCGCTCTCAGATCGAAGCAACTAAAGCGAAATTCATCCGCGACGCCCAAGATTTCGAGCACCGGCTCCGCGTCCTTTCCGCCCAAGCCGTTTCTCTCGAGGACTATGAGCATGCCGTTGCTGCCCTGAGAGAAAGCTTTCATCAATTGCAAAATATCCAGTCGCTTTACAAAAAGGCTCTCGCTCTTGTCCAAAACACTACGATCTGCAGCCATCCGCTCGTCAAGGGGGCGGCGGATCGATTCCGGGATGCGTGGGTCTATCTTCGCCGCTGCAACCTCTACGCGCCTACCGGGGGGATCGCCGCGCAAAGAGGGATCCAGGTGGGGATGTGGGTCAAAGAAGGGACTCCTCTCATGAGCGTTGTGCCCATGGACCAAATCTGGATCAACGCCAATTTTAAAGAAACCCAGATGAAGCGGATGCGGATCGGCCAAAGGGCGAAAATCACTGTAGATCTCTACGGGAAAGGGGTCATGTTCCACGGAAAAATCGTCGGTCTTCCCGCTGTCGCAGGCAATGTCACAAGCTTGCTGCCGCCGCAAAACCTCTCCGGAAATTGGATTAAGATCGTACAGCGTCTGCCTGTGAGGATCGAACTCGACCCCGATGAGCTTAATGCCCATCCCTTGCGGCTCGGCCTCTCCTCTGAAGCGACGATCGATCTGACCAACGACACCGGATCCTATCTGCCAATCAGCGCGAAAGGTTCTCCGAACTACTGCACAAAAATTTTTCAGGATGAAGAGGAAGGAGATAGACTGTGCATCGAAGAAATCATTTCGGCAAACCTCGATCCGAACTTACACAAATTTAGCTCCCATCCGCTCCTCCTTCCGCAAATCCGTATGACCATCCCCTTGCTGATCCAAGAGGCTCTTTCCCAAAATGCTGTAAATCCATTTGCGCCTCCGATCCCAAAGGAGCCTGATTGACCCGGCCCCTCATCATCACTCTTTTCATGGCTCTCTTTTTGATTGTCCTGAATTTTACCATCACTGCTATCGCCTCCCCGTACATTGTAGGGGACCTTGGCGGCGACCGCTACATCGCAGTCTACGGCCTTTCTTTCTACGGCATTGGCGCTGCGATTACGATCCCGTTGGCCAAACCTCTTGGATCCCGTTTCAAGGCGAAAAAATTATTTCTCTATTGCATGGCCTCATTTTCATTGACGACTCTTTTCTCTGGACTTGCCCCCACCTATTTCATCTTTGTGGCATGCCGACTGCTTATGGGAATGGCATCAGGTCCATTTTATGCTCTTTTGTCTCATACGTTTTCTTGTTTAATTCCCGAAGATAAGAAGATTGTTGCCGCATGGATGTTCATGACGATCCTCGTCGTGGTTCCGGTCATTGGAGCCTCCTATGGAGGAACAGTTGCATATCTTTATCATTGGCGCGCTGCCTTTTTGGGAAGCGCCCTCATTGCGATCCTTTTGATTTTTCCTCTATCGGCGTATTTAAAAAAAGTCAAAATCCCCCCCCTTGCGGCAGGGTTCGATTGGATCGGTTGGAGTTTTTATGCGGTAGGGATTTTTTGCATTGCGTTTGCCTTGACCGCTGCCCAGCAGCTCGACTGGTACCGCTCTCCCATCCTCGTCGCAGCCATCATTCTAGGCATTCCCTGTATTGGATATTTCCTTGTGAGAAGTTTCAACCATGAGACGCCGGCGATCAACCTTCGTCTTTTTGCAAGCCCGGTATTTGCCTTGGCAATGCTTTGCCTTTCTCTTCTTTTCGGCGTCTATTTTGGCAGTATTGTTTTGCTCTCGATTTGGCTGACTCTGGATGCGCAGTTCACTCCTATTTGGATCGGGGTGCTCATTGGATCGATGGGAATCGCGGGGCTTTTCCCTCGCTTCATCATCGAAAATAGACTCGGCAAGATCCATCCTTTGATTTTCATCGCATTCGCTACCCTTCTTTTAGGATTTTCCTGTTTTTACACAACCCAGTTCGATAGCGATATTAATTTTAGCCGCATCGCATTTTCCCGGATCCTTGCGGGTTTTGGCCTTGCCCTATTCCTCCCTTCGATTTTTACAATGATCTCGGAGAGTAGCGGTCTTGATGAATGGATCGACGCCTTCAATATTTTCCAAATCCTTCGCAGTCTATCGTCTGCACTTGGAGTCGCGTTTTTTACGATCGCATGGCAAAGGCGGTCTGTCTTTTATCATGAAAGACTCGGAGAAAAGCTCAATGCGAAATCGGTGGCGGCACAAACTTTTTTCAATAAAGTCGAAACCCTCCATGTACCGGGAGATTCTCTGGCGCAGCTGAATGATTATCTCGATCGGAGTTCCTCATCGCTTGCCCTCGATGATGTCTTTTACCTCATGGGCTGGATTTTAGCGGGGCTTTTCGTTCTCATTTGCTTTATTTTGATCGCTAAGAGATTGTTTACCAAACATGAATCAAAAACAGACAGCCAACAAGTTCCAATAGGCGAGCAATAAATTACAAGACAAACAAAGTATTATATCTATCCGAATGGAGAGCACTATGAATGTAAAGAAAAACACAAAAGAAAAGCTTGCCACACCGAATCATCTCGAGGCAAAGGGACGACAAGCAATCATAGCGAGTCTGAATCCTTTAGTCGCGGATGCCTTTGCCCTCTATATCAAAGCAAAGAACTTTCATTGGCATGCCTCAGGCCCTCATTTTCGCGATTACCACCTGCTATTTGATGAGCAAGCCGATCAGATTTTTGCCATGATCGATATTTTAGCCGAGCGAGTGCGCAAATTAGGCGGCCTTACCATTCACTCTACTGGAGAAGCAACCCGCCTGCAGCGGATCAAAGATAGCGATGAAGATTTTTTAGAGCCCCAAAAAATGCTCCAACAATTGATGAACGACAACAAAGAGTATGCTCTGTATCTCCATAAATCTCATAATGTCTGTGAAAAGCACAATGATGTTGCGACTTGTAGTATTTTGGAAATCTTTATTGATGAGACGGAAAGAAGAATTTGGTTTCTTTTCGAAACACTGGGCTAAGCGGTCATTAGTGATCCTTGCTCATTCCTTCTTGTTTACTGGGATAATCCCTTTTTGTGTCGCTTCTTATAGGTTATCAACAACTTCCGATTTCCAAAAAGCTACCATTTCTTAAAAAACTCAAAGTAGACATCAAAATTACTATTGAATAATAAAATATTGATTGCGATTAAACATAAAATAAATTATAATTAATAGAAAATCGGATTTATAATGCATACTAATTATTTAATAAACATTGGGATTGGAGCATGCCTAACTGGAATGGGAGCCTCAGTGCTAGGAGTGAATCCTCTATCGCTTTCATTTGTCGGGCTTATATTAGCAGGCCAAGGACTTGCGTGGATGCCCGATCTAGCCAAAAAAATGAGAACAACTCTTACGAATCGTGTATCAGCTGCAACACTCGATACTTCTTCAAAATTGACACCAAATGAGAAGCCTGCGGAGCTTGAAGAGAAAGAACACTCGTATGAAGACTCGATCTCTGATGACAACCCTTTTATCCAAAGAATCCATTGCATAGGCAGCCAGATCTTAGAGGGGATGAAAATACTCAATATCGATAAACCATTCTCTGTAGTTTATGACATGAATGCCAGGGCTTTATCGCCAAGCGTTAAGAAGAAAGGAGGAGGATTCGAAATCAAAATCCCCTTACTATATCTTTTAAAACCAGAAGATTTGGACCCGTCTTCGCCATGCCATTACTTAGTACAAAATCTGAATGCTGAATCGGCGAAACATTTGACACTCTTTAAAGTCTTCTGGCAAAACACAAAATTAGCGAATCGGGCAAAGCGATTTGTATTATTTCATGAGCTTGCGCACGTAGCTTGCGGACATATCCAGACCCCAGCTCTCAATATGAGAGAATCGCGCAAACGTGAAAAGGAAGCCGATCTTGTAGCTACTGAAACTTCGGGAGCGGCGGACGGAGGGGCTTATCTTTTCGACTTGTTGGCTCATTACGCTCCAACGAACTCTAAGACTCATCCACCGGATGGAGAGAGGGGCAATTATCTACAAGAAATATGGAGCCGTACAAGTTCGTCTGGAGAGCAGCAAACGGATAACTAGGTGTAAAATGCATATGAATTCTTTAGTAAATATTGGGATTGGAGCCTGTCTAACAGGAATGGGAGCCTCAGCGCTAGGAGTGAATCCTCTATCGCTTTCATTTGTCAGGCTTATATTAGTAGGCCAAGGACTTGCGTGGATGCCCGATCTAGCCAAAAAAATGAGAACCACTCTCATGAATCGTGTATCAGCTACAACACTCGATACTCCTTCGAAATTAACACCAAATAATGATCCTGATGAGCTCGAAGACAAAGCACGCTTGGAAGCAGAGTCAACCTCTGACAATAACCCTCTTAAGATTAGAGCCAATTTCGTGGACCGCCAGATCCAAGAAGGAATAAAAATGCTCAATCTCTCTAAGAAATTATGCAATATAGAGTATGATATGGATGGCGAGGAGCTGACGCCAAGCGTTGAGAAGGAACGGGGAGGATTTAAAATCACACTCCCCTTGCTATTTCTTTTAACACCGGATGATTTCAACCCATCTTCGCCATGCTATCACTTACTAAAAAATATCAGTAACAAATCCGTGAAATATTTGCCACTCTTTAAAGCTTTCTGGGAAAACAGAGAATTAGCCAATCAGGCAAAGCGATTTGTCATATTTCATGAGCTTGCGCACGTAGCTCTCAGGCATATCAAAACCGAAGCTTACAGTAGGGCAGAATCGTATAGACGTGAAAGAGAAGCCGATCATTTAGCTGCTGTAGTTTCGGGAGCGGCGGAAGGAGGGGCGTATCTTTTCGACTTGTTGTCTAAATACGCTCCGACTCCCTCTGAGACTCATCCACCAGATGCCGAGAGGGCCAGTGAGCTAAGAAGTTATCTGGAAAGACAAAAAAATAGCGAATCAGACAAATCGTCCTGTCTTATTTCATGAGCTTGCGAACCTATCCAGACAGAAGCTCACAATAAGGTTGGCTAAATACGCTCCATCAAAAACCTGGTTTTAAGACTGGTTCAAGAGAATTCGCTCTCGCGGATCCATTTAGTCGCGATCCATTTCTCCCCTTCTTCGACAGGATTGCCAGCGTGGAGGGTCAATGGATCTACCTGTCCGCTCTTTAGGACATTATAGAAGAAAACCGCGTCGCCTTTTTGTGCAGTGACTTCGATCATCGGTTGCGTTTTCGGAAAGCTCGTCTTTCCCCCTTTTTGGGGCGTATTGAGATACATGATCACCGTGGCCACTCTTTGCCCCCCTCGTTTCAACTGAGCAGCGCCTCCTGCCGTAGTCGAATCAAAATAATCGTAATGTGGCAGGTATTGGCCTTTTAAGGGATACTGCAAGACGTGAAGCGATTCTCCGTTTTCAATCGGCATCTCTGTGACCGCTTTGATCAGTTCTTCGATCTTCTTCACGTTGTCATCCCTATCTTTCTCTTGCAGGAAATATCCATTGCTCGTCCGCGCGGGGGACGATTTTGCATTCCCGTTCTGATCATCGTTATTGACCACCATCGAGGGGGTCAGATTGTCTTTCGCAAGATTGATTAGGTGGTTGCATTCTTCATTCGAAAGAAAATTCGGCAGTCGATAGATCCGTGGCATATTGCTCAATGTTTGCATTTCGATATCTCCAAACATCGTCGATATCGTTGATGAAGTAGGAGGCGGAGGGGATGGAGATGGGAACAGGCTTATCCCGAGAAGAGCCATAGCTCCTAGTCCGGTTGTAGCAAGAGCTGTGTAGCAAGCCGGTTTTACCCAAGAAGGGCGTAGATTTGTTTTTAAGGTAAGACCGTTTACTCGAGCATCCAAATTAGATAAATCTTTCGAGTGATGATGGCGCGCTTTGGCTTTGTCCGATCGTTCGTTTCCTCGAACTGTCAGAGATCTTTCGTAACTTTTAACTAAATTCGCCCTCATTAGTGAATATCTTTTTTACTAAGATCTAAAAATTATAACAAAATATAGAGAAATTGTAAATATAAAATAATGTATTTACATATATAGCAATTAAATATTTTCCTGAGACATGCCAAAGAAAATTCAAAAATTGACCGCGGGCGAGCTTTGCTGTTCAATTCCAACAAGCAGCTTGGGGGTGCCTAGATAGAATCGCACAACAAAGCCATTATTAAATTATGCCATCTATAGAAAAAAACATCTATTAACAGCACAAAAACAAACAAATTATTGATCAAGTTCTATTAAACAAGGTGTTTCTGAAACTTCTTGTTGCCGATCGAGGACTTGCGTTTCAGAAATTTCCTCAGCTTCTGGTTCAGAATTAAGAGAAGAAGCGGCTTTGACAAAAATTTGTGTAAAATAATGTCTTCCCTGAGGATCTTTTGCCGTTCCTACGCCTGTTAAGTTAAAATCACCCATGATATTTGCATAATGTCCTGGACTGTTTAGCCATTGTTGAACGGCTGTTGCACCAGGTTGAGGGTAGCCTTGATTGTACGCAACATTTTCGCCCATGCGTGTAAGATTTGGAATGTGTTGTCTTAAATATTCATAACGCATGTCGAACCCATCATGTCCAAAAGGGACAACTTTATTTGCCATATCCACGGTATGATTTCGCGCTTGTTGAGCAACAATATCTGACCAAATAAGAGGGGGTAAAGAATTAGCCACTCTACTTTGATTGATAAGGTTAAAAACATTCTTTGCCATATTTTTTTGCACAGCATCTATTAATTGAGTTTCCTCGGCACTCATAGCTGCAATATGGAAAAAAGTTAAAGCCAATACGGATATAAAAAATCGGATTTTTTTCATAGAATCACCGGCACGAGAAACCCGCGATTTAAATCGCAGGATGAAGCGCCGCTCCTTTATTGTGTGCATTTGTTTGTGCCTTTAAATAAACTTATCTCTTCCAAGGCACTTTTTAAAAGAGAAAGAATCTTGAGACCGTTGAGTAAGAATGCGTCTGCGAAATTAAATTGTCCGACGCCTGATGTACCACCTCTCTTGGAGAAGACAGATTTTATGTCTTCACGGATAATTATGCAATGATCTCCAAAACAATCCAAAAACTCATCGGTGCAACTGAATTATGACACGGCCCGGTCTCTTACCAGGGAATTTGCATGAAAAATCACTTGACTCCCAATATTTTGAGTAAGTAGTCCGGATTCCAACCTGCCAGTTTCCTCTTGTTCTCAATTCCTGCTTTTATCGACGTATCTGCCTTCAGCAAATTTAACCCCGCCTTTCTCATCAGAGAAAAATTTTCTGCCCCGTATCCAGCTCGTGTCTTGCTTTGATCCTCACCAAATGTCACATCTAAATGCCAGTGTACATTGTTCTCCACCCCCCAATGGGATCTTGTGATGTTCGCATGCTGTTCTGCCACAGGCTCGAGACTCGAAATATAATACCGGTATTCTGTTGTAGCCTTCCCTTTGTGTGTTCGATTTGACCGAATGCAAACCGCACTTTTTATACCAACCCAATCCTTGATCATTTCTTCGTCAAGCCAATCGAGAGAACTGACCCAAATCTGATGCTCCTTGACCCTTCCGCGATTTTTCTCCACGCTTTGCGCAAAATCGCAACCTGATTCAATCGGCATCACTTCTTTTGCCTGCTGGAAAAAATTTTCAATCTCAGCGTGTAGATTGCCCTGATTTCCTTTGAGAGCAATGACGTACTCGCCCCCCTGCGACTTGATGTGTTGGACTATTTCCTTTTGGCAACCCATTGCATCGATAGTGATGGTGGCTCCCTCAATGGTTAGCAGCTTAAGCAACTCCGGAATCGCCGTGATTTCATTGGATTTTGCTTCTGTTGCCAACTGCCCCAAAATCAGCTGATTTTCTACAGCAAACGCATTGACCAAATGGATCGGTTTTGTGTCTCGAAATGTATCGCCAGAATTGCAGAGAGTTTTTCCGTCAATTGCGATCACTCCCTGAATGCGGCCAGCAATCGCGCTCACCCAATTCATAAAACATTGGGAATTGTTTAATTTCATTCGACCCTCAATTATCAATCCTTGGATCACAGTTCATTCTACTTAAGAATAAACCGTTTGCAGAGAATTATAGACGACAATAAGAAAGAGGTTTATGGAGAAGAAACAAGGCCGGTCAAATAAAGTGCGCCCCCCACTTTCGAGTGAAGAAAAACCCTCTGATATTTTAGCCCACAAAGAATTGGCTCATGAAGATAAAGATCCTATTTACCCTTTTGATCCTGTAAAAGATGAAAAGGGAAAGACCCTATATTCCGAGAAGCAAGGTTCTTGGAAATCGGATCGCAAAAAATAAACACAAAAACTGCGCTGATGCAGATTGTAATTCCAAAGCCCGCTAGAAAAATCTCCGCAGGGCGATATACATCCCATTGAAGAAACTCCAGTCACTGGGTACACTTCGAACTTTTGACTGGATTAGCTTTACTGAATCTTCAAAAAAACTTCTTGATTCAAATCAAAAAAAAATACACCTTATCTACTTGAAAAAATTTGATAATGCGGCGCGCTTCAGTTCGCACACCTACAAGAATAGGAAAAACCAGCAAAGATAGAGGATTATGCTTAAAAGAACATTCAATAAGATTCTTGGGATATTATTCCTGATATTTTTAGGCAGCAACCCTCTCTTTTCCACATTAAATCCCACGCCAACAGTCAGCTCTAGCGGCATTCAGAATCTACCCGTTGCTCCTCCATTATCCACCGCAACATTTCAATGGGAACCTTGGTATCAGGGAGGGTCGGCAGGGCAGGGAACAATCACATATACAATGTCTGAAAACGTCAATACCACGACATCTTCTACTCTCACTTTGAATATAGTAGGTGCTACAGTCTCCGGCGCCTATGGGGGCCAAAACAATCCCCCTTTTTCTTTCAACGGAAGTTCAACTGGAAATGTCACCTTGACGGCAGGCTATGCCTCAACATTGTCTACCGGAACAACTTACACTACAATCCTCAGTTTATCCAATATTCAAAACACCGTAGGAATATCAAACCTTTCTCTCAATGCACAATCTCATTCTGCTAAGGGAAGCGCACAGGTGACATTCACAGTGAACGGAGCTCCTCAAGAGCAAAGCAACCTGAAAGTTTATGTAGGGGCTGATTCATATTCTATTTCAACCTTGTATTCAACAATCCAAACAATCAAGACACAAGCAAATAGCCCTTTATTCATACAAGTCCCTATTGTTGACGGCTACTCCTCATCTTGCAATCCTCAGTTTATCGAATACAATCCTTCCTCGCCTGACGACAAAATAAACGCTCGTATCACATACACCCCAGTCAATCGAAAGGTGGTAGGATCTAACGGAACCCTTCCCAAATGGTCTAACCACATCGCTTTTGGCAATTTTTGGAATCCTGCAAGCGGAAACTCAAGTACAGCTCCAAGTCTTCTCGCAACGGGAGCTTATGATTTTATGATGGTCTATACAGACTTAGGAGCCGCGATCATACCTCCTTCAGTTGGACAGACTTGGATTGATAACAATCAATACATTTTTCAGAACCAGATCCGCAACCTCGTTGATCTCTGCGTTTCCATCACCGCAGGGCAAAAAGGCCGAACCTGCATACCAGTAGCAACGCTCTACACTGCAAATTTAAGTGGAGGAGACATTCAAGGATGTCTTAATACGATGGGAGTCTATGGAGCGAATCCAACCTATCTGATGCAGAACCTTGCAGCCGCGGCTTCGCTTTCCTACACACTTGAAAATAATATCGGCAATCAAAATTGCTACAATTCTTCTCAACTTCCCATCACGGGAGTGATCGTCCTTAATCCGGATTATTTTTCTTATCAATATCAATATGAAGGAGCTGTCGGAGGCGCTGACCCTGCGCTCAATACATACAACTATAACATTAATTATGTTCTAGGATTTCTTCTCGAATATCTTGAGACACCTGCGAAGAAAAACGGGATATTTGAGCAGAGTTGGAATACCAATCTAACGCTGCAAGGAACTGCTTTGTCAATCCAGAAGCAAACAATGCTCTTATGTCCATCAGATTACACTGGGCGTTACACAAATACGATTGCTTATTTGTCACAGACTCTTTCTGAAGCATGGACAGCCTATCAGATGAAATACCCCAATCCCCCCATAGGAGCTCCTCTTCCTTCTTGGGCACCACAATTCCAGGATGATTACAGTGGCTATATTGAGGCAGTAAATTACATTATTGCAAGATATGGACCGCATGTTCTCTTTGGATGGGACTGTGGAGTGTACTTTAAAGACATCGGAAAAAACTGGATTTATGATAATAATCCATCCCGGTTGCAATCAGAAATAGAGGATGCTCTTGCATTTTACTCTAAACTCCCAATTGTTAATGTCAACAATCCGAAAGTGAGCAGTAATTTTCTTGTCTTTGACCTGGCCTCGTATTCACCTTTGAACTCTCCATCTAATTTCAATCAAGGATGGCTTTTGAACGGTCTGGCATTTAAAAACTGGTTTAAGTACATCGGAAAATTAACAAAGAATTTTGGAGTGCCGGGGATGCTTTGGCAGATGTCCGGCGATCCGCTGCCCGTAGAAGCTTCGATGCCTCAATGGGCGTGGGGATATTACCATGGGTCACTGCCTAATTTTATCTTTGGAAACGCTTATTCAACATCACACTCTGATCTTAACCCAACTAATCCGCTGACATTGCCTACAGGGCTCGGCAGCATTCAGCTTGGCAATATGTATGCCTCGTACTCTCCTACTACCACTGTCATGAAATATCTTAGCGATAATGGAAGCAGAGGCCTATTTGACTGGACAAAAGATAATCTGGATGTTCTTTTTAATGCAGGGGTGTTTGCCATTCAGTTCGGTGGCGCTACTAACCTCATGGCTGGTATTAGCACTTTATCACCAGCGCCAAATAACGGTTGGTTGCTCACGTCGATAAGGAACTACTGGGCCGCTGAGAACCCCTATCCATTTTTAACAACACCTCCTGGATCTCATCAATCCCAACATTAGGAAATCAATCACAAACTTACATACTTGATCAGCTCGACTTTGTACAATTTTGTGGCGGCATCTCCGAGAGAATCGGTGGCAAATTTTTTATTTTTCCGCTCATTAATAACCTGAGTTATGGGTTCGTTTCCCTCAGCTTCAAGAGAAATTTTCGATGAAATTTTGCATTTTTTTGTGAAATCCATAGCCGAAGGCGCTATGGATGAGTAAAAAAGTGCGAAAGATC
>Ga0105242_10002934_pt1 | contig 13328 bp, 10 predicted proteins | sample KBSM24metaG_FD_81521 | JGI IMG/M metagenome (GOLD analysis project Ga0105242, IMG submission 81521) | Miscanthus rhizosphere microbial communities from Kellogg Biological Station, Michigan, USA - KBS M2-4 metaG | ecosystem: Host-associated > Plants > Roots > Rhizosphere > Soil | place...
CACCCGATCCCCACCGCCCCGCCAACACCTGCACCCAACGACCATTCCCAATCGCGGCGTTGCGCAGTTAGCAGTCGTTCGATTTTGGGACGATTCTTCCCACGAGCGAACGTGAATCAATCGCGTCACCAGCGTAACGCATTGAAATCAAGCAACTTCGCACCACGGCCAGCGGGCACGAATGTTTCTCTGCTCCGACCCGTTCCATAACATTCGAGAATCATGGATACGCTTCGCCAGGACATTCGCTACGCGGCGCGCAAGCTCATTCGTACGCCCGGTTTCACCGCGATCGCGATCGTTACGCTCGCCCTCGCTATCGGCGCGACGACCGCTGTGTTCAGCATCGTCAACGGGGTGCTGCTCAAACCGCTGCCCTTCCGCAACGCGGATCAGATCGTCGTCGTCGGGTCGACCAATCGCGACGGGAAGCTTCAATCGATGTCCGCGCCGGACTTCATCGACTATCGCGACCGCACGCACAGCTTCGTCGGCATGGCGCCGATGCAGGCGGGCAATAGCGCGAACTTGAGCGTGTCCGGCGCGGCGCCGGTGCGACTCAACTCGGCGGCCGTCGGCGCGCGGTTCTTCGAGCTCCTCGGGATCCCGATGCGGCTCGGCCGCGGATTCATCGCCAACGAAGATCAGGCCGGCGCCGAGCGTGTCGCGGTGATTTCCGAAAAGCTGTGGCGCAACACCTTCTCCGCCGACCCGGCGGTGCTTGGACAAGTGATCTCGATCAACGGTCAGGACTACAAGGTGATCGGTGTCGCGCCGTCGACGCTCACCTATCCGCGACAGCCGGACCTTTGGACGCCGTTCCAGTTCGAGCCGTGGATGACGGATCCCGAGAATCGCGGCGCGCATTTCCTCAGCGCGATCGCGAGGACCAAGGCCGGCGTCTCGTTCGACGCCGCCAAGCGCGACATGCGGGCGATCGGCGAGCAGCTGCGCGCGCAATATCCCCGGTCGAACACGAATTTTGGTGGATCGATCGAGGAGATCGAGACAACCCTCGTCGGCGATGTGCGCACGGTGTTGTTCACGCTGCTCGGCGCCACCGGGTTTGTTCTGCTCATCGCTTGCGCCAACGTCGCCAACCTGTTGCTGGTGCGCGCCGCCAGCCGCGAGACGGAAATCGCGGTTCGCACGGCGTTGGGCGCGGGACGTGCGCGCATCGTTCGTCAGCTGATCACCGAGAGCGTCATGCTGTCGGCGATCGGCGCGGTCCTCGGCGCGGCGCTGGCATCGTGGGCGGTCGACGCGATCGTCGCGTTCGGTCCGCGCGGGCTGCCCCGTCTGAACGACATCGCCGTCGACTCGCGCGTGCTCGTCTTCTGCGGCGCGCTGGCGATTTTAACCGGCGTCATCTTCGGCTTGGTCCCGGCGATTCATGCCGCGCGCACGGAGCTCGGTCAGATGCTCAAGGAAACGATGCGCGGAACGAGCAGCAAGCGCGGTGCACAGCGCACACGGAGCGTGCTGGTGATCACGGAGATGGCACTCGCCGTGGTCCTGCTCGTCGGCGCCGGACTGCTCATTCGCAGCTTCGCCAATCTGCTGCGCGTGAACCCGGGGTTCCGGCCGGAGCACGTCGTCTCGTTCAACGTGTCGCTCCCGTCGGTGAAGTATCCGAACGATCGCGACATTCGCGGATTCACGAATTCAGTACGCGATCGGCTGTCGGCGTTGCCCGGCACACAATCGGTCGCAGTCGCCTTCTCGAGGCCGATGGAGCCGCACGCGATGCGCACGTCGTTCGACGTCGACGGACAGCCGCCGACGCCGGAAGAGAAGCGCATGCTGACCGAAGTGCATCCCGTGTCGTGGAATTTCTTCGCGAACATGGGGATCCCGGTGATTCGCGGCCGTGCGTTCTCACCGCAGGAAGAAAACTTCGGCGCTCCGCAAGTCGTCGTCGTCTCCGAGTCGTTCGCGAAGAAGTATTTCCCGAACCAGGATGCGATCGGCAAGCGCATCACGCTCGGCATCGACCACGACACCCTCGCCAACACGAAGAGTCCCGTCACGGCGCGCGGCGAGATCATCGGCATCGTCGGCGACGTCAAACAACGCGGCCTCGCGTCCGAAGTATTTCCGACGACATACCTCGGCTGGGGCACCTTCCCGATCAGCGACATGTCGCTGCTCGTGCGATCGAACGCGGACGTCGCGACGCTCGCGGCCGCGATCCGCGAAACGGTGCAGGCGATCGACCCGACGATGCCCGTCTACGAGCTGCGCACCATGGAAGACGTTGTCTCGGAATCGGTCGCGCAGCCGCGCTTCTACACGACGCTCCTCTCGGCGTTCGGCGGACTTGCGTTGCTTCTCGCCGCGCTCGGGATCTACGGCGTGATCTCTTACTCCGTCGCGCAGCGTACGCGCGAGCTCGGCATTCGTATCGCGCTCGGCGCGACGCACGATCGCGTCTTGCGTCTCGTGCTGGGCCAGGGAATTGGACTCAGCGTCCTTGGAGTCGTCATCGGCATCGCCGGTGCGCTCTGGCTCGTTCACTTGCTCGCCACCTTACTCTACGGTGTGCAGGCGACTGACATGCTGACCTTCGCCAGTGTTGCGGCGGTGCTCGTGGGAGTTGCGTCACTGGCGAGCTATCTGCCGGCGCGGCGTGCGGCGCGCGTTGATCCAGTCATCGCCATGCGCGCCGATTGACGTCACCGGCTCCGCATCATCGGGCGGGCGGCGGGTTTCAGAACCCGTGGCCCGGCGCCGAGCCGCACGGCTTGGGTGATTTTCTCAGATGGCGCCTGCAGGAGCGTCGTCGGAAACCGATTCCGCCCAGTCCACCGCGCGGGTCCTTACCGACGCGAACCTCGGTGATCGCCGCGCCGCGCGCCGCGCGCGGGTATCGATCGGTCACCTGGGTCGGACACGCGACGGTCCTGCTTCAACTCGGGCCGTTCAATGTGTTGACGGATCCGATCTGGAGCGAACGCGCTTCGCCTCTCCCATGGATCGGCCCGCGCCGACTGATGCCGCCGGCGCTGCGTTTCGAGCAGTTGCCCGAGATCGACCTGATACTGCTGTCCCACAATCACTATGACCATCTCGACGCGCCGACCGTGCGACGGATCGCCCAGCGCTTTCCGGCCGCGTCGTGGCTCTGTCCGATGGGACTTGGATCGCTGCTTCGATCGTTCGGCGTTCGCCATCTCGTCGAGCGCGATTGGTGGGAATCGGTGGAGACGCTCTCCTACACGGCGACGTGTGTGCCGGCCCAGCACTTCAGCGCGAGAAGCATGGGCGATCGCGGTGACACGCTCTGGTGTGGCTGGACGCTCGAGACCGATGGGGTTCGCGTCTATTTCGCCGGCGACACTGCGCTGCATCCGGAGTTCGAGCAGATCGGCAAACGCTGCGGGCCGTTCGATCTTGTCATGCTGCCGATCGGCGCCTACGAGCCGCGCTGGTTCATGCGCAGCGTACACATGAACCCCGAAGACGCCATTCAAGCATACCTGGCGCTGCGAGCGCCGGCGGGGGGACTCCAGCCGCCCTGCTTGCCCATTCACTGGGGCACCTTTCGCCTGACGGACGAGGCGGCCGAGGAACCGCCGCGACACTTTGCCCAACTTTGGGAACGCGCCGGACTCCAGCCCGATCGCAACTGGACGTTCGCGCACGGCGAAACGCGACGCTTCTAGCTCTCGAGACGCGAACGAATCGCCGACGCGAAATCGTCCACCGCGCCGGATCGGGCGTCGAGAAAGACATTCGGCTCGATGAGCTCGAGCTCCATGAGCAGTAGATCGCCGTCGCGAACCACGCCGTCGACGCGCGCATAGAGTGGCACTTCGTCGATCGCTCCAATTACGCGAGCGGCCTGCTCGGCGAGACTCGGCGAGACTCGCGTGCTCTCGACCGAGCCGCCGTGCTCGGTTTGCACGCGAAACTCCCCTGATCGCGCTCGCTTGAGCGTCGCGTGGCTGAACCGGCCGTCGATGAAGGTGAAGGAGAGCTCGCCGTCTCGTGGAATCTCCTCGACGAACGGTTGCACGAGGACATGACTCAGACTCGAGACGCGCTCGATCGTCTGCCGCGCGGCGTCATCGAAGGGAGTCACGAAACTGTGGGTCTCGTACCCGCTCGCCGAGATCGCCGGTTTGACGACGATGCGACGCCAACCTTCGGCGTGCACGATGGCTTCGACGTCACGCGGCCGTCCGCGCAGCGCGATCATCGTCGGAATCGTCGGTACGCCGCGCCGCGCGAGGTCGAGGAGATACCGTTTGTCCGCGTTCCAGCGCACGAGTGCCGGAGGATTCCACACGCGAACCTCCGCCGACTCGAGGCGATCGAGCCACGAGAAGAACTCGGGAACGCGCAGATGATAGTCCCAGCACGATCTGATGACGACCGCGTCGAACGACTCCCAATCGGCCGACTGGTTGGACCAGATCACGGCCTCGGCGCCGATACCCACGCGCTCGAGCGCGTGAATGAGCGGCCGATCGTCGGGCGCGAGATCGGGTGCAGATTCGTACGTGGCCAGCGCGACACGATGCACGATCTATTGCCGACAGGGCACGTGGGGATCCACCGGCTTCGGCACGTCGAGCCGGGGGCGATGGTCGGCATTCGCGACGAAGACCGCCGCGTCGAGCACCAATTGCGTGAGTCGGGCGTAATCCGGGTAGTCGATGTACTGAGCCTCGTCGGTCATCTGGTGGTAGTCGCGATGCAATCCTCGCGAGAGGGAAACGCTCGGAATCCCGTAACGCGCGTAGCTGTAATGATCGGCACGGCAGTAATACTGGTCGGGATGGCCCGGCGCATCGTACTCGTAATTGAAAACAAAGGGGATCGGTTCACGCGCGTTGGCCGCCTCGACCCAATCACCGAACTCCTTCGAGAGGCGCCGCAGTCCCACGACCTCGAGATATGTCGAACCACCGGCCTTGATGTCGGTCGCCGCCCCTCGCCCGATCATGTCGAGATCGAACTCGGCGACGATCGAATCGATCGGCACGGTGGGATGATCGGTGTACCAGTCGGACCCGAGCAGTCCCCTCTCTTCTCCGGTGTGCGAGACGAGAAGGATCGACCGTTTCGGGCGCGCGCCGGAGCGCATCAACGTACGGGCAATCTCGATGAGGGCGATCGTGCCGCTGCCATCGTCATCGGCCCCGTTCGCGATGGAGTCCCGTCGAGGCGCGTGAATCTTTCTTAACGAATCTGTGATCTGCGCGATTCTCGCTGCTTCCTCCGCGGTTGCCGGCCGGTTTGGGCTGTCGGCGCCGAGTGGACGCACCACGGCATTGAACGCGCGAAGCGAGTCGTGGTCGACGGGGCTGTGATTGAACCCGATGTGGTCATTGTGCGCCGTGATGGCGACGTACTCGCTACGCAGCACCGGATCGGTGCCCGGGATGATTCCAATCACGTTCCGCGCCGGAGCTGGCTGTAACGAGGGATCCGACGGTGTGATTCCGTCGACTGTTTGAAAAAATCCTAACTGCTCGCCGGCCGGCTGAACGCCAAGTGCCCGGAACTGCGCGGCCACGTAATCCGTCGCTTTCAAATTCCAAATCGTCCCCGCCGCCCTTCCCATCATCGAATCATGCGCAAAGGCAGTAAGCCGCTGCTCGAGCTCCCGTGCGCTTACGCCCCCCACGGCGGGCGTGGGGGAAACCTGTGCGCGCGAACAGGCAGCAGCGCAGAATGAAAGGAGGATCAACGAACGCCGAAACATCCCGTCTCCCAGGTCGTACATTGGGTCAGTCATACCCCTCTCCCTCCCACAATGCGCACGCTTCGCATCCTCTCCCTCGTCGTCCTGTCGGCAGCTCCGCTGAGCGGCCAGGTGCTCGACCTGACCATTCACGGCAACGGTCTCGCCATTGGCGACAAGCCGAATATGAATGGCTTGCGTCTCAACTTCCGCGACCGGCAACTGGAAAAACTCAACGGCGTCAACGCGACCATCTGGGTTCCGTATTCGCCGGCCAAGGGAACTGTAAATGGTCTCGCGCTCGGGATTCCTGCGACGGGAGCGGGGCGTATCAACGGGGTTGGACTCGGGATACTTGGCGTCGGCGTTGAGAACACGTTCAACGGGATTGGCCTCGCGCTGGTCGGCCTTGGGGGCGGGTTGGACATGAAAGGCATCTTCGTCGGCGGCATCGGCGTCGGTGCGGGTGGCCGCATCGAAGGTCTGACAGTCGGCGGAATTGGTGTGGGAAGCGGCGCTGAATTGAGAGGCGTTCAGATCGGCGGCATCGGCGTTGGCGGCGGCGGTGACGTCACCGGAATCAGCATCGGCGGGATCGGCGTAGGCGGCGGCGGCACCGTGAGAGGTCTCGCCATCGGCGGCATCGGCGTCGGAGGCGCCGGCGATTTCACGGGGATCGGCATCGGTGGGATCGGTGTCGGAACGGGCGGCAACACGACGGGCCTGTTGATCGGCGGCGTCGGCGTCGGGTCGGGCGGAAGGGTCAAGGGCCTCGCCATCGGCGGCGTGGGCGTCGGCGCTCCGGCGCTCAACGGCGTGGCGGTCAGCGCCATCGGCGTCGGGGGCGTGGATGTAAAGGCCATCGTGCTCACTGGCGCGTACTTCAAAGTCGACGAAAAGGGCCGCTTCGACGGTGGCGCGCTGGCCGCCGTGAACAACGTGAGCGGCTCGCAGCACGGTCTCACCGTCGGTCTGTGGAATTACGCGCGCAATCTCCACGGCGCGCAGATCGGACTGATCAACATCTCCGACAACGACGGCAAGCGCCGAGTCCTGCCGCTCCTCAGCGTCCGCTAGTCGGAGGGGGAGGCGTGGGCGCCGGCGGAGTCGGGCGGCGAGGCGCGCGAGACATCTCGTCGAGATACGTGATCGTGCTGAGCAGCACGGCGTCCAGCCCGGCAAGCACCTCGTTCCTGGCGACCTTTCGGCCGCCGGCGGTGCGAAAGCGATACGCGTTGCTCGCGCTGAGGTCCCAGAGCTGAAGCATGAGCGTCGCCGAGTCGCGCGGCAGCGGAGTCAGACGGACGGACACGAGTAGATCGCTCGACAAGGTTTTTCCCATGACGGCGACGTCGCGCGACTGAGCGAGGGCCGTGCGCACCGAGTCCTGATCGACCAGCGTATACTGCCTGGCTCGGTTGCGCAGCATTCTGCGAAGGCTGTCGGTCAGGGCTCGTCCGAGCAGTGACGCTTCCGGCCACTGAGGAATGTCGGGTTGCTCGGCGATGATGAGTCGGCGGGGCCCGACGACGGCGCCGGGTGTGGCAGTACCCGAATTCGCGGCGATGATGGAGTCCATCATCTTGCGCTGCATCTGTTCGGCGAGTTTGGCCTTCGCGAGAGAATCGTGGAGCTTCGCGGCAAGCACGCGCTTCTGCACCGCCGCGGCGATGCGCACCGAGTCGTCGTGGCTGACGACCGGCTTGGGTGGCGGAACCGGCGCGGCCAGCACCGGCGCGGCGGGCGGCACTGACTTCCGCGACGTGTCGGTTGTGACGCTCGTCACCGTCTGCGCCGGTGGGCGCGAGACGACGTTCGTCGTGTGGTCGCGTTGCCGGCTGACGGCATAGCCCACACCACCGAGGACAATCGCGAGGATCGCAACGGCGGCGACGCTTCTCCATGGCCGTTTGCGGACGGGGGCTTCGACGCCGCCGCCTTGCGGCGTCACGCCGAACGGCATCGTCAGCGAGTCGAGTTCCTGAAGAATCTCGTCGGCCGTCTGTGGACGCGCGGCCGGATCCTTCGCCAGACATCGCATGACGAGCGTCGAGACGTTGCGCGGCACGACCGCGGCGACTTCGTGCAGCGGCGCTGGATCACGCGTGAGTTGCGCGGCGAGCGTCTCGCGCGGGGAGGCGCCCGTGAACGGAGAGACGCCGGTCAACAGTTCATACGCCAACAAACCAACGGCGTATATGTCAATTCGATGATCCGCTGCCGGATCGCCGGCGAGTTGCTCGGGCGCCATGTAAGCAGGCGTCCCGATTGCGATTCCGGCGGTCGTGACCGTGCCGATGGGAAGCGCCGCGCTGATGGCCTTGGCAACACCGAAGTCGGTGACGAGGGCATGTGAGCCCTGTGTGAGGATGTTCCCGGGCTTGATGTCACGATGGATCACACCGCGCGCGTGCGCGAAAGCGAGCGCATCGACGACGTCGTGTAGGATGCGGACGACCTCGCGCGGCGTGAACGATCGCTTTCGCTCGATGGCGGCGCGAAGCGACTCGCCGTCGATGAACGGCATCGTGTACCAGAGCAGATCGCCGTGCTCGCCCGCGGAGAGCAGCGGAACGATGTGCGGGTGCTGGAGCTGCGCGGCGACTTGAATCTCGCGACGGAAGCGCTCGCGGTTGACGCCCGCCGCCAAATCGGGTGGAAGAACCTTGACGACGACGCGCCGGTTGAGCGAACGATCGACCGCCGCGAAGACGCGACTCATCCCGCCACCGGTCAGCTCGTTGTCGAGCTGATAGGTCGGGCCGAGTGCGCTCTGCAATTCGTCGGCGAATTCAGTCATCAGAGTTTGATATATGCGCTGCGTGACGAGGCTACTATGTTACCCTGAAGTCCAATTAGCAGGGCGCTACCAGTTTCGGGTATGCTCAATTGGACACAATGATGAGGCAAAGCGACGCCGCAAAAACATTTTGACAAAGCGAAGTCGACCCTTTTCGCATTCATCGATTCGCAATAAGATTAAAGCGCTCTAATCTTTGGTCGACTTCACTCCTCCCATTTCCCCAATACACCGTGGCCCGAGCTAAAGCGCTTCGCCGCCCCCGAGCGGTTCCCGAGTCCGTGATTCCCAAGAATGTCCTCGCCAAGGAGATCGCGAGCATTCTCGAGAATCAGCAGTTGACCCAGACCGAAGCGGCCTACATCATGCGCGACGCGCCCTCGCAGATCTCGCTGGTTGTCACCGGCAAGCTGCGCGGATTTTCCACGGAGCGTCTCATTCGCATGCTGGCCCGGCTAGGACGCGACATCGACATTGTGATCCGTCCGGCCCGCGGCAAGACCGGCAAAGTGAGCGTTACGCGTCGCTAGTCGCGACGCCTGAATCTCGCGATCGAGGATTGGCGCGGCCAGGGCTATCTGGCCGCGCCGTCGCGCGTCAAAGGCGCGCCTTTGCCGGAACGACCAGCGTTTGAATCGGCGTCAGCGTCAACGGGAGCGTTTGGTCCCAGACGCTTACACGATCACGTCCCGCCCGCTTGGCGGTGTATAACGCCTCGTCGGCGTGCTCCTTCAAATTCGTCCCGACCGCGTCGCCGCCGATGGCGGTCGAAGAGACGACACCAACGCTGATCGTCAGGTGCAGACGCTTACCGTTCACCATGAACGCGTGGGTCCGGACCGTCTCGCAGATGCGGAGGCCGGAGTGATATGCGCCGTCGGCGTCGGTATCCGGCAGGAGGACGGTGAACTCCTCGCCCCCGGTCCTGGCCACCATGTCACCGGCTCGCGCCGTCTGCGCCAGCAACGCCCCGACCTGACGGAGCACGACGTCGCCGGCGATATGGCCGTAGGTGTCGTTGATCTCCTTGAAGTGATCGAGATCGAGGGCGAGCAGCGAGAGATTGCTCCCGGCCCGTGAGGCACGGGCAATCTCGCGCGACAGCGCCTGGTCGAGGCCGCGCCGGTTGAGGCACCCGGTCAAGGGATCGGTGAGCACCATGCTGGCGAGCTTGATCCGGACGCGGTTGTACGCCCGGCCGACGCGCGTGATGGTGGCCGGGTTGCGCTCCGGATTCACCTCGTAGGCGTGGCTGAAGTCCCCGTCTTCCGCCCACTCGAACAGCTCGACGATGTGCTCGAGGTGCCGCTGGAACCGGCTGTACTGCGTAATCAGCATCAACTGGGTCGTGGCAAAGAGCGCGATGGTCCAGAGGTGCTCGATCTGGATCGTCCCTGCCCGACCCCCCGTGACGGCGAGGTAGCCGACGACGACGGCCATCAAGCCGATCGTCGCGTGACGGCCGCCGAAGAACGACTCGGCGACGTTGAGGACGAAGAACGACAGGATGAGAATTCTGTAATAGTGCGCCCCGGGGGATGACGCCAGCGTCGTGGCGAAAACGAACGCCAGATCGCTGAACACGGTCGCGCCCACGGTGATGTCGCCGGCCTCGCCGTTGCGTCGCGCGATGAGGGCCAGGAGGCGAACGGCGACGATGTAGCCGGCGGTCGCGCCGATGACGAAACGCGTCTGGCCTCCAAGCACACCCGCCGACTGAAGTCCAAGCGTCACGATCCCGAGGACCGCGGCCAGCACGACGCGAGTCCACGATTGGCCCACGAGCACATCCACGACACTCGCCTCTCGGGTGTCAGCCCAAAGCGGATTACTCGAACTTGTAAGCGGGGGAGGCGAGGTCTTCACAAAACGGTGCTGTCCGTGCAGGCGTACGGAGGGGGACGGAGAGGAGGAGGGAGAAATTCTGCACTACTAGGTAATAATTGGGCCAGCGTCTCGAAGGGGGTGTCTGAAAATTCAACTCGTTGCAAATGAGCGCTTTACGATCTTCGAGATCGCTTATGAAACAGACGACGCGACTCGCGCCTTGCAACGGCCTGCCTCCTTCTGCGGCAGACCGCGGGCCCGGGAGGTTCTAACTCGCGGGCCCACGGACAGTTGCCGTCAGACCCGCGCCGAAATGACCTCCCCGGCGAACCGTTCCATCTCCTCCAACTGCGGACTGCATTGCAGCAACAGGAGATCCACGCCGGCGTCGGCGAATTGGGCGGTTCGCTCAGCCACTTGCTCGGGCGTGCCAACCAGCCCGGCGCGAAGGCCGCGATTCGAAACCGAGTAATCCTGCAAGCTCACTTGTTGTTCCAGCTTCGTATTTGAGATCCAATCCCGGTAGTTCCCATAGCCGGGCGACCCTTCGGTCACGTTGGTGATCCGGCTTATCTCCGCGTCGATCTCGCGCCGCGAATCGCGCACGATCGTGTACGCCGCGACGCCGAATTGCATGGGAGGCAGATCGACTCCGAGCTCCTCGGATGCGCGCTCACGCCGTTCGCGCATATCGGCGATCTTCGGCGCGATGCGCTCCGGCGGATCGCCGTGCATGACGTACGCGTCGCACTGGCGCGCGATCATCGTCTTGGCCGCCTCCGATTCGCCCCCCGCATAGATCACCGGGCGTGGACGGCTGGGGCGCGACACGGGTTTGGGTTCCAGAACGATGTCGTCGTGTTGGTAAAAGCGACCGCGGTAGCTGAACGACGGCTTCGACCACGACCCGTCCACGACATCGAGCCATTCCGTGGTGCGGGCGTAGCGATCATCGTGCTCGTCGAACGCCGCGCCAAAGCGGCGCGCTTCGTCCTTCCACCACGCGGACACGACGTTGAGCGCGAGCCGGCCGTTCGAGATACGATCGATGTTCGCCGCCTGCTTGGCGAGAATGGCGGGCGGATGGAACGACGGACGCACCGCGACCATCAGCTCCAACCGCTCTGTGACGGCGGCGAGCGCCGCCGCCGTCGACCACGCGTCGAGCGACGGCGCAGCGATTCCCTTGATGTCGTTGAGGAGCAACTCGGCGACGAGCGTGATGTCGTAGCCGATCTCCTCACTGCGTTTCGCGAGGCGGCTCACGTACTCCCAGGACGCGGCCATGCCCTCGTCGTCGACGTTGCGCAGCCAACCGCCGAAGACGGGCAACCAGTATCCGTACCTCATGGCAGCGCCGGGGCCGAGATGACCGCGGAGGCGAGCGCGGCAGCCGTTTCGCGCGCCGCTCGACGAATGGTGCTCTCCGGCTTGAGCGCGTCCTGCTTCGGCGCGCCGGCGCGCTCGAGCAGGTAGTCCACGAGGCTTCGCCATGGATCGAAGCCGAGCACGTTCACGGGATCGGCGACGAAGTTCGACAGCGCGTTGATGTCGTAGAAGTAGTGCTTGCCGTCGCGGTCGTCGACGAGATACTCGATACCGCCGACGTCGAGCGACGCGCGGCGCGAGATGGTCTCGACCTGCTCGATGATTCCGACGGGCGGTTCGTAGCGCTCGACTTTGAGTCCGGTCTTCGGCGCATCCACCGCGCAGGCGCCGCGCACGAGCTCGACGCCGGTCGTCGTCTGGCAGGCGTCGGCGGGGCACAGGTCGAAGGAGCCCACCGCGGGATACACTTTGATGGCGTAGAGATACTTCCCGCCCAGCGTCTCGACACGGACAATGTGCCCGTTCCGCAGCGGCGCCGACTCCTGCACCAGCGCGACGCCGTCCACGCCGAGGTCCACTTCACCGCGTTCCACGGCACCGGCCAGCGCCGCCTCGTTTTCGTAGCGGACGATCCCCGCGCCGCTGCCGCCGATGTTCGCCTTGATCAACACCGGATAGCGCAACTTCGCCGCGGCGTCGACGGCTCGCGCCGGATCGTTGATCGCTATCGCGCGGGGAAACGGGAACCCCAATTCATCGAGCAGGTCGAGCTGCGAGGCTTTCGAGAGCTCGAATGAGTACACCGTCGAGCCGTTGACGACCGGCACACCGAGCCGCTCGAGATGTTTCAGCCAATGCAGCGTGTGGAAGGTCGTCTGACGATGCCCGCGCAGGTACGCCGACGGGCTCGCGCGGTTGAAGACGAGCGAGTACGGCAGCTCGCGCTCGCCGGGATCGAAGGCGTGCGCCGCGGCGTCGAGGCGCTCGTACGGCACGCCACGACGCTCCAACTCGGTGAAGAGCGGCTTGAACCAGTCGGGATGTTCGTGGTAAATCGCGATGGGATGCATGAGGGCGGGTCCGGGTAAGGGTCGTGTGGTCGACCGCCTTCTCCTGCCACCTGGACCGTCACGCCGCTCGCTGTCGCGAAAACAAAAGCGCTCCGATCCTGACGTGGGATCGGAGCGCGAGTCGCAGTGAGTTGCTCGTTGCTACATGCGGACGCCCAGAACCACACGTGTCGAGAGACACATGCAACACGCGCAAGTGCAACACATCGCGGTCTGGGCGAAAGGCATGACTCGGAAGGTAAGAGGGGGGGACAAGGCGTCAAGGATGTTGATGTAACCTTTGTGTTTCGACGAGGCTGAGCTAGGCAGCCAATAGCTAGAGCTATTAGCGAATTGGATGGGCGCGTAAACGGCGCTCTTAGGGCATAAACGGCGCTTTTAGGCCGCGCTTATAAAAGGCGCTGATGAACGGCGCTTGTAGGGAGCGCTTGTAAACAGCGCGCGGCCGCGCGAGGAGCAGACAGCGTTCCTTAATGAGCGTCGTTGACAAGCGTCCGTCAAAAGCGCGATCTACAAGCGCCATCTACAAGCGCCGTTTATGCCCTAGGCTGGCCGCGCCCTTCCGATTCGCTGACGGCTTTAGCTCGCCTAGAACATTGATTCCAGGGAG
>Ga0105242_10002935_pt1 | contig 13328 bp, 9 predicted proteins | sample KBSM24metaG_FD_81521 | JGI IMG/M metagenome (GOLD analysis project Ga0105242, IMG submission 81521) | Miscanthus rhizosphere microbial communities from Kellogg Biological Station, Michigan, USA - KBS M2-4 metaG | ecosystem: Host-associated > Plants > Roots > Rhizosphere > Soil | place: Michigan...
AGACAAGACGCTGCCGCCGGCGCCCAAGAGCGACGAGCCGCACCCGCCGGCCGATCCGACGAAGAAGCCCGCGGTTCCAGCCGGGACGCCTGCTGAGAGTCGCCCACGCGAAGTCGATCCGAATAAGAAGAAAGGCAAGAAGGGCGACGATGGGCCGCCGGGATGAAGAGCAAGGATGAAGACGAAGGATGAAAGATGAACGCGGCGATCACTCGCCGCGTTTTTTATTACATGGCCAGTTCCATACTAAATCTGATCCAGCTTGAACTCGCTGCGCGACGGTTCAAGAGAATGCTCTGATAGTACATTTCAGCGAATCCGGACTTGCGAATCAGTAAACCATATCGCCCCGGCCGCAATTTGCTGAAAGAAAAGGCACCTCGTTCGTTGGTGTGGACCGAGACGATTTGTGTCCCTGGGCTCGACATCCCTTGAGCGTTTACTTCGTTCGTCGCGCGAGCCAGGACAACCTCTGCCCCGTGTATGGGAGTATTGGCTGGATCGACCACAATACCGCGCACTCTCGTCACGCGAAACTCACGCGTTACCACCACTTTCATCTGCGGGTACGGCTTAATCGCCGGCGAGTTATCGCCGCTCAATGAGCCACACCAGACCATCATGAGAATGGCGAACATCATATGCTGGTGCTTAGTTTTTAGCCGCCGACCATCCTGCCCAAAACGTGCGGCAGCATCTTGCGCCACCAGGGCCAGTCGTGATTGACGTCGGCGCCCCACAACTCCAAATTGTGCGGGATGTCTTTGCCTTTAAGAATGTTTGAGAGTTGGCGGCTGCGTTCGGGATCTTCGTACGCCCCCTGGCCGGACAGGATGTAGATCGAATCTGCCCGCTGCAAAATCGGCAGATGATGCTCGTCGTTCAAGTTCGGCAGGTAATCCATCGGGTTGTTGAAGTAGACGTTGTCGTCGTAGTAACCATCGAGAAACGAGCGCACGTCGTAACTGCCGCTCATCGGGATCGTGCCGCGAAACAAATCGGGATGTTTGAAGTATTCATTCGCCGCGAGATAGGCGCCGAGACTGGCTCCGGTCGTAACCGGTTTCGCGTACTCCGGCGGATTTTCATTTCGGATCAGCGGCAGCACTTCATCGACGATGTAACGGTCGTAACGAGTCAACAACTCCGCTTTGAGATGGGGCGGCATCTCTTTATTCAGCAGGCTCCAGCGATTGACGCTGTTGATTGAGTAGGCGCGAATCTTGCCGTGCTCGATGAACGGTTTAATTGAATCGACCAGATAAAAGCGTTCGTACTCGAGATAATCAGCCGCGGCCGTCGGCAGCATCAAGAGGGTCTGGCCGGCGTGACCGTAGGCGACCAGCGGCATTTCCATTTGCAGGTTCGGGCTGAACCAACTCGTTATTCGACGTTCCATTTGTCCAAGCAAACCTCAGAGCGTGTGATTTGGTGAGCGCAGTATTGTCGCACTTATGGCGCGAGAAGCAAGTCGTGCCCATGGCGCGGCGGAGCGATGAGGCCGGCAGGCTGCACTGCAGAGTCGAGCGGGAATCTACGGCACCTTTCGCCCCATTTTGGATCGGGAATCGTAACCACCACCTAGCGATGCGGCTATCCAATGACGGTCCTACCGACCTGACAACCTGCGTCTTACTTTCAGTTGCCGGCGATCTTGCAAAAAACTTGACGGGTCACAGGACTTGCGATACTTTGCGGCCTTCGATAGTTCGTTCGTCATTGGAGATTACTTCGAACGAAGCTGTCGCACAGGCCCCTTAGTCCAACTGACCGTTGCCAGTGGACCGCCTCGCATAAACTGTTTAGCTGTCGCCAAGCGAAAGTTGCCAGCATTTTCGAAAGGGAGAACGCTCATGCCTTCGAATTCCGACTCGTCAACCGACATTACATTTTTATTCAAAGGAACCATTCGGGAAGTCAAAGCCACAACCATGACGGATGTGCCGGTCGATAAAAATACGGTCGTGGCTATGGTGGACCAGGTGCTCGAAGCGCCCGCCAATCTCTCCAAGATGGGCGGACATCGCGTCACGGTAAGGCTTAGCGGGCGGACCAAGGTCGCGGTCGGCGACGAACTGATCTTCCATGCGCACGGCTGGATCTTCGGCGCGAGCGTGGCGGTCATCTCGATAAAGGAAGAGCGCGTCAGAGAGACGCGAGCGCACGCCGCGCTGTTGAGCCGCGGTGGCGATCCCGTGGCGCATCGTCAAAATCGCCGCGTCAAGCACCGCTTCAACAACGCCGACGTAGTCGTCTCTGGCCGAATCACAATGATCAGAATCCCGGCGGACGCGAGCAGCGCCAGGCGCGCGGCGACCAATGCGGAATCTGCGAGCAGTACGCCTGAACCGATGGGACCAATCAGCGAACACACGCCACATTGGCGCGAGGCGCACCTGGAAATTGACGACGTGCATAAAGGCGAACACAGCAGCAGCACCGCTGTGATTCGATTCCCCGCGAGCACCGACGTGCGCTGGTACAAGGCGCCGAAATTCGAACCGGGCCACCAGGGTTTCTTCATGCTACGCAAACACACTTCGTCCAGCGCGCCGGCGTCCAAAGGCCGGCCACGAGCTGCGAAGAAGAAAGCCGCCGAGGCGACCACCTCCCATTTCACCGCGCTTCACCCGAATGACTTTCAGCCTTACACGCAGCCCGGCGGTGTCAGGCGCATCATCGAAAGCGCGAATGAAGATGAATAGTTCAAGCGGTAAACGTTGATTGAAGCCCTCTCAGGAGAAACATCATGCCAACGAAAAAGAAGCGCGCGAGTAAAGCCAAAGCGACGAAGCAAAGTACCAAAAAGGCGGGGACGGTTTTGATCGTCAACATGATCCCGAAGTCGCTCAGCGGCGAGGCCCACCAGGACAGCGAACCCACGATCGCGGTCAATCCGAAGAACCCGCTGCAGATAGCCGCATCGGCGTTCACGCCTGACCCTTCGCATGGACCGCGCGCGCCCATCTATGTCTCGACTGATGGCGGCGCCACCTGGACGCTGAACTCGATCGTCCCCAGCACCGTGGCAGATGGCTCGGCCACTGCGGACATCACGGTGGCCTTTGGCAGTTCGAGCGACATTCTCTATGCGGGCATCATCCGTTTTCCATTTTCCGGCGCTCAGACTCGCATCAATATTCTGCGCACGACCGATTTTCAGAGTTCGACCACGATGAAAGTGCTCGTTGACCGGCAGGGCGCCGGTGTCGATCAGCCCTACGTCCAGGCAATCACGCGCGGCGGCAAGGACCTCGTCTACGTCGGCGACAATGATTTCAACGCGCCCAGCGGAAATACTGCGACGATCGATCAAACGCTGGACGGCGGCGCCAGCAAGCCCACCTTCAAGAAGATCAGAATTGAGTCGCGCACCACCTCAGGCCAGGATGGTCCGCCGGTCCGTCCGGCGGTTCATGCTGATGGAACCGTGTACGCAGTATTCCATTCGTGGAAGTCTTTCGATAACCAGACCGGCGAAGGCATGGCTGATATTGTGGTGGTGCGGGACGATCATGGCGGCAACTCGACCAAGCCGTTCACCGATTTGATCGATCCAATCGACAACAAGGCCGGCATGCGCGTCGTGCGCGGAGCCAAATTTAATTTCAACGGCGAGAAAGGCCAACAACGACTCGGCGGCGACGTCGCCCTCTGCGTCGATCCCACGAACAGCGACATCATCTACATCGCCTACAACGACGATCAGCCCAACGGCGTCTATGCCTTGCACTTGTTGCGCTCGACCGATCGCGGCAAGACCTGGTCGCCTGAATTGCGACGTCTTGACGATGCTCTGAATCCAGCTCTGGCGATTAACAGCGCCGGCAAGATTGGCTTTCTGTATCAGCGTCTGATGGGCATCGGCGCAGCGCAACAATGGGTAACGAGATTCGAGAGCTCCACCAACGGCACAACCTGGACGGCAATCACTCTGTCGCAGGCGCCGGCCAGCCGGCCGCGCAAAGACTTCGATCCGTATCTGGGAGACTATGAACACCTGCAAGCCGTGGGCAAGGATTTTTATGGAGTCTTCTCGGCGAACAACACTCCGAAGAAAGCGAACTTCCCTTCGGGCATCGTTTATCAGCGGAATGCGAACTGGGAGACGAACACGCTGCTCGACGTCGACAATATCACCCCCGTCGGAATATCGATCGACCCGTTCTTCTTTAAGTTTACCGGCTGATTCCGAAATCCCGATGTGTCAGAACCGAGAGCGATAGCAACCGGATCAGGGAACGCGGTTATTCGAAAGAGGCTTCCTGATCCGGTCGCTACCGCTCTCGGTTCTGACACTCCCCCTCCAAATTTCCAAAATGGTGATAAGCTATTTTCATCATTCGTTCTGTCTTGAGTCCTGTGATGCGCGCCAAATCAAAAACGAAAACGTCTCCCGATGCGACTTTTGTCTTCAAGGGCACGATCAAGAAACTCAAAGCCACTACCATGAAAGCCGCGCCCGCCAGCGCTCGCACTTGCATCGTCACTGTAAACGAAGTCCTTGAGGCCCCGCAGAATCTCACCAGTTATGCCGGCCAGGACATCACCGTCGAGTTCAGTGAGCGGCGGCAAGTGAAAGTCGGCGACCAGATGATTTTTCATTCGATTAGCTGGCTATTTGGCGAAAGCGTTGCCGTTCGCTCGCTCTACGAAGAGGTCGAAGCCGACCCGCCGACCTCGCCTCGCGCCGGCGCCGGCACGCAACGCAAACAACGTGAGACCCACAAGCATTTCAATGATGCCGATCTGGTAGTCTCGGGAAAAGTCGTTGAAGTCAGACTGCCCAAGTCCGGTCCCGCAAGCAAGAAGAGTGGCACGACCAAGCCGGCAACCACGCATGTAAGCGAGCACGATCCGAAATGGCGCGAAGCCGTGATCGAAGTCGCCGACGTTCACAAAGGTAAATCGGCAAAACGCCGGGTCGTGGTGCGGTTCCCTGCGAGTACGGACGTCGCCTGGCGCCGCGCGCCAAAGTTCACCGCCGGTCAAGAGGGCTACTTCATGCTGCATGAGTCAACTCATACAGCGCAGCGAAAGACAACGAAAGCAAGCGATGCCACCTTCACGGTGTCGGACCCTCACGATTACCACCCGTATACTGAGGCCAGCGCAATTGAATCAATAATTGATTCCGAATCAGACTCTTAACTTCGCGGCCGGATCGTTATCAGCAGGTTGCCACGCTTGCGAAAAACAATTGACATCAAGCGTGAGCTTGGATACCCTGCGCGCACCTCGCACGCCTGTTTACTATTCACATGAAGTATCTAACGAAGATTATCGTGTGCGCCTGCATGGCTTTGCCGCTGACGATCGGTTTCATCAACATCAACCGCGTCAGTGCCCAAACGCCGGCAGCGACACCCGTTTCAACTCCTGCGCCGGCCAGCCCGGCGGTCGCCGCCAATCCCGTTCTCGCGCCGAAAGTTACCGCGGTCGAAGGTCACCTTGAACTCGACACCATCATTCAGGTGCAAATCGACAACCTGGACCAATGGGTGCTGAAGAACGATCCGTCGAAGCTGGTGCCCTACATTAACGGTCTCGCGATTCGCGGCGATTACCCCGCCGAGATTCATGCGAGCAAGAACCACGTTCACTTTCATTTGAAGATCACGCCTCAAAACAAGCAGGTGTGGATTGATTTGCTGGGTGAACCGCATGCGATGCGCAAACCCGTCGCGTTCAGTATCGGCCTCGAAAACCAGAGTCCCTTCGATTCCGTTTTTGATCAGAATAATCCTTTGCTGCTGACCGTGATTTCGCCGCCGTACGGCGCGATTGCCGTGGTCGTTATCGTCTTCACTTTGGTGCTTTTGCTTTGGTTGGCCCGCACGACCAACCTTTTGCGCGACGGCGGCACACGCACCCCCGGAAAACTGCGTCCGTATAATCTCGGCCGCACCCAGATGGCTTTCTGGTTCTTTCTGATCTACGCGTCATATGTGACGATCTGGCTGATTACCGATGCCCTCGACACGATTACGCCTTCGCTGCTGGCGTTGATGGGCATCAGCGCCGGCACCGCGTTGAGCGAGGCGATGATCGATTCCGGCAAGCAGCAAGCAAATGAGAACGACCTGCAAAGTCTTCAGGCTGAAAAGGAATCGCTTGAGCAAACCATCCCGGAAGTTCAAACGCAGATAAGTGCGCTAACCACAAAAACCGACTTGTCCGCCGAAAACACGCTCACTCTCAACAGCTTGAATAAACAACTGAACGATGGCCGCCAACGTCTGTCACAGGTGAACCAACAGATTCAGAACGTGACGCCCGCAACTGAACCCGGACTCAGCAAAGGTTTCGTGCGCGATATCCTTTCGGACGGTGGTGGCTACAGCTTTCATCGTTATCAGATTTTCGCGTGGACGCTCGTGCTGGGAATCATCTTCATCTCGTCCGTCTACAACAATCTGACGATGCCCGAATTCAGCGCGACGCTGCTGGGATTGATGGGGATTAGTTCGGGCACTTACATCGGGTTTAAGTTCCCTGAAAAGTCGTAGAGCCTGTGGCCCCGGGCAACGATTGCTGTTCTGCGATTCCGCGCGAGTGACGACGACTGTTAGTGAGAGCGGCGGAGCCTCACGGCTTGGGCGCCGGTCCTTCGGACTTTTCTACCGGCAACTCACTCCGATTACTCCAGTCCTGAAATGACCCGTCGTAAAGGTGAACGTCGTAGCCGAGATACTTTGCCACGAAGTAGAGCAGGCTGGCTTGCTGACCGATGTGACAGTAGGTGGCGATGGCGTCTTGCGATTTCACCCCCGCGGTATTGAAGAGAGCGCGTAGTGTGTCGGGATTCTTGAACTTGTTGGACTCTTCCACGAGCGTGCCGAAGGGAATGTTCTTGGCGCTGGGAATGTGACCGGCGCGCGGCATGCCGCCTCCGGACTCGCCCGTATAGAACCTGTTATCACGCGCATCGAGGATCGCGACACCTGACTTATTGATGTTCCCGCTCACCCACGTCGCATCCACCACCAGTTTTGCATTTGGATGAGGAGTAAAAGTTCCGGGCTTCGGCGCGGTGACTTCCGCTGTCGTGGCGCGCTTTTCAGCCACCCACGCAGGCATTCCGCCGTCGAGAATCGACGCGCGTTCGCCGAAGCCCAAATAGTCGAGCGTGAAATAGACGCGGGAAGTTGGCGTCACCAAATCTTTCCCGAAGTAAACGACGATGCGCGATTTGTCCGTGACGCCAAACTTCTCGAACGTGGCTTTCAACTGCGCGACCGGCGGCAGTTCGAGAGTCAAACCTTGTCCGCGCGGAGTCGAGAGATCCGACAGCTGAATGTATTGCGCGCCCGGCAGGTGGGCCGCGTCATATTCCTTCTTGTCACCCACATGCAGCAGCACCAGGCCATCGTCATTGAGATGCTTCGCCAGCCACTCGGTCGAAACGATCATCGATTCGCGCACTTTCAGTTGCGCCTGGCAGACGGACTGTGTCAAGAGAACCAGACCCACGATTGCGATTGAATAAAATAAGTTTCTCATCAAGACCTCCGCGGCAGTTGACGGTAATACGCGGCTCAGAGTACGGCGGTTTCTTCCAAAGTCCTGCCTTCCGCAAATCGCGTCACGCTCAACTGGTTTGCATCGACCAAATCTGAATGACCCTGGAGAACTAAGTCGGCGGCAATTTTGCCTGACGCGGGTGAATGCATCACGCCGTGGCCGCTGAAACCATTCACAAAGTAAAGTCCTTCGACATTCGGCGCCGGTCCGATGATCGCATGATGGTCCGGCGTCATTTCATAGAGCCCGGCCCACGCGCGGCGCGGATTGACGCCGGCTTCCGCCAACACCGGCACGCGCGAAGCCGCGTGCGTGAGAATCTTTTCCACAAACGTTTCGTCGAATTCAGTTTTGAAGCCCGGTGTTTCTTTGGGATCGTTCCAGGCCAGCAGAATTCCCTTTCCTTCACGGCGAAAATGGAAACCTGTGGACATATCGATCACCATCGGAAAGCGTTGCGGCAGTTGATCGAACGGTTCCGTCGGGACCAGCTGGCGACGCAAAGGCTCAACCGGCAATTCCGCTCCGGCCATTTCGGCAACCTGAGCAGCCCAGGCGCCGGCGGCATTAACGACGACCCGCGTAGAAATAAAACCGCGCGACGTGTGCACGCCCGAAATGCGGCTCTCATTTGGAGTGCGCCGACTCGAGGGCGCTTTGTTATTTGCCGAATCAGAAAGCGGCGTCGAGCCGCCGCCCTCCACATCGATTCCAGTTACTTCAGTATCCAGCCAGAGCCGCACGCCCCGCGCGCGCGCGTTCAGCATGAAGCCCATCATCACGCTGTGCGGATCGACAAAGCCGTCAGTCGGACAGAACGTGCCGCCGAGAATGTCGTCAACCCGAAGCTGCGGCACCATCTGCGCGATATCTTTCGCCTCGACCCATTCAACGTTCGTCACCCCGAGAGTATTCTGAAGTTCGCGATTCGTTTTCAAATAGGCGAGGTGCTTTTCGTTGGTCGCGCAGAACAGATATCCATGGGCGCGATAATCGGCAGGGTGACCCACGACTTCATCAAACTTCGAAAAGAAGTCAATTGAATACTTCGACATCTTAATGTTGACCGGCGTCGTGAACTGCGCGCGCACGCCGCCCATGCTCTTCCCGGTCGAGCCTTTACCCTGATGCGCTTCGCGCTCGAGCACCAGCACATTTGTGCAACCTCGTTGCGCGAGATGATAAGCGACACTCGATCCGACGATGCCGCTGCCGATGATGACTACGTCTGCGGTTTCCATTTGGATAGCAAAGTAAGAAGGAAAGTGAAAAAAGTAAAGATGGGACAGGGACAATTTACCTTTCTAAAAAAAGCGCACCGGCCGTGTGTCGACCGGTGCGCGGGAAAGGAAAGAGTCTCGCTCTTAACGCTCGACTTAGAACTTTAACTTCAAAGCAAACTGCATCTGGCGCGAAGAACCCGAGTCGCCGGTGGGAAAGCGCGTACTCGTAATCACACCGAATGTAGTACTGCCTACCTGGGCCGTGCGGCCGGGCTGGCCAAAGTTCGCATGATTGAAGAGATCGAAGACTTCCCAGCGGAATTCAAGAACCTTGTCCTCACCGATCTTGGTGCGCTTGATGATTGAGAAGTCCGTGTTGTTGAAGGACGGCCCGATGATCGTGTTGCGACCAAAGCTGCCGAAATGATAGATAGTCTTGCCGCTGACAAAGGCTACCGGCAGAATCGCGACCGCGCCGGCTGGGCACGAGCCCCCGGGACGCGGATCGCAGACCAGGTTCGGAAACCATTGCACGCCGTTTCCGGTTGCCGCCGCTACCGGCGAGATCGTAATCGGCGCTCCCACGTCCGGACGCAACGTAGCCAGACCGGTCAGCGAATTGGCGTTGGCCGACGGCGGCCCTCCCGCAATCGCCCCCACATTACCTGCCAGCAGCGTCACGGGATTGCCGCTTTGCGACTGGACCACCGTGGAAAGTTGCCAGCCCGAGACCAACTGGTTCTTCTTGAATGGCAGTTCATAGAGTCCGCTGATCACGAAGCGGTGGCGGGCATCGAAGTCCGACAAGCCGCGATCTCCTTGCAGGTTGTTGCTGTCCTGGAAGGTCACGCCCTGGCCGCTTTGCGAATTAATGTCGAGCGACTTCGAGAACGTGTACGAAGCGTTGAATTGAAGTCCGTGGCTCAGCCTCTTAGTGGCCGTGACCCACAACGCGTTATAACTCGAGTTGCCCGTGCCTTCCCGGTTCGTAATGTTCTGCAACGGCACGCCGGGCGCAATCGGACTGGTTAGTGACAGCGCCGGGAATGGCCTGACGGCTACCAGCGCCGCATTGAGAAAAGTCTGGTTCAGGTTTCGCGACAGACGCAGATGCGTGCCCTTCGACCCGAAATATCCGGCCGTGACTGCGAACCCCGGTTTGATTTCCCGTTGAATGTTCAAATTCCACGATTGAACATTCGCGGTGTCGAAGTTGATGTCTGCCGAGCTCGGCGAGACGGTGGACCCCGGAACCGCAATGGTCGTGGCATTCGTGAGCTTGACCGTGGGTATGGTCGGCGGCAAGGCTACCGTAGTTGCGAACGGCGGATTCGACGCGTTCCCGGTGACCAGATTGGTGATTGGCTGATCGGAAAGAATCGCATACGCGGCGCGCACTGAAGTCTTCCCGGACTTGAATGGATCCCACGAGAATCCCACGCGTGGCTGAAAATTCTTCCAGTTGGTGTGATAGATCGGGGCGATGCCGTGGTTGACCTGCACCAGCGAATTCGTCGCCAGTTGATAAGTCGAGAAGCGATCGAAACGCTCAGTCGGCGACATCAGCCAATCCCAGCGCATTCCCAATTCCAATGTCAGATTGCTGCGCACCTTGTAATTGTCCTGGGCAAACAGTCCCAACGCTCCCTGCGCGATCGCCGAAGAAACTTCGCCGAGAGTGACGGTGAACCCGTTGGCGTTGCCGGCCAAAAACGCCGCCATGTTGGCGAAGGTAAAGGTGCCCGTGTCGCGATTGGTGTTGTTGTTATAGAACCGGCGATATTCGCCGCCGAATTTGAACGAGTGATTCCCGTGCAAATAACTAAGGGTGTCGGAGCCGACAAAAGTCGTGTCAGACCTGCCCTGCGGAAATCCTGCCGGCCCGCCCATATTAAATCCGCCGCCGCCGACGGTGATTTGCGGTAACCCGATCGGATCGGTCACGCCGTTCTGAATGTTGAAGTCGAGCGGATTCAATTTCGCATTCGGACTGAACAGAATGTGAATGCGGTTGAAACCGAATCGGCCTTCGTTAACTACCTTGCTGCTGATCGTGCGCGTTTCGTTCAAGGTAAAGATTTGCCGGTGCGACTCGCGGGTGTCGCCAAAGCCCGGAATATTATTTCCCTGCAAAGTAGGCTCTCCGCGCCGGTCATGTTGAAAGGCGTAATAGCCGTGGAGGCGATCCTTCGCACTGAAGTTGTAGCCGATGTCTCCGGTAAATTGGTCGATGTCCACCGGTGCAGTGGCCGACCCGCTGGTTAAGCCGTTCGCGGATCTGGGAATCAGATCCAGTAATTTCAGGATCGCTGGATCGGTGACCGTGGCCCGCTGGGCATCGGTCGGCACGTTGACGATCGGCAGGGTCAGACCCTGCCGCTGGCGCAGTCCTTCATACGAGAAAAAGAAGAAAGCCTTATTCTTGTATTGATGAACAGCCGGCCCACCTTCGCCGAATCTTGGCAGGGTCAAAGGCCCACCGAGATTGAACCCGAATTGGTTGCGATGAAACGGCGCCGGCTTGGTGGTGCGCTCGAAGAAATTTCGCGCGTCGAGGGCACTGTTGCGAAAGAACTCAAAAAACTCGCCATGAAATTCGTTGGTGCCGGAACGGGTGGCGATGTTTACGATCGCGCCTGAGTTGCGGCCGTACTCGGCACTAAACGTCGAGTTGTCGGCTTTGAACTCCTGGACCGTATTGATCGACGGCTGAAACGTAATCTGGTTCTGGACCATGTCGTTGAGGTTGATGCCGTTAATCATGAAGTTAACGGTGTCTTCGCGACCGCCTGCCGTGTTCAAGCCAAACGATCCCTGGCCGCGCAGCGGCGCCGTCAGAAACCCATTCTGCGGCGGCGTCACGGAACCGGGAATCAACAAGCCGAGGTCGACAAAGTGTCGTCCATTCAAAGGTATCTCCTGCACGGTCCGCTGGTTGATGACCTGTCCCACGGAAGTTGTGGCGCTTTCGATCACGGGCGCATCAGCCGTGACAGTCACGCTTTGCTCGAGACCGCCGACCTCCAGCGAGAAATCCCTGACCACAGTCCGGCCGACTTCGATGGTGAGATTATTCAGCAGTCGTTTGAACCCCTGCATTTCTACGTCAACCGAGTAATTACCCACCGGTAATGCGGCGAGTTGGTAATTGCCATCTGAATCGGTTGTGGTCGTGCGTTCGATGGCTGTCCCGACGTTGCGGGCCGTTACTTTCGCGCCCGGGACCACATCTCCTTTTTGATCTCTGACTGTTCCCTGCAGAGTTGCGGTTGATTGGGCCATGGCCGTTGCGGCCAGGAAAAGAAATACGACAAACAGAAATGAAAGCCTGAACAGAAGCTTGTTGCGGGTGATCATGCGGCACCTCCTCCAAAAGGAATTCCGGATCTTCTTCGATTCCGGAGGTTAGGTTATGTGCGCGGGAAGAACTGATGTTCGCCTATGCAATGGAAGGGCCGTTAGCCGACGCCATTGTCCTGCCGTTTTCCGAGCAGTTTTGGCATCTTGAAAATTGAGAATTCAAATCTCTGAATTTTCTGATCCGAGAACAGAGAAATTGAATGCCCAGATCGGAAAAGCCGTCATCGACTCTCGCCAGTTCCATGAGGAATTTCCACCAGCGTTCATACAGTTCGCTGAACGAGCCGGCACAAAACAGGATTGGCTGAATGTGCGAAGAAGATCCGGGGTGCGCCCCAATTTCTGAAGTGAGCCGGTGAGGCGCGAAGCGCTGAGATGTAATCGCCCCGACCCTCAGGTCGGGGTAAACGTTTCAGTTAAAAGGATCGAGGCCTGAAGGGCCGGCATCCTCGAACTTGTGCGGCTGGAATTTGCAAACGCCTTCAGCGTTAACGATCGTCAACTTCGCGGCGCGATGTAACTTCGTCTGGCCCTAATTACCAATTTGCCCTTTGAGTTTTGAATGGCGGGCGTCACGTCCAGCCTGAGCTTTCGCGTTGTGCCGTCGCGGTTCTTATTGGTTGAGACAAACGCGAGGTTGTAGCGACTGCGCAAATGATCGATTAACGTTTGAAAAGTCGTTTCGAGTTTCCTGGGTTCATCCGCGAGAACTTCGCCACCCGTTTCGTTGGCCAGCGTTTGAATGTCCATGTAGTCGGCGCCCGCAACCTTGAATAGCCGGCTAAGCCCGATGATGTTCGCGTTCTGAAGCGTCTGGCCTACGCCCGTCGGGATGATGGCGCAGACAACACTGCCTGATTCATAAACCGCGAGGGCCGCGGACTTGCCACTGGGACTGTGCGGGCAATCGAACCAGCGCGTAAATGCGGTAATCACAATGATCACGCGCCGGCCGGCGGGATTACTGGCCATCGTCATGTACTTCGCAGCGTAATCGAAAACAGTGTTAAGGCAATGCCCACCCATCGAGGTTAGTGGCGGAATACGATTGAGTGCCTCTTCGAGCTGAATCCGATTGGTGGTGAACGGCTGGATCAGATCGGTTTTCGTGTGGTAAGCCACCACCGCGACCTCGTCCGACGGTTTCAGACGATCGAGAGCTTCACGCGCCGCCCGATGCATCTGATCACTGTAAGCATCAAAACACATCCACTTCGGGCA
>Ga0105242_10002936_pt1 | contig 13328 bp, 12 predicted proteins | sample KBSM24metaG_FD_81521 | JGI IMG/M metagenome (GOLD analysis project Ga0105242, IMG submission 81521) | Miscanthus rhizosphere microbial communities from Kellogg Biological Station, Michigan, USA - KBS M2-4 metaG | ecosystem: Host-associated > Plants > Roots > Rhizosphere > Soil | place...
ACGGTGTCGGCCGCTACCCGCAGGAGCTGGAGGCGGTGGCCTACTTCTGTTGTCTCGAGGCGCTCCAGAACGTGGCGAAGTACGCCAACGCGAGCCGCGCCGTCGTCCGCCTCTCGGAGGACGACGGCCGCCTGCTGTTCGAGGTGGAGGACGATGGTTCCGGATTCGACCCGGACGCCACGCGGCATGGCACCGGTCTGCAGGGGATGGCCGACCGTCTGGACGCGGTGCGCGGCTCCCTCGAGGTGCGGAGCGCGCCTGGACGGGGAACCACGGTGGTCGGCCGCGTCCCGATCCCCACATGAGATCGCCCGCCCCTCGGGAGGGCGGGCGATCTGTACCCGACGCCTGGAAGAGGTTCAGTTCGGCAGCGGGTGGAACCGCGCCGGTCCGCCGCCGACCTGCAATGTGGTCGTCTTCGCCGGACCGTCGTACGTGGTGGATCCGCCTCCACCGGCGGGACTCGATCCGCCGGCGTTCGCGACGATGAGCGCGACCGCCAAGGCGACCGCCACCAGCGCCGCGATCACCGCGTAGCGCCACGACCCGAAGCTCCGTCCCATCTGAACCGGGATCGCCTGGCTGCTCATCTCGATCCTCCTTCCGATCGTTCGCTGTTCGATGGGTCGACGGTATGCCCGAGACGGGAGCGCGTCGGTGCCGTGCGTCACGGATCGAGGATGATCCTCCGCACGCGCGGATCGTGACGGTCTCGCGTGTCGGGTCTCGCTTGTCGGAGGGCTGGCGTAGGCTGGGGTTCAACCTGCTCGGCCGCTCCGACGGCCGGCCCGACCAAAGAGGAGGGCGCCATGGGCAACCCGATCACGTGGTTCGAGATGATCGGTCCGGACCCCGAGAAGAAGGCAGCGTTCTACGCGGAGCTGTTCGGTTGGCACACCGAAACGATGGAGGGTGGGTACATCACCATCGATACGCATGCCGGCCGCGGGATGAACGGAGGCGTCACCGCGCCGCAGCCTCAGGCGCCGGGAACCGTGCGCTCGGTCTTCTACGCGGAGGCCCCGGACATCCAGGCGAAGCTGGATGAAGCCGGATCCCTCGGTGCGCGGACCTTGATGCCCGTCACCGTGATGCCCGATATCGTCACGTTCGCTCTCTTCGCCGACCCGTGGGGCAACCACATCGGCTTGATGCAGGGTGACGGCAGCGGGTCACCGGTCTCCGCCGGCGACAACCCGCCCATCGATTGGGTCGAGATCGGCTGCGCGGAGCCGAAGAAGGCGTGGGATTTCTACCGGGAGCTCTTCGGCTGGACGATCGAAGGGGACATGTCCGGTGAAGACGGAGGTCCCATCCACGGTGGGTTCGACACCGGCGGATCGGTCGGCGCGCGCGGCGGCATCGGCAGCTCGCCCGACGGCGAGCCCCGTATCGACATCTACGCAGCGGTCGACGACCTTGCGAAGTACCTGGAGCGGGCCGCGGGTCACGGGGGAACGGTCGTGATGCCGGCGATGAAGGTGGACGAGCAGACGGAGATCGCCATGTTCAACGATCCGCAGGGAGGGACGTTCGGCCTCTACGGCCCGGCGCACTGACCGTGGTGGGCGCGACGCGATGACGTTCCTCGGCTGGAAAGCGGAGGCGCTGGAGTTCTTCGAGGGGTTGGAGGCCGACAACTCCAAGGCGTACTGGCAGGCTCACAGGGACGAGTACGACGAGCTGGTCCGTGCGCCGATGGAGGAGCTGCTCGCCGAGCTCGAGCCCGGATGGGGTGAGGGGAGGATCTTCCGGCCGTATCGGGACGTTCGGTTCAGTCGCGACAAGTCCCCGTACAAGACGAACATCGCGGCGAGGATCGGCGAGGGCTATGTGCAGCTGAATGCCGAGGGGCTGGGCGCGGGGAGCGGCATGTGGGAGATGGCACCGGACCAGCTCGAGCGCTACCGGCAATCCGTCGCCGCCGACCGCACAGGACGCGAGCTCGTGAGGCGCGTGGCGAAAGCGCGCGCGGCCGGTCTGGACGTCACGGGGCACGGGGAGCTCAAGACTGCGCCGAAGGGCTACCCGAAGGATCATCCGCGGCTCGAGCTCCTCCGGTACAAGGGCCTCATCGCCTGGCAAGAGTGGCCGGCCGGCCCATGGCTGGGTACCAAGCGTGCGAAGGACCGGCTCGTCGAGTTCCTGAAGAGCTCCAGGCCGATCACGCGATGGCTGCAGACCAACGTCGGACCTTCTACCCTTCCCGAGGGGACGCGCTCGTGATCCCCCCGGTTCGTTCCGGCGCCCCACGACCGCGACTCGCTTGCCGAAGGAGGCGGCCCGCGCGGCTCCCTTCCCGCCTGCCGCACCGTCCCCGATCACGTCGAGGTCGAAGCGGTCGGCCGCGGTCGTGACCGAAGGAGTCTAGTCGGCTGCCACGCGCGAGCCGCGATCGGGCGCGAGCGCGCCGACCCAGACTCCGAGCAGCACGAGCGGCGCCCCGAGCAGGAGCGACGCAGAGATGTGTTCGTCGAGCAGGATCGCCGACAGGGGGATCGACACGAGCGGGAAGAGCACCAGCTGGTAGGCCGCGGCCGAGGCGGACCACCTCTGCACGACCAACACGTAAAGCACGAACAACAACGGCGAGGTCACGATCATCACCGCGAGCGCCAGCCCGACGCCGACCGACGAGGGCGCGTCGAGCGACTCTCCGCTCACCATGGCACCCAACAACAGCAGGACGGAGCCCACCGCCATCCCGACGGCGTTCACCGGGAGTGGTTCGGCGTCGCGGATCCTTCGGACCGTGATCGCGGCCTGGGCCGTGGCCGCGGCAGCGCCGACGAGGGCGAGTACCGAGAGGATCGGCAACGTCCCCGATGCGGGCTTCGCCGAGATCACCGCGATCCCGGCGATCGCGAGGATCGCACCTGCCAGGCCGCGGACGCGGAACGGTTCGAGGCGCTGGAGGACCGCCAGTAGCAGGGTGAGGAGCGGCACCGATCCGATGATCACCGAGGCGATGCCCGCGGGCACTCGTTGCGTGCCCCAGAAGAAGAGTCCGAAACCGAGGGTGAAGGCGAAGACGCCGTAGAGTGCCGACACGACGAGCTCGCGACCGCGCGGCAACCGCGCGCGAAGGACTCTCACCGCGAGCAACGTGAGGAGAGCGGCTCCCAGGAATCGAAGGGCCGCGCCCCAGAGCGGATCCAGCTGTCGGGCCACCTTCACCACGAGGACGAGGTTCGTGCCGCCGAGCACCACCACCGCGAGGAACGCGATGAGGACACGTCGATCGCGCGGTGCGGTCATGTCGACCGCGGATAGTAACCCGCGCCTACTCGGGCGGCGCCGCTGCGACGGACCCGATCAGCGCGGCGAGGAGCGCGGTCCGAGGCACCACGCTCGAGCGTTGGATCCATTCGGCGGGGGAGTGATCGTCGCCGCCGACCGGTCCGAGCCCGTCCAGCGTGGGAACCCCCATCGCGGCCGTGGTGTTCGCGTCGGACGCGCCGCCGGTCGCCGCCTCCTCCAGCGCCAGCCCCAGGTGGCCGGCCAGTGTCCGTGCGCGTTCGTACAACGCCGCGATCCCGTCGCTCCGTTCCATCGGGTTGTGCTCGCGGCTCAGTTCGAGCGTCGTCGTCACGTCGGGGACGACGGAACGCGCCGCGAGCCGGACGAGCTCCTCCTCGCCCGACTTCAACGACGCTTCGTCCGTCGACCGGATCTCGATCGTCAGGGTGGCGTGCTCCGGCACGACGTTCACGCGGGTGCCCCCTGTGCTCACGCCGACGTTGAAGGTGGTGCCGTCCCACCTCCCGTTGAGCGCGTGAACGGCGATCGTCGCGTGCGCGGCCTCGAGCACCGCGCTCCTGCCCTTCTGCGGCTCGACGCCCGAGTGCGCCGCGCGCCCGGCGAACTCCATCCGTGCGTTCGTGATGCCCTTCCGGGCGGTGACGACCGCGCCGTTCTCGCGCGCGGCCTCGAGGACGAACACCGCGTCCGCGCCGGCGGCCCGCTCCTTGATGAAGGGTCGGGAAGCGGGCGAGCCGACCTCCTCGTCCGGGTTGAGGACGAAGATGACACGGCCGAAGGCCGTGCCCGTGGCCCGGAGGGCTTCGACGGCGAGGATCCCGGACACCAACCCCCCCTTCATGTCACAGACCCCGGGACCGAGGATGCGGTCCCCGTCGAGCTTCAGCGGCCGGGCGGCCGCCGTCCCATCGGGGAAGACGGTGTCGGTATGGCCGATCAGCACGGTCGTGCCCGGCGCTCCGCCGCTCTGTTCGGCGACGGCGAGCGTCCCGAACGGGCTCGGCCCGCCTACCGTGTGACGGTCGATCGACCAGCCGTCGGTCCGTAACCACTCGGCGCAGCGTCCGACGACCTCGTTCACGCCTTCGACGGAACCCGTCCCGCTGTCCACCGCGACGAGCTCGGCCAGGCGTTCGATGAACGCCTCCTCGCGCCCTTGCAGATGAGCAGCGAGCCGGGCTACGCGGTCTTCGTTGATGGCCCCCCCAGGTATGCCTCGATGACGACGGGGTCCTCGGCGATCTGCCGCGGGCTCCCCTTGCCGATCGTGCGGCCCTGGTCCAGCACCTGGATCCGGTCGCACAGCTTCATGATCAGTCGTAGGTCGTGGTCGACGACGACGAGCGAGCAGCCCAGCTCGCTCCGGATCCGCCGGATGTTCTCCAGCAACCCGTCGGATTCCATCTCGTTCATCCCCGCGGCCGGTTCGTCCAGCAGGATCAGCGATGGCCGTCGCACGACCGCCCGGGCGATCTCGAGGCGCCGCTGCATCCCGTACGGAAGGTTCACCGCCTTCTCGCGCTGGAGGTCCATCAGCCCGAGCGAAGCCAGCACCGCATCGACCCCCGACTCGCCCACCCCGGGAGGAGCGGCGGCCTCGACGTTCTCGCGGACGGTCAGCTGGGCGAAGAGCCGGATGTTCTGGAAGGTGCGCGACAGCCCGAGCCCCGCGATCCGGTGCGCCGTGAGGCCGGCGATCTCGTGGCCGTCCAGGACGATGCGGCCCCGGGTGGGATGCGAGACACCGGAGATGACGTTGAGCAGCGTCGTCTTGCCGGAACCGTTGGGTCCGATCAGCCCCAGGATCTCGCCCGGGCGAACGTCGATCGCGACCCCCGCGAGCGCCTGGATCCCCTCGAAGTTCTTCGCGATGTCGTCCCCGGCGAGGACCGGAGGGCGCCGGTCGTCCGGCGCAGCCTCAGGTACCGGCGCCGTCAGCAGCTCGACCTCGGCGTCGGGTGCCCGGCGGATCCGCTTCGGGACGAAGCGCCGCAGGAGGTCGTCGATCTCCCACCGGTCGAACAGGCCTTCGGGCCGAAGGATCAGCGTGACGATGATCAGCAACGCGATCGCGAACTGCACCGTCCCGCTGATCCGCGGGAGCGTGATGGGGCCGATCCGCACGCCTTGCTCGACCCGCGCGAGCGAATCGGTCAGGAACGTGATGATCGCCGCGCCTGCGACCGCGCCGCTGACCGACGTCCGCCCGCCGATCACCAACATCGCGAGGAGCGCGAACGTGATCGCGAAGTAGAACTGGTTCGCGTTGAAGGCGATCACGCTCTGCGCCCAGAGCGAGCCCGCCGCCCCCATCATCGCGGCGCTCAGCAGCCACGATCCGTAGCGCGCACGGACGACGTTCGTGCCGAGCGCCGCGGCGGACAGCGAGTCCTCCCGCGTCGCGCGCAGCCGGAGGCCGGGGCCCGACTCCTTGTAGAGGCGCCCGAGGAGCACGAACAGGATCGCCGCCACCGTCCCGATCTCCACCTTGGTCCGCACGGGGATCCCCGCGAGGCCGAGCGATCCGCGCGTGAACGTCGTGGCGTTCTGGAGGAACGTGTGGACGACGACGAGCAGCGCCAAGGTGGCCATCGCCATCGTCGACTCGCTCATGCGGATCAGACCACCGCCGAAGATCGCGGCCACGATCAGGGCGACCAGGGCGGAGACGAGGATCGCCGGGACCACGCCCAGCTCGGTGGTTCGAAGCATCGTCGGGAGCTCGGGGAGCTGTGACGTGCGAAGGATGGGAGGGATCGTCAGGAGCGCGGTCGTGTAGGCGCCGATCCCCATGAACGCGACGTGTCCGAACGAGACGATGCCGCTGTTCCCGATGAAGACCTGCAGCGAGATCACGAGCATCACGTTGACGAGGAACACGACGAACGTCCGCTCGGACGCGGTCGACCCGAACCCCTGGACCGCCGCCATCGCGCCGAGGAGCAGCACCGAGATCGCGGCCCAACCCCAGAGCGCGGGGCGGAGGCGGTTGCCCGGGATCGGGTTCCTCATATCGCCTCCACCTTCTGACCGAACAGTCCCTGCGGCCGCACGTACAGGATCCCGACGACCACGAGCAGCGCGGCCGCTTGCGTGTACGGAAGCAGCGAGCCCGGCAACGTCGCCTGCAGGAACACCTCGAGCGCGCCCAGGAAGAAGCCGCCGAACACCGCGCCCCGGAGGTTGCCGAGCCCGCCGATCACCGAGGCGATGAACGCCTCGATCACCGGCACGAAACCGGTGGTGGGGTTGACCGAGGTGGTCCGCGCCATCCACAGCACGCCGGCGATGCCCGCGAGCAACCCCGAGATCAGGAAGGCGAGCGAGATCACGCCGTTCGCGCGGACCCCCATCAGCCGCGCGGTCGTGAAGTCCTGCGAGGCCGCGCGCATCGAAAGCCCAGCGCGCGAGCGCCGCAGGAACAGCGTGAGCGCCGCCAAGGAGACCGCGCCGATCGCCGCGGTGATGATCGACAACACGCTGATCCGCACCGAGCCGATCTGGATCGCGTTGCCGAGGAGGTCCGGCACCGGGACGCCGCGCGCGCGCACGGACACTGCCTGCCGGAACGCCCCCTGGATCAGCTGCGCCACGGCGAACGACGTGAAGAGCAGCGAGACGAAGCTCGCGTTCCGGAGCGGGCGGAACGCGATCAGCTCCATCAGGACCGACGCGACTCCGGCCGCGAGGATGCCGACGAGCGCGACGACCACGAACGGCGCACCCAGGTAGGTGGCCGCGAGCATCGCGTACCCCGTGATCGTCACCAGCTCGCCGTAGGCGAAGTTCAGCATCCCCATCACGCCGTAGACCATCGACAGACCGAGCGCGAGCAAGGCATAGATGCTCCCGAGCGACAGCGCGTTCACGAGCTGTTGAACGAACTCCGACGGCGTCATCCCGGCTGTCCGATCCCGAGGTACGACCGCTCTAGCTCGCCCTCGACGAGGCTCTCCGTCGGCCCGGACGCGACCACGCTTCCCACCGAGAGCACGTACGCGCGGTCCGCGATCGCGAGCGCCCGGTGCACGTTCTGCTCCACCAGCAGGATCGTGGTGCCCGCGTCGCGCAGCTCGACGACCAGCTCGAAGATGCGATCCACGAAGATCGGTCCCAGCCCGAGCGACGGCTCGTCCAGCAGCAGCATCCGCGGTCTCGACATCAGGGCCCGGGCGATCGCGAGCTGTTGCTGCTCGCCTCCGGACAGTGTGCCGGCCAGCTGGCCGGACCGCTCGCCGAGGATCGGGAACCGCTCAAGCCAGCGCTGCGCGTCGGCCCGGAGCTCCTCACGGTCGGATCGGGTGATGCCGCCGATCGTCAGGTTCTCCTGGACCGTGAGCTTCGGGAACACGTGGCGTCCCTCGGGGATCAGCGCGATCCCCCGGCGAACGACCGACTCGGGACCCATCCCGACGATCGACGAGCCGTCGAACCGGACCGAGCCGGAACGGGGCTTGAGCGCGCCCGCGAGCGTGCGGAGCAGGGTGGTCTTCCCCGCCCCGTTCGGGCCCAGCGCCGCGACGATCTCCCCGGCGGCGACCTCCAAGGAGACGTCGCGGAGCGCCAGCACGCTGCCGTACCCGACGGTCAGCCCGTCGACGGCGAGCAGCGGATCGGTCACCGACCGATCGGTCACCCGGCCGGCGGCGCCACGAAGCTCGGGAAGGGCTGCACCCCCAGGCAGGTGAAGGTCGTGCCCTGCATCTGGATCAACGACGCGGGTTTGTTCGCGCGGCGGGTGGTCGGATCCATCACGACGTGGCCGGAGATGCCCGTGTAATCCGCGTGCGCCAGCTGGTCCTTCAGCGCCGCGGGATCCGTGCCACCCGCAGCGGTGATCGCCTGCGCGACGAGGTTCACCTCGTCGTAGCCGATCACCGCGACGTAGGAGGCGGGGTCTTTCCCGTAGCGGGCCTTGTAATCGTTGTAGAAGGACTGCACCTTGGGGTCTCCCTCGGCCGTGCAGACCGAGTTGCTGAACGTGAGCCCGTCGATCGCCTTCTTGCCGGCGTCCAACAGCGCCGGGTCGGCGTTCCCGTCGGTCGAGATCACCGGGATCGTCGAACCAGCCTGTCGCAGCTGGCGCAGGAACACGACGCTATCCGGGATGAACATCGGCGTGAAGATCGCATCGGGCGGCGGGTTGACGCTCGTCACCTTCGTGACGACCGCGGAGTAGTCGCCGGCGCCGATCTTGTACTCGTCCGTCCCCACGATCGTCCCGCCGCCGTGCTCGAAGGCCGCCGAGAAGTACACGGGGAGGTCCTTCGTGTACGGGATCTCGTTCGAGCCGAGCAGGTACGCCGTCTTGTAGCCCTGCTTCAAGGCGTACTCGGCGTCTACCGCCGCCTGGATGTTGTCGCTCATCACCAATTGGTAGGCGCAGTCGCCCATCCCGCCGACGAGGGTGGGCGCGGTCCCGAGCCCGGTGGAGATCGGCACGCCGGCCGCGCACGCGACCTGGCCCTCGGCCAAGATCCCGTCACCGACGGTGCCGATCAAGTATGCCGCTCCGTCGTCGATCAGCTGCTGCGTGACCTTGGCGCCCTCGGCGACGTCGTCGCGCATGTCGACGGTCTTCAGCTCGAGGGGACGGCCCAAGATGCCGCCCGCGTCGTTGATCTGATCGACGGCGAACTGCGCGCCCTGTTCCATCGGCTTGTCGTAATACGCCCAGTCGGTCGTGAGGTCCGCGGGGAACCCGATCACGATCGGCGTGCCCGATGCGGAGCCGCTGGCGCTGCCCCCGCTCTGGCTGCTGCTCGATGTGCTGCAGGCGGCCCCCATCAAGGCGACCGTTACGGCAAGCGTGAACGTTCTGCGGATCATCCCCTCGACCTCCCGATCCGGATCGGCCTGATCCGATCCGCAGCATTCGACCCCCCTTCCCGCGAGCTTGTCAAGTCCGTTACCATCCGTTGCGTTGCGTCGATATGCGTAAGGAACGTGCCGCGCACGGAGGAAGGGGCCCGGTGGCGCACACGAGCGAGACGATCGGCGAGGAGGTCAGGGAACGGCTCGGTCAGATGACGCCGTCCGAGCGACGGGTGGCGCGGGCGCTCCTCGCGACCTATCCCTCGGCCGGGCTCGAGAGCCTGCCCCAGCTGGCCGAGAGCGCAGGCGTGACTGGTCCCACGGTCTTGCGATTCGTTCGCAAGGTCGGCTTCGAGGGGTATCCCGACTTCCAGCGCTCGCTCCGCGAAGAGGTCCAGGCGCGTTCGGAAGGGCTGCCGTCCCTCTACGTGACCCGGGCGGGCATCCGCGATGACGACGTCCTGCGGGAGAGCCACGATGCGTTCGCACGGGCGCTCGAGGCGACGCTCGCGTCGGGCTCGCTCCAGGAGGATCTGACGAAGGTCGTCTCGCTGTTGAGCGACCCGAAGCGGGACCTTTGGTTCATCGGCGGACGGTTCAGCCAGCTCGCCGCGTCGTACCTGGCGTTGCAGCTGGGGATGCTCCGCACCGGCTGCTCCATCGTGAGCGAGGAACCGGCTCGCCGGATCCTCGACACGATGGAGATCTCGCGCCGGGACGTGCTGTGCGCGTTCGACTTCCGCCGCTACCAGGAGGACACGATCGCGGCCGCGAAGGTTGCGGCCTCCCGCGGTGCGGAGGTCATCGTGTTCACGGACCCGTGGCTCTCGCCGGCCGCCGAGCAGGCGCGCCACGTGCTGATCTCCCACGTGGATTCCGCGTCGCCACTCGACTCCCTGCTGGGCGTCTTCGCGCTCACGGAGATCATCGCGGCGAAGGTCGTCGTCCTGCTGGGTGACGCGGGGCGGTCGCGCGTCGCGGAGGTTGACTCGATGTACGAGGTGATGGGTGGGCCGATGCGTCGTGGACGGATGGGCGGACGCGGCGAGGCGGGCGATGGCGGACGCTGACGCATCTCGGCCGGCCGACGCCGCGGGCGTGGCGCGGTGGCTGCGGGACGCCGGCGTCTCGCTCGTCGCGCTCCCGTTCGTCGACCCCTCGGCGATCGTGCGCGTCAAGACGATCCCGGTCGATCGCTTCCCCCAGGTGGCGGAGCACGGGGTCGGGCTCTCCACGCTCTTCAACGCTGCCATGTCGAACGACCAGTTCGCCCTGCGAGCGGGGTTCATCGACGGTCCGAGCGGGGATCTCCGGCTGCGGCCCGATCCCGCGGCGGTCGTTCCGCTCGCCGCGATGCCCGGGTGGGCGTGGGCTCCCGTGGACCAGTACACGCAGGACGGCGAACCGTTCGCCGGCTGCCCGCGAGCGTTCGCGAGGCGCATGGCCAGCGGGTTCGGCACGCGCGACCTGTCCGTCCGAGCGGCGTTCGAATTCGAGTTCTCGATGGGCCTGCGACGGGATGACGGGTCGTTCGAGCCGGCCCACACCGGCCCGGGATACAGCGACATCGCGCTCGTCGCCAACCACGCCTTCACGCTCGACCTGATGACGACGATGGAGGCGCAGGGGTTGGGGGTGCAGCAGTTCCACCCCGAATACGCGGACGGACAGTTCGAGGTGTCCATCGCGCCCCGCGACCCCGTCGGCGCTGCCGACGCCGCGATGATCGTTCGGCAGACGGTGCGGGCGGTGGCCCAGCGGCACGGATGGGTCACGTCGTTCGCCCCGCGGGTCGAGGCGGACACCGGCAACGGGGTCCACCTCCACCTCTCCATGTGGGAGGGCCAGCGCAACCTGCTCTCGGGCGGGGACGGCCCCGCGGGGATGGAGCCACGCGGCGAGGCGTTCGTGGCGGGCATCCTCCAGGCGCTCCCCGCCTTGGTCGCGATCGCGGCGCCGACGCCGGTCAGCTACTTACGATTGCAGCCGCATCACTGGTCGGGCGCGATGAGGTGCTGGGGCGTCGAGAACCGGGAGGCGGCGCTGCGGTTCGTCGCCGGGGTGACGGCGGCGACCGCCGGGGCGGCCAACGTGGAGGTCAAACCCGTCGACGGCACCGCCAACCCGTACCTCGCGGTCGGTGGGATGCTCGCCGCCGGACTGGACGGGATCGAGCACGCGCTCCGACTGCCGCCGTCGACCGAGGAGGATCCGACGTCGCTCGCGCCCGACGTGCTCGAGGAACGGGACATCCAGCAGTTGCCGGCGTCCCTGCCGGAGGCGACCGAGCAGCTCGCCGCATCGTCCCTCCTTCGCGAGGCGATGGGGGAGTTCCTGTTCGAGACGTTCCTGGCGACGCGCCGGGGCGAGGCCGAGCAGTACGTCGGCCTCGACGATGATGAGCTGATCCGAAGGACCCGGTGGCGGTTCTGAGCGAACGCGTTCTCCGAGGGGAGGAGCCACGATGAAGATCGATCTGACGGGCGCCGACGTCGTCGACGCACACTGCCATGGGTTCCGGAGCCAGGACCTCCTCGATCGTGACCCCACGGCGTTCGAGACGCGTTGCATGTTCCTCGGGACCGCGCTGCTCTCGTCGGGCCACTCGAACCCCGACCTGGCGGCCTTCGCGGAAGAGCTGACCGAGACCACGATGTTCGGTCTCGCCCTCCGGAGATGGCTGGCCACCTACCTCGGGTGCGAGCCCACGAAGGACGCGGTGACCGCCGCTCGCGACGCCGCGTTGCGAACCGACCCACCCGGGTACGTGCGCGGGCTGCTGTCGTCCGAGCAGATCGTCGCCGTCGTGGCCGACGAGGGCTATCCGCAACCGACGATCCCCCGGGCCGACTTCGAGGAAGCGCTCGGCGGCATCCCGGTCCACCGGGTGGGTCGCATCGAGCCGTGGATCGTGCGCGCTCGAGAGGAGGGTGGCTTCGACGACGCCGTGGCGGCGTTCGAGGCGCTGGTGCACGAGGCCGGAAACGACCCGCGCCTGATCGCCTACAAGACGATCATCGCGTACCGGACCGGGCTGGACATCACGGATCCCTCGTCCTCGGACGCGGCGGCGGCCTTCGGACGCTGGCGCTCGGACGGGTGGCGCGAGTCCCGGGAGCACGCGAAGCCGGTCCGGGATTTCCTCCTCCGGCGATCGTTCGCGATCGCGAAGGAACACGACCGCGTCTTCCATGTCCACGTCGGCGCGGGGGATCCCGACGTGAACCTCACGCACGCGCGCCCGCAGGATGCCTTCGCCTTCTTCGTGGAGCACCAGGACATCCCGATCGTGATGATCCATTCCGGCTGGCCCTGGGTCGCCGAGGCCACCTACATCGGCACCGTGCTGCCCAACATCTACATGGACGTCTCCGAGCTCGTTCCGTGGGGATGGGGGCAGATCGACTGGTCGTTGGAGATGATCCTGGGCGCGGTCCCGGGCGCGAAGGTGTTCTACGGCTGCGACGAATCGTCCGAGCCCGAGATGTTCCCCGTGTCGGCGCGGCTGGTGCGGGAGGCGCTCGAACGCGTCCTGGGAGCGTTCGTCGACCGCGACTTCCTCTCAGAGGAGGCCGCGGGTTCCATCGGGCGAGGCGTGCTGGCCGACAACGTCCGGCGGCTCCACGGCATCTGATGGCCGATCCGTATCACGCGATCGTGGTCGGCGGCGGGCACAACGGCCTGGTGGCGGGCGCCTACTTCGCCAAGGCCGGCGCTCGGACGGTCGTCCTCGAGGCGCGGAACAAGGTCGGCGGCGCGGTCGACACGAGCGCACCGTTCCCCGACCACCCGGAGATCAAGGTCTCCACCTATTCGTACGTGATGTCGCTGATGCCCGCGTTCATCATCGAGGAGCTCGGTCTGCAGGCGCATGGGTATCGGGTCACGCCGTTCGGTCCGTACTACCAGGCGTTCCCCGACGGGCGGTCGATCACGATCTACGGCGACGACCCAGCGAAGACCCACGCATCGGTCGCGCAGTTCTCGACGAACGATGCCGAGACGCTTCCCGACTACGAGGCGTGGATCCACGGCGTCACGGAGGTCGTGGGCCCGCTGCTGCACGAGGTCCCGCCGAACGTCGGGTCGATGACGTTCGGCGATCTGCTCTCGCAGACGAAGGCTCTGTGGTCGATGCGCCGGCTGGGCTCGCGCGGGGTCGCCGACGCGACCCGGCTGTTCACGATGAGCCTGTCGGAGCTGCTCGATCGCTGGTTCGAATCGGACCAGATGAAGACGATCATGATGGTCGA
>Ga0105242_10002940_pt1 | contig 13324 bp, 10 predicted proteins | sample KBSM24metaG_FD_81521 | JGI IMG/M metagenome (GOLD analysis project Ga0105242, IMG submission 81521) | Miscanthus rhizosphere microbial communities from Kellogg Biological Station, Michigan, USA - KBS M2-4 metaG | ecosystem: Host-associated > Plants > Roots > Rhizosphere > Soil | place...
CGCCGCCGTCATCGACGACGAGCTGCGGGCCTTTGTTGCCGGGAAACGTGACGGCATCGAGCGTGCAATCCCAATATTCTTCGAGCGTCTCGCCCTTCAACGCGAACACCGGCGTGCCGGACTTGGCGATCGCGGCAGCGGCATGGTCCTGGGTCGAGAAAATGTTGCACGACGCCCAGCGCACGTCGGCGCCGATATCCTTGAGCGTTTCGATCAACACGGCGGTCTGGATCGTCATGTGCAGCGATCCGGTCACGCGCACGCCCTTGAGCGGTTTGGCGGCGGCGTGCTTCTTGCGGATCGACATCAGGCCCGGCATCTCGTGCTCGGCGATATCGATTTCCTTGCGGCCCCATTCGGCGAGCGACAAGTCGGCGACTTTGTAGTCTTTTTCCACGGACGGTTTTGCTACGGCGTTCATGCGTGCGTCTCCAAGATTTCTGGGCGCAGTTCGGAATGAAACCCGAAAGCCCACCGAGCCTGTTCCGCTCCTCATGCGACCGGCAAGACCAAAAGCGGTCGTGCCGTGCTCGAGCAGGGATTGCAGCGCCCCTCGGCGGGAGCGAGGAAGTCGGGGCGTATTATATCGCTTCTTCCGGATGAAGAGATAGATGGCCTGAAAAACCGCCTCGGAATGGCCTCTCAGACCGCTCCAAGTGCTTGTTGCGGCGCAGCAATCCGTGGCAGAGTAGGCGTCCGTCACGGCCCGCAAAAGCAAGCCCTTGAAACAACAGCGCGATGTCGAATTCCTGCCGAACGACGGCCCGCTGCGCGAGGATGTCAATCGGCTCGGGCGCATCGTCGGCGAAATGCTCGCAGAACAGCACGGGCGCGAGTTCTTCGACAGAGTCGAAGAGCTGCGCAGGAGCGCGATCGAATTGCGTGCCACGGACGCCGGGCCTGCCGAACTCGTCTATCAGCTGGCGGGGCTCGAGCCGGAAATGGCCGACCGCTTGACGCGCGCATTTTCGACCTACTTCCGCGTCGTCAATATTGCCGAGCGCGTGCATCGCATCCGCCGACGTCGCGACTACGAACGCGCCGGCGCGGCGCCGCAGCCCGATGGATTGCACGACGTCTTCCTGCGCCTCAAGGCGACAGGCGTTTCGCTCGCCGAACTCGGTGACTGGTTCGCGCGCGTGGATATCGAACCGGTACTGACCGCGCACCCGACCGAAGCGGTGCGCCGCTCGCTGCTCGAGAAGGAACAGATCATCGTCAAGTGCCTGGTCGGCGATCTGGACGGCCAGCGCACGCAGGGCGAGCGTGCCGCCGACCTGGCGCGCCTGCGCATGGCGTTGACTACCGCGTGGCAAACCGCCGAAAGCTCGGCCGTGCGGCCGCGCGTGCAGGACGAGTTGGAACACGTCGGCTTCTATCTCGGCGATCCGATCTATCGCGTGATCCCCGTTTTCTACGAAGTGCTCGACACGGCCGTGCGTGCGGTCTATCGCGACTGCCCGCCGCTGCCGCCACTGTTGCGCTTCGGTACCTGGGTCGGCGGCGACATGGACGGCAATCCCAATGTCACGGCGCAGACCATCGCCACGACACTGCGCGCGCAACGCGCGATGGTGCTGGAGCGCTATTCAAGAGAGGTTGGCGTGCTCGCGCGAGCGTTGAGCCAGACGCTCGATCACGCCGAGGTCGACGCTGCCGTCATGGCACGCATCGCCGACTTGCGGCAGCGCATGCCGGCCGCGGCAGCGGCGCTCAATCCGCGCTACGGCGACATGCCTTATCGCACGCTGCTGACGCTGATGCGCGCGCGCCTTGCCGCGACGGCTGCCGAAAAGGAAAGTGCCTACGCGCGCGCGACGGATTTCATCGACGACATCGATCTGATCGCGCGCAGCCTCGCCGCGCACAAGGGCACGAACGCGGGCTGGTTCGCCGTGCGCCGCCTGTTGTGGCGCGTGCGCACCTTCGGCTTCCATCTGGCGCGGCTCGATGTGCGCCAGGATGCGCGCGTGCACGCGCAGGCCATCGCCGCTGCGCTCGGCGATGCGGATTGGGATGCGCGCGACGATGCGCAGCAGGCGCGCATCCTGCGGCCGTTTGCTTCTGCCGAAGCCGAACTGCCCGCGCCGGCCGACGCGACCGGCAACGCGCTCGACGAGGTGTTCGATCAGCTCGCCTACGCGCGCGATACGTTCGGCGGCGACGCGACCGGCGTCTACATCATCAGCATGGCGCGCAGCGCGGCCGACGTACTCGCCGTGATCGCCCTCGCGCGCCGGGCCGCGTTCGTCGACGCGGCCGGCGACGTGCCGCTTGATATCGCGCCGCTGTTCGAAACCGTCGAGGATCTGCGCTGTGCCGCGCAGACGCTCGGCGCGCTGCTCGACGATGCCGCATATCGCGCGCATCTGCGCGTGCGCGGCGACCAGCAGATGGTCATGCTCGGTTACTCGGACAGCAGCAAGGACGGCGGCATCGTCGCCTCGCGTTGGGCATTGCAGCGCGCGCAAGTCGAACTCCTCGAGGCCGCGCGCGCTGCCGGTGTCCGGCTGACGTTTTTCCATGGCCGCGGCGGCACCGTGAGCCGCGGCGGCGGCAAGACCTCGCGTGCGATCATCGCTTCGCCGCGCGGCTCGGTCGACGGCCGCCTGCGCATCACCGAACAGGGCGAGGTGATCCATCGCAAGTACGGTATCCGGGCACTCGCGCTACGCTCGCTCGAGCAGACCGTCGGCGCCGTGCTCGTGGCCAGTGCCCGGCCGCGCGCGCCCGAGCCGCGCGAAAGCGCATGGCGCGACGCCGTCGGCTGCGCGGCACGCCACGGCGAGCAGGCTTATCGTGGACTGCTCGCCACTGCAGGCTTCATCGACTATTTCCGCCTGGCCACGCCGATCGACGTGATCGAGCGCATGACGCTGGGCTCGCGCCCCGCGCGCCGCGGCAGCGCGGGCATCGCCAGCCTGCGCGCGATTCCGTGGGTATTCGCCTGGAGCCAATGCCGCGCCACGCTTACCGGCTGGTACGGCGTCGGCAGTGCGCTCGAACGCGCCGCGGCCGAGGTTGGCGAAGAAGTCTTGCGCGAAATGGCGCACGAGTGGCCGTTCTTCCGCACGCTGCTCGACGATGTCGAGATGGTCATGGCCAAGAGCGACTTGGCGATCGCCGCGCTGTTCTCGCGGCTTGCCGGCGAACTTCACGAGCGCTTCTTTCCGCTCATCGAAGGCGAGTTCCAGCGCACCGAGCGCTGGATCCTGCGCTTGAAGAATACAGCCGCACTGCTCGAGCAGGACCCGCGCCTGGCGTTGTCGATCCGCCTGCGCAATCCGTACGTCGATCCGATGAGCCTGTTGCAAATTGACCTGCTCTCCCGCTGGCGTGCGAGCGGCAGCAGTGACGACGCGCTGTTTCGCGCGCTGGTGACCACCGTCAACGGCGTATCCGAGGGTCTGCAGAACACCGGTTGACCGGCGCAAAGCGGCGCGCCCGTTCGACACCGCAGCGCACAACGCCACCGCTGCGGAATCGACATATAGTCGGCACGTCGATTGAAGGAATCGAACACGTGCCGAAACGCCTGCGTGCGTTGAGTGGTCTCGATGCGGCTTTCCTGTATCTGGAGGCTGCGGGCACGCCGATGCATGTCGGCAGCGTGATGCTGTTGCAGCCGCCGGGGCGGTCGCTCTCGGCCATCCACGGCCCTCGCGGCACTTGGGCTCCTGCCCGGCGCAGGCGCTACGACTTTCATCGTGAACTGGTCGCGCACGTGCACGAACGCCTGCCGCGCGCGGCAGCACTGCGCCGCGTACTGCACGCCGCGCCGTTCGATCTCGGCCATCCAATGTGGGCGGAAGGTGCGACGCCCGATCTCGAGACGCACATCCAGAAACGCAGTCTGTCCAAGCCGGGAACGTTGACGCAGTTGTGGCGCCTGGTCGCCGATCTGCACGCGCAGGCTTTGCCGCGCGATCGGCCGCTGTGGCAGTTCGTCGTGATCGAGGGACTGGCGTCAGGAGAAATTGCGCTGTACTCGAAGGTGCATCACGCCTTGCTCGACGGTCAGGGCGGCATCGCGCTGGCGCAGGCGTTGCTCGACGTGCAGCCGACCATGCCCGGTGCTGCAGCTCCGCCAGCGGACGATCCTGGCGGCGCCGCGCGCGTGCGTCAGCGCGATCTGGCGCACGTGGCCGTTCGCGCCAGCGTGCAGCAGTTCGCCAGGCTCGTGCGCGAACTGCCGATGACGCTCAGGCTCGCCACCGATGCTGCCGCCGGCGCCGGCAATCTCGTCGGCCGGCTGCGCGACAGCGTCACATTCGCACCGCGCACGCCGTTCAATGCGCAGGTCGGCCCGCGCCGCAGCTATGCCGTGGCCTCGCTCCCGCTCGACCAGGTCAAGCACGTCGCGCGCCATTTCGGCGCGAGCCTCAACGATGTCGTCATGGCCCTGTGCGCAGGCGCATTGCGCGAATATCTGCTCCGACGGAAGGCCCTGCCGAAGAGTGCGCTGATCGCGGCAATGCCGGTGTCGTTGCGCGCGGCCGGCGACAGTGAGGTCAACAACCAGGTGTCGATGGTGCAATGCATGCTGCCGACGCAGATTGCCGATCCGCTCGGGCGCCTGCGCGCGATCACCGCGGCGACCAGCCAGATCAAACGGCAGGTGGTCAGTTTCCGAGGTCTGATTCCCACCGACTTTCCCGGCCTCGCCGCGCCGATCTGGGCGTCGGGCCTGAGCCGCCTGTGGGCGCGCGGCCGCGTTGCCGAGCGCCTGCCGCCGCTGGCGAACCTGGCCATATCCAACGTGCCGGGGCCGCCGATCCCGCTGTACCTGGCAGGCGCGCGGGTCAATCACTACTTTCCGGCGTCTATCGTCACGCACGGCCTTGGCCTTAACATCACCGTCAACAGTTATGCCGGGCAACTCGAGTTTGGTGTGATCGCGTGCCGCGACATCGTGCCGAAACCCGCTATTCTTGCGGCCGGGCTGGGTCGGGCACTCAAGGTGCTCGTGAAACAAGTGAAGTGATGAAAAAAACGACGAAGCGGCAACGGCTGCTGGACCTGGATGCACAAATGCGCGCCCCGTCGGCCTTGCTGCTGGCGCTGGAGGGACGTGCCTTCATCGAATGGGCCGCCTGTGTCGCGGCGTGGCCGCTGCTCGCCTGTGCGGCGCGCGGCGATGGCCATCCGGTGCTCGTCCTGCCGGGTCTGACCGCCGGCGACGCCAGCACCTGGCCGTTGCGCAAGTTCATCGAGCGCTGCGGCTACAGCGCGTATCCGTGGGATCAGGGTTTGAACTGCGGGCCGCGCGGCGGCACGGTGCGCAAGCTGCTCGGACGCCTGCGCGACATCGAACGCGAACACGGCCGCAAAGTCAGCCTCGTCGGCTGGTCGCTCGGCGGCGCGATGGCGCGCGTGCTCGCCGTGCGCGAGCCGCAGCGCGTGCGTTCGGTGATCACGCTGGGTTCGCCGCTGAGCGGCAATCCAAAGGCGTCGAATGCCTGGCGCATCTTCGAACTGGTCAGCGGCGTGCGCGCGGACGATCCGCGCCTGCGCGCGCTGATGAGCCTGCGGCCGCAAGTGCCTTCGACGTCGATCCTGAGCAAGAGCGACGGCATCGTGTCGTGGCCGTCGAGCCTGATTCCGGCCGGCGCGCAATCGGAAAACATCGAAGTCAGCGCAAGCCACTTCGGCATGGGCGCCAATCCGACTGTATTGTGGGCGATCGCCGATCGCCTGGCCCAGGCCGAAGGCCGCTGGAAGCCCTTCGACCGAAGCGGCCTGCGCGCGCTGATCTACGACGATCCGCACCGCGCCGCAGCAGCCGATGCGTTCGCAACCTGAGTGATGGAGATCGAATATCGTTTGAATCCGTTCGGGATGAGCCCTTCGGCCGCGCTCGGGAAAAGCTGCACAGAGACGATGCGAACTCGAAGGCTGCTTCGCCTTCGCCGCCGTGCGCTTACGCTCAGGGCGAATGGCGAAAGCATCCGCCTTCCGCATCGATAGGCTGATCCGCATGACGCGCATCGAACTGCCCCAGCGCGGCCTGCACCTCGAATACGAAAGCCACGGTCGCGAGTCGGATCCGGCCGTCATCCTGATCATGGGACTCGGCCTGCAACTGGTCGCATGGCCGCGCGCACTGATCGACACGATCGTCGCTGCCGGCCGCCGCGTCATCGTGTTCGACAATCGCGACATCGGACTGTCCGGAACGGGTCCGCTGCCGCCGCACTACACGCGCCCGCAGCAGGCCGCGCTCGCCTATCTGCTGCACCAGCCGTTCACGCCGGCGTATCGCATCGCCGATCTCGCTGCCGACACGCTGGCGCTGGTCGACGCGCTGGGCATCGATCGCTTCTCCGCCGTCGGCATCAGTCTTGGCGGCATGGTTGCGCAGACGCTCGCGGCGCGCACACCGAAGCGCGTGCGTTGTCTGGTGTCGATGATGTCGAGCGCCGGGCCACGCACGGCGCCGTGGCCAAATCCCGCGTTGCTCTGGCGCTTCCTGCAGCCGCCGCCGCGGAACGCGACGTTCGAGGCCAGGCTCGATCATTTCGTCGCGCTGTTCCGCATGCTCGGCAACATCAACGACATCGACGAACTTCGTGAAATCCGCGAACGGCTGGCGCAATCGCAGCAGCGCTCGTACAACCCCGCCGGTGCCGCGCGCCAGTTCATGGCCGTACTCGCCGATCCGGATCGCGGCGCGGAAGTCGCCACGATCCGCTGCCCGACGCTGATCATCCACGGGGCCAAGGATCCCCTGGTCCCCGTCGCCGCCGCCCACCACCTGAAGAGCCTGCTGCCCCATGCGCGACTCGAGATCATCGAGGGTCTCGGCCACTACCTGCCGCGCGACAAGCTGTCGCGGATAGCCCTTTCGATCGTCGATCATCTCGAGGCGGCCTGAGTTGTCCTCTTCTCGCGGATCTCAGTGGACCCATCGTAGCGTCGCGGCGGTTGCGCTTGGCTGCCGCGCGAAGTCTTGCGACACTGCGCATGAGGCGTGGCGAAGCAGGCGAGGTGTGCTGAAATGCTCGAGTTCAAGGACTATCTGGAAATCGTCAATCATGTGACCGTGATCGGCGGCGTCCTATGGGCGATCATTCAGTGGCCCAAGGCGCGAAAGCAGCGCAGGGAAGCCGAGCGGGAGCAGTCGTATGCGGCCCTCAACGATCACTTCCTCAAGTTCTTGGAACTTCAGCTGCAGGCTCCTGGCTTGGGCACTACCGCGACCGACCGCGAGCGCATCTGGGACCGGTTGTCTCCGGACGAGCGTGCCCAACAACGGGTACTTCTGGATTTTCTGTCGTCCATCCTCGAACGCGCATACTATTTTCTCGATGCCGACGCTGCGCCGACGCGAACCTCTGCGTCACGGCACGACAAACGCAACGACTGGACGACCTGGCAGAACTGGATCGACCGATACGCAAGGAACCCGAATTTCGTCGCTTTCTGGAAGCACCTGGACGACGCAGGCGACGCAAGTTCGTACGGGCGCGAGTTCGTACGGCATGTTCGCGGCCAGATAGCGCTGGTCGAAATCGATGCCCGCGCATCGACGTGAAGTGCGCGAGCGCGAACGTCAGGGCTCGAAGAAATAGCGCGTCAGGTGAAAGAACACCGGTGCGGCGAAGCTGACCGAGTCGAGGCGGTCGAGGATGCCGCCGTGGCCCTCGATCATCGAGCCCCAGTCCTTGGCGCCGAGGCTGCGCTTGACCGCCGAAAGCGCAAGTCCGCCGAGGAACCCAGCGATGACGATGACCGCGGCCATGGCGCAGGCCTGCAGCGGCGTGAACGGCGTGATCCACCACAGCGCGGCACCGATCGCGGTGGCACTCGCACCGCCGCCGACGAAGCCCTCGACCGTCTTCGACGGGCTGACGCGCGGCGCAATCTTGTGCTTGCCAAGCAGCTTGCCGAAGACGTATTGCAGCACGTCGGAAATCTGCACGACCATCAGCATGTAGATCATCAGCAGCAGGTTCTGGCCCTCGAAGCCGGGAATCTTGAGCAGCAGCAGCGCCGGTGCGTAGCTGATGCAATACACGGTGATCATCAGCCCCCATTGCACCTTGGTCACGCGCTCGAGGAATTGCTCGGTGTCGCCGGAAAACGCTGTCAGCACCGGCAGCAGCAGGAAGCCGTAGACCGGCAGGAAGATCGCGAACAGGTTGTACCAATCGTCGCCGATTAACCAGTACTGCACCGGCAGCAGCACGTAGAAGCAAACCACCAGTGGCAGGTGATCGCCGGGCCGCGTCGGCGTCAGCGTGATGAATTCGCGCAGCGCGAAGATCGAGGCGATCGCGAAAAGCACGATGGTCGCGTTGCGGCCGAGCAGGAAGTTGACCGCGATGATCACGACCATGACCCACCACGCGCGGACGCGCGCGTTGAGATTGCCGATCGTGTCGCTGCCGCCGCGGCGCAACGCCTGCCGGTGCAGCAGCCAGCCGACCAGCGACGCCGCAGCGAGCATCATCAGGATGCCGCCGAACAGCCAGAAGAACTTTTCTTGCATGTTCATGGATCGACTCGCCTCGCCGCGGAAACCGTTCGCTCTGAAGTATCGAAGGGTGAACGGCGTGTATCGTCGTTCGTGGTTCGATACCTCACCACGAACGGGCATTGCCTCGATGGCGCGCTCATGCGAGATCCACCACGGCTTGTCTGGCGCGTTCGAGGAAGGCGTTCTTCGTTTCGTCAGCGCGCCGTTCCAGTGGCGTGCCGAAGCGCACAAGGCAGGTGAGCGGCACCGGCAGCAGCGTGCCCTTGGGCATGCTCCGATAGAGATTGTCGAGATAGACCGGCACCAGCTCTGCCTCGGGTACCTTTGCCGCAAGGTGGAATAATCCACTTTTAAACTCGCTCGGCAACGCCTGCGCGCGGCGCGTGCCTTCGGGGAAGATGATCAGCGATTCGCCGCGCTGCAGTGCCTCGGCCAGCGGCGCCAGCGGGTCGCCTTCGCGCTGTTCCGGATTGCGCTCGATGAAGAGCGCATTGAAACCGCGCGTCGCCAGGTACGACTTGAAGCCGCCGCCGCTCCAGTAGTCCGCCGCGGCGACCGGTCGCGTCGTCGCGCGCAGGCTCGCCGGCAGCGCGCTCCACAGCGCCAGCGTATCCATATGGCTGGTGTGATTGGCGAAATAGATGCGCAGTGCGGGCGCCGGCGTGCAACCGATCCAGCGCGGTTGCGCGCCGACCAGTGCGCGAACGAGCCCGGACAGCAGATGGGAGAGCCACATCGTCAGGCGCCCGCCCGCAGCTGCGCGGCAATCGCGCGCGTGCGCATGATGCACGTCAGCAGCGAGCCCGCGGCGATCAGTGCCGACGCCGTCAGCAGCGCGTAGCGTTCGGCGTGCCAGAACGTTTCCGCCGCAGCGGCAATGCAGGCCACGGTCAGCACGGCCATGCGTTGCTGCTTGGCAAACGGGCCGCGAAAGTCCTGTGCCAGTCCGATCGAGCCGCCGAACACGCGGATGTACGCAGTCAGGGCGGCAAGGAGCGCACCTAGCCAGCCGAGCGCCGGATGGTCGCAGGCGTAGCCGGCCGCGACGATCAACAACGAATCGGCGATGCGGTCCGGGAATTCGTTGTAGATCTTGCCGACCGGCGAGGCCTTGCCGCCTTCCATCGCGACCATGCCGTCGAGCAGGTTGCAGATCAGGCGCAGCTGTATGCACAGCGCACAGACCACCAGCCGCATCGGCGTCAGCCAGCCGAGCAGCAGCGCGGCGCCGATCGCGGCGAAAAGCACGCTGGCAGCCGAGATCTGGTTCGGCGTTATCGACGAACGCGCGAGCGCCGCTGATGCGCGCCGCGCCCAGGCGCTGCCGCGCGCGGCAATCGGTCGTCGGTTCGCTTCGCTTTCTGCTTCGGCCATCGGCAACGCCCCCGTATGCGCAGTGTAACGATCAAACAGGCCCGAGCCGGACAAAAGCCGTCAGCCGTCCAGTGCCTGCCAGCGCGCATAGGCTGAGTCGAGTTCGCCCTGCAGCGCGGCGAGTGCGGCGTTTGCCGCGGCGATGGCGACGTTGTCCTGCCGGAAGAAAGCCGGATCCTGCATCGCCTGCGTTCGCGCGGAGATTTCCGCTTCCAGGGCTTCGATCCTTGCCGGCAGCTGTTCGAGTTCGCGTGCATCCTTGTAACTGAGTTTGCGTCGCTGCGAATTCGACGCGCTCGCCGAGCCCTCCGCTCCAACTGAAGGGTTGGCTGGCGATGGTGTGGACACGGCGCTGACAAACGAGCGCCTCCCATCCGCTGCGCTTGCGCGCGCGTTTCCGACGTCAGGCCGCTGCCTCAGCCAATCGCTGTAGCCGCCGACGTATTCGCCGACACGGCCGTTGCCCTCGAGCACCAGCGTGCTGGTGACGACGTTGTCGATGAATTCGCGATCGTGGGAAACCAGCAGCAGCGTGCCGCGATACGCCGCGAGCAGTTCCTCGAGCAGCTCCAGCGTTTCGACGTCCAAGTCGTTGGTCGGCTCGTCCATCACCAGCAGATTCGACGGTTGCGCAAACAATTTCGCCAGCAGCAGGCGGTTGCGCTCGCCGCCGGACAGCCGAGTGATCGGCGCACGCGCACGCTCCGGCGAGAACAGGAAATCCTGCAGGTAGCCGAGCACATGCTTGCGGCTGCCGTCTAGCTCGACGTATTCGCTGCCTTCGGCGACGTTGTCGAGCGCGTTGCGATCGTCGCGCAACGCGATGCGATGCTGGTCGAAGTAGGCGACCTGCAAGCCGGTGCCGCGAACGATCTCGCCGCGCGTCGGCGTCAAGTCACCGAGCAGCAATTTCAGCAGCGTGCTTTTTCCGGAACCGTTCGGACCGATGACGCCGATGCGGTCGCCGCGCAGGATCGTGGTCGAAAAATCGCGCAGCAATGCCTGCTCGGCGTAGGCAAAACCGACGCCCTTGGCTTCGATCACCTTCTTGCCGGACGCCTGCGAGGTCGCCAGCGTCATCCTGGCATTGCCGGTCAACTCGCGGCGCTGCGCGCGTTCGCGGCGCAGCGCCTTGAGCTCGCGCACGCGGCCCTCGTTGCGCGTGCGGCGCGCCTTGATGCCCTGGCGGATCCAGACTTCTTCCTGCGCCAGCTTGCGGTCGAACAATGCGTTGGCCTGCGTCTCGGCGTGCAGGCGTTCCTCGCGGCGGCGCAGATAGTTTTCGTAGTCTCCGGGCCATGAGGTGACCTGGCCGCGATCGATCTCGACGATCCGGGTTGCGAGAGCCCGCAGAAAGCTGCGATCGTGGGTGACGAATACGACACTGCTGCGGATGCCGCGCAAAAAATCCTCGAGCCAGGCGATCGCCTCGATGTCGAGGTGATTGGTCGGCTCGTCGAGCAGCAGCAGGTCCGGATCGCGCACCAGCGACTGTGCGAGCAGCACGCGCCGCTTCATGCCGCCGGACAGCGCAGCGAAATCCGCCTCTTCGGGCAGGTCGAGCCGCGTGAGCACCTGCTGTACGCGCCGATCGAGATCCCAGCCGTGCTGCGCCTCGATTTTCGCCTGCACCGCGCCGAGTGCGCCGAGGTCGCCGTGGCCGATCAGATGATGGTATTCGGCGAGCAGCGGCCCGAGTTCGCCCAAGCCGGCCGCGACGACGTCGAACACGCTGCCGACGGTGTCCTGGGGGACTTCCTGTGCCAGGCGTGCGATGCGGGCGCCGCCCTGCACGACGACCTTGCCGTCCTCGGGCACGATCTCGCCGGCGAGCAGGCGCAGCAGCGTCGACTTGCCTTCGCCGTTGCGCCCGACGATGCAGACGCGTTCGCCCGGTTCGATCGTCAGGTCGACTTTTTCGAGCAGGAGAGGGCCGCCGACGCTGTAGTCGACGGCCTGAAGCTGGATCAGCGGCATCGCGCGATTGTAACCGCGCGATGCGTCGGCCCGCCTGGCGTCAGGTCGACGACGCGCCGCGAATCGCGGCGACGCGCGCGCGGTTCTGTTCGCGCGAGGCGCGCAGGCGCTCGAGCACGCTCATCGTCTCGACCGGCTGCGCCATGGGCAGCACGGGAACCTCTTCGACGCTTTCCGTTTCGGCGACTTCGTCAGCCGCAGCGACGACCGGAACCTCTTCGGCGACCGGCTCGGGCTCGGCGTCGGGTTCTGGTGCCGGTTGCGCCGCGAGTGCCGGTGCCGTGACCGGCAATGGCCCCGCCGCGACAACTTCCTGCAGCAGTCCGATCGCATCGCACGCGCCGAGGAAGCGCAGCACGGTCTCGTCGTCGGCGCCGGTCATGTCGGCGAGTTCCCGCGGCGAGGCCGGATGCTGCGTGAGCCAAGCGGCCATGCGCACGTGCTGCAGCGTGTGCGGCAGATGGCCGAACGCCGGCAGCGTGCGCAGCCGCGCCCGTTCCGGCCGTGGCAGGCGACGCACGATCTCGCCGAGCGGCGCGTGCAGCATCGCCAGCCAGCGCAGCGTATCCAGATCCATGCGCAACTCGTCGGAGAGCGGGCCGCCGGTGTATTTCGCGACCCGATCCACCGCGATCGATGCCGAGAATCCTTCGATATAGCGTTCCAGAGGCGCCGTTCGCATGACATGCGTGTTGCCGCTGCCGACGACCAGATCGGGCCAGTGCGACGATTGCATGACACGCGCAGTGGTAGCCGGTGGCTCATCGAAGACATCGAGCAGTGCCAGCGGCTCGTTGGCGTTGCGCATACGGGCCGCGGCAGGCGCGCTCGCTGCCGGACCTGCAGCAGTCGTCGGTGTTGCCGGCGCGAGCACGCGCACGGGCAACGTCATCTGTTCCAGCACGCCGAGCAGGCTGACGCTGCGCAGGGGTTTGGGCAGCCAGTGCGCGACGGTCGCCGGCGGCGCGCTCGACAACGCGATTGCCGAATTGCGGCGCTCGTCCTCGGCCAGCGACTGCCAAAATTCGGCACCTGCCTGACCATCGATGTCGATGAAGTAGACCAGCGGCTGACCGGGTCCACCGTCCCAGCGTCTGCCGGTCCGCGCCTGCGTGGCGGCCAGCAGCGAGCGCAGCAATGTGCGATCGCGCTCGGAAAGGCCGACCATTTCCGCGCGGTACGACGGTATTGCAGCCATCGGTTTCCCCCTGTGGGCGACAGAACGGCGCGTGGTGAAGCAAAATTTGTGCCCCGATTATATTCGCCCCGGCGGGAAAAGGGATCGGACCCGCTCCGATATGCTCCGGCCAGCCTGCCTCGACGCCGTATCGGTGCGCTGGGATTCCGTTCCGTGGCCTGTGTGATCAGTGAATGCAGCCACCAATCCTGACGAGGTGGCTGCTGCCGGCCAAGCCGGCGAAGGCGTGGGCGACCTCAGAAGTGTCGAACCGATAGTCGATCTGCGCCGCGTCACAGCCCTGCACCGTAAGCGTC
>Ga0105242_10002941_pt1 | contig 13318 bp, 15 predicted proteins | sample KBSM24metaG_FD_81521 | JGI IMG/M metagenome (GOLD analysis project Ga0105242, IMG submission 81521) | Miscanthus rhizosphere microbial communities from Kellogg Biological Station, Michigan, USA - KBS M2-4 metaG | ecosystem: Host-associated > Plants > Roots > Rhizosphere > Soil | place...
AAGCGTGGTCTTGCCCAGGCCGGGCGGACCGAAAAGCAGCACGTGATCCAGCGCTTCCGAGCGCCCGCGCGCCGCCTGAATGTAGATACCGAGCTGTTCGCGGATCTTTTCCTGGCCGACATACTCGGCGAGCGTCGCGGGACGCAGGCTGCGCTCGATCTGCTCCTCCTGCACCGAGGAGGGCTTGGCGGAGATCAGACGGTCGGTTTCGACTGCCACGTCAGGATTTTGCCAGAGCCTTGAGCGCGGCCCGGATGCCTTCCGTGACCGAGAGCCCCGGCGGCAGGTCCTTGACTGCGTTCAACGCCTCTTTCTCGCTGTAGCCCAGGCCGACAAGAGCGTTGAGAACATCGTTCGAGCCGGCAGAGCTGGGTTTCGATTCGGTATCCAGAATCTTTCCCTTGAGCTCCAGCAGCAGCCGTTCGGCCGTCTTCTTGCCGATGCCCGGAACCTTGGTAAGCCTTGCCGTGTCCTGCAGCACCACCGCCTGCGCGAGCTCGGCGACCGACAACCCGGAGAGCACGGACAGCGCGGTGCGCGCGCCGACGCCCGAAATGCGGATCAGCTTGCGGAACGCCGAGCGCTCCTCGAGCGTCGCGAAACCGTAGAGCACGTGCGCGTCCTCGCGCACCACCAGATGCGTGTGCAGCGTCGCCGCCTCGCCGGTGGCGGGCAGGTTGTAGAACGTGCTCATCGGCACGTCGATCTCATAGCCGACGCCGGCCACCTCGAGCAGCACCTGGGGAGGATTCTTGGATACGAGCGTTCCCGAGAGGCGGCCGATCATCTCGATCTGCCCCGGCGGAATCCCTTGACTGAAATATCCCCCAGTTTGCCTCCGTGCGCGTGGCAGATCGCGCAGGCGAGCGCGTCGGCCGCGTCGGCACTGGGATTTCCGGGCAGTGCGAGCAGCCTGCGGACCATGTGCTGCACCTGTTCTTTTTTTGCGTGGCCCTTGCCGACCACGGCCTGTTTTACCTGGAGCGCAGTGTACTCCGCGACCGGCAGGCCGGCGATCACCGCGGCGCAGATCGCCGTGCCGCGCGCCTGGCCAAGCAACAGCGTGGATTGCGGATTGACGTTGACGAACACCTTCTCGATCGAGATCTCCTGCGGCCGGTTCGCGGCGATCACCTCGGCCAGGCCATCGAGGATGGTTTTCAGGCGAAGCGCGAGTTCGCCCGCGCCCGAACGCACGCAGCCGCTGGTGATGTAGCGAAGCTTGCCGCCCGTTTGCTCGATGACGCCGAATCCGGTGACGCGCAAGCCCGGATCGATGCCGAGGATCCTCACCCGTTCACTCGTCCAGCGCCGCGGTGGTGTAGACGTTCTGGACGTCGTCCAGCTCGTCCAGCGCATCGAGCAGCGTGCGCATCTTCGCCGCGTCGGTGCCGGCGAGCGCGGTCTCCGAAAGAGGTTTCATCGTTATCTCGGCGGCATCGGGCTTGAGGCCGGCCTTTTCCAGGGCGGCCTTGACCTTGTCGAAATCCGGCGGCAGGGAGAGGACCTCCACGGAGCCGTCCGCGTTCGTCACGACGTCGTCGGCGCCCGCATCGAGCGCCACTTCCATGATCCTGTCTTCGCTCGCGCCGGGCGCGAATACGAATTGTCCGCAATGCTTGAAAAGAAACGCCACCGCGCCGTCGGCGCCCATGTTGCCGCCATGCTTGGCGAACGCGTGGCGCACCTCGGCGACCGTGCGGGTGCGATTGTCGGTCAGGCAATCGACCATCACCGCGGCGCCGCCGGTGCCGTAACCCTCGTAGCGGATTTCCTCGTAGTTGACGCCTTCCAGTTCGCCGGTGCCGCGCTGGATGGCGCGCGTCACGCTGTCCTTGGTCATGTTGGCGTCGCGCGCCTTGTCGAGCATCATGCGCAGGCGCGGGTTGGAATCCGGATCGCCGCCGCCCATGCGCGCCGCGACGGTGATTTCCTTGATGAGGCGCGTGAAGACCTTGCCCTTCTTTGCATCGGCCGCCGCCTTGCGGTGCTTGATGTTCGCCCATTTGCTGTGTCCGGCCATGGGATAATTTTACCGTCATGGTTGCGCCGCTTCTCGTCGCGAAATCCCAGAAACTTGAACTCGTCCTGCTGCCCGCGCTTGCCAACCGCCACGGCCTGATCGCCGGCGCGACCGGCACCGGCAAGACCGTTACGCTGCAGACGCTGGCACAAGGCTTTTCTTCCATCGGCGTGCCTGTGTTCATGGCCGACGTGAAGGGCGATCTCGCCGGTCTTGCCAAGGCCGGCGGCGGCAATCCGAAAGTCGCCGAGCGCGCGAAGAGCCTCAAGCTCGACATCGCGTTCGCCGCCTGCCCGGTGGTGTTCTGGGATGTGTTCGGCAAGAGCGGCCACCCGGTGCGCGCCACGGTTTCCGACATGGGCCCGCTGCTGCTGGCGCGGATGCTCGACCTGAACGACACCCAGGAAGGCGTGCTCAACCTCGTCTTCAGGATCGCCGATGACCACGGCCTGCTGCTGCTCGATTCCAAGGACCTGCGCGCGATGCTGCAGCACGTGGGCGAGAACGCGGCCCAGTTCACGACCGAATACGGCAACGTCTCGGCCGCCTCGATCGGCGCGATCCAGCGCGGCCTGCTCGCGCTCGAAAACCAGGGCGCCACGCAATTTTTCGGCGAACCCATGCTGGATATCGCCGACCTCATGCAGACCTCCGGCGGCAAGGGGGTCGTCAACATCCTCGCCGCCGACCAGTTGATGAATTCGCCGAAGCTCTACGGCAGCTTCCTCCTGTGGCTGCTGTCGGAGCTTTTCGAGCACCTGCCCGAGGTCGGCGACCTGGAAAAACCGAGGCTCGTGTTCTTCTTCGATGAAGCGCACCTGCTCTTCAACGAGGCGCCCAAGGCCCTGCTCGACAAGATCGAGCAGGTGGTGCGCCTGATCCGCTCCAAGGGCGTGGGCGTCTATTTCGTGACCCAGAACCCGCACGACATTCCGGACTCGGTTCTCGGGCAGCTCGGCAACCGCGTGCAGCACGCGCTGCGCGCCTTCACGCCGCGCGACCAGAAGGCCGTGAAATCCGCGGCCGAGACCATGCGGCCGAATCCGAAGCTCAAGGTCGAGCGGGTGATCACCGAACTCGCGGTGGGCGAAGCGCTGGTGTCCTTCCTCGACGAAAAGGGCCGGCCAAACATCGTCGAGCGGGCATTCGTCGTGCCGCCCGGCAGTTTTCTCGGGCCCGTGACGGTGGACGAGCGCCGCAAGTGCATCGAATCCTCGTCGGTCTACGGGCATTACGAGAAAACGGTGGACCGCGATTCGGCCTACGAGAAGCTCAAGGGCCGTACAGAAGAAAAACAGGAACAAAACGCAACAGCAAAGCCGGATTCAAGCGTACTGAACGACGTTTTGTTCGGCAGGACGGGGCCGCGCGGCGGCAGGCAGTCCCAGGGCCTGCTCGAGGCGATGGCAAAGAGCGCGGTGCGGACCATGGGTTCGCAGGCCGGCCGCGAGATCGTGCGCGGCGTACTCGGGTCGATCTTCGGCAAGCGGCGTTGAAAAATAGTTACCGGTTCTGGGGCATAGTCTTTGCCCTCGCCGGCACGATTTCGTTCGCCTTCCGGCCAATCCTGATCAAGCTGGGCTATTCAGTCCATCCGGTCAGCGCAACGACGCTGCTCTTCCTGCGCATGACGATGTCGCTGCCGTTTTTCCTGGCGATGGCCTGGTGGATGCGCCGCCATGGCCCCGCCGCCGCGTCCATCGCGCGGCGCGACTGGCTGCGCATCGTCGGCCTGGGCTTCCTTGGCTACTACCTCGCCAGCCTGCTCGATTTCCTCGGCCTGCAGTATGTGTCCGCGGGCGTGGGGCGCCTGATCATGTTCCTCTACCCCACGCTGGTCGTCATCCTGAGCGCGGTTTTCCTGAAGAAGAACCCGACCTTCAGGGAACTCGCCGCCCTCGCCATCACCTACACGGGCATCGCGTTCGTCCTGTCGGGCCAGATCTCGGCGGCACCAGAGCAGCGCGAGTTCGTGTTCGGCGCGCTCCTCGTCTTCTCTTCCGCAATGTGCTACGCCGTCTATCTCGTGACCGGCAGCCAGCTGGTGAAGCGCGTGGGCAGCGTGCGCTTTACCGCCTACACCATGATCGTATCCACGATGCCGGCGGTGCTGCAGTTCCTGGTCCTGGAATCGCCGGCCGCGCTCGATTTGCCGGCAACCCTATGGTGGATCGCGCTCGCGCTCGCCACCTTGTGCACCGTGCTGCCGGTGCTGCTGGTGGCCGAGGCGCTGCGGCGCATCGGCGCCAACCATTTCGCGCTCATCGGCGCGCTCGGCCCGGTCACCACCGTGCTCGCCGATTTCGCGCTGCTCGAAGGCTCGCTTACCATGGCGAAGCTTCTCGGCGGCGCGCTCGTCATCTCGGGCGTGCTCCTCGTCTCTCTGAAAAGGAACTGATCATGGACATGGGCATAAAGGGAAAAACCGCGCTGGTCTGCGCCGCCTCCAAGGGCCTCGGCAAGGGCTGCGCCATGGCGCTCGCCAGAGAAGGCGTGAGCCTGGTCATCACGGCGCGCGGCAAGGACGCGCTGGAGGCGACGGCGGAGGAAATCCGCAAGGCGACGGGCGTCAAGGTCGTCGCGGTTGCCGGCGACATCACCACGGCGGAGGGCCGCGCCGCGGCGCTCGCCGCCTGCGCCAGCCCCGACATCCTGATCAACAATGCCGGCGGCCCGCCGCCCGGGGATTTCAGGAGCTGGTCGCGCGAAGACTGGCTCAAGGCGGTCGACGCCAACATGCTCACGCCGATCGAGCTCATCAAGGCGACGGTGGACGGCATGATCGCGCGAAAATTCGGCCGCATCGTCAACATCACATCGGGCGCGGTGAAAATGCCGATCCCGGAGCTCGGCCTGTCGAACGGCGCGCGCACCGGCCTCACCGGCTTCGTCGCGGGACTGTCGCGCCAGACGGTGGCGCACAACGTCACCATCAACGGCCTGCTGCCGGGACCTTTCGATACCGACCGTCTGCGCAGCAACCTGAAGTTCAACGCGCAGAAAACCGGCAAAACGGAAGCCGAGCTGGAGAAAGTGCGCATCCAGGCCAATCCAGCGAAGCGCTTCGGCAACATCGAGGAGTTCGGCGCCGCCTGCGCATTCCTGTGCAGCACGCACGCGGGCTTCATCACCGGCCAGAACCTGCTCATGGACGGCGGGGCGTTCCCAGGAACGTTCTAGCTGGGCGATAATACGGTTCGTTCAAGAAACAGGAATGCGGCATGAATCGTTCACGTAGAAATGCGCTAAAGACCGGCGGCGGCGCAGGGTTATTGGCGATGCTCATTGCGGCCGGGATCGTGCGGCCCGGCGACGCGCTGGCGCAGCAGCAGTGGAACCAGGCGGCGTTCAACGGCAAGACGCTGCGCGAAGCGCTGCAGGCGCTGGGCGCGCAAAGCCCGGTGGCATCCGACGGCGTCGTCATCAAGGTCCCCGAGATCGCCGAGAACGGCGCGGTCGTGCCGGTGGCGGTCGAAAGCCGCATTGCCGGCACGCAGAGCATCACGGTGCTGATCGAGAAGAATCCGCTGCCGCTCGCCGCCAGCTTCGAGATCCCGGCCGGCACGGAACCGAACGTGTCGACGCGGGTCAAGATGGGCGAGAGTTCGGACGTCTACGCGCTGGTCAAGGCGGATGGCAAGTTCTTCTTCGCGAAGAAGGAAGTCAAGATAACCATCGGCGGCTGCGGCGGCTGATCGAACCGGAGAACCCATGGCAGATCCGATGAGAATCCGCGTCGCCGAGCGCGACGGCGTGGTCAACGTGAGAATCCTGATGAGCCACGAGATGGAAACCGGCCAGCGCAAGGACAGTGCCGGTAACCTGGTGCCGGCGCATTTCATCCGCAATGTCGTGGCGACCCACCAGGGCCGCACGGTGCTGTCGGCGCAATGGGGCACCGCGGTGGCCAAGAACCCGTTTCTCGAATTCTCCTTCAAGGGCGGCAAGAAGGGCGACAAGATCTCCGTCACCTGGGAGGACAACAAGGGGGAGAAGCGCACCGATGAAGCGACCATTGGTTAGGTTGGGCCTCCGCGCCCGGCTCCTTGCGGCGGGCGCGCTCATCGTGCTCGTACCGGCCGCGCCTTCGTTCTCCCAGTCCGCGGTCGATGAGATCGCGAAGTACCGCCAGCAGCTGCAGGACGGCAATCCGGCGGAACTCTGGGAAGCGCGCGGCGAAGCACTCTGGAAGACCAAGCGCGGGCCAAAGAATGTCTCGATGGAAGCGTGCGACCTCGGCAAGGGCGCGGGCGTGGTGAAAGGCGCCTACGCCGAGCTGCCGCGCTATTTCGCGGACGCTGACCGCGTCATGGACCTGGAAACGCGGCTCGTGCACTGCATGACGACGCAGCAGGGATTCAGCTTCGCCGAGGCGACGAAGCGTCCCTTCGGCGCGGGCGCCAGCCGCTCCGACTTCGAGGCGCTGGCCGCATGGATCACCTCCGAATCAAAGGGGGTGACGATGAATGTGGCGCTGGCCCATCCGAAAGAGCGGGAGGCCTACCAGCTTGGCGAGAAGATGTTCTACTTCCGCGGCGGCCCGCACGATTTCGCCTGCGCCACCTGCCACGGCGAAACCGGCAAGCGCATCCGGCTGCAGGACCTGCCGAACCTCACCGAGAAGGCCGGCGCGCAACTCGCCTACACGACCTGGCCCGCTTACCGCGTGTCCCAGGGCGAATTGCGTACCTTCCAATGGCGCCTGAACGACTGTTACCGCCAGCAGCGCTTTCCGGAACTCAAGTTCACTTCGGACGCGTCGATCGCGCTCACCGCCTTCCTCGCGCACAACGCCAACGGCGCCGCATTCAACGCGCCGGCCATCAAGCGCTGAAAGGGATCCGATGAATTCCAGGCGATCCACCAGGGCAATACTCGCGATCGCGGCCGTTGCCGCCGGTTGCGCCAGCATGAGCGACCAGGAAGCCTCGCAAAAGGCGCTGCAGCTCATGAAAGCCTCATTCAGCGAACGCGGCCAGGCCAAACTCGACCGGCTGGACCAGGACGAGGCCCAGAGGCTTTGCAGCAAGCCGCCATCGCACGAACTGTCCAAGGAAACATCCGCGCGCATAGAAAAAGAGAATCTCGCTTCGATCCGCTATCCGGCTGACGGCAAGCTGATCGGCGACTGGAAGAGCGGCGAACGCATCGCGCAGAACGGCCAGGGCAAGCAGTTCAACGATGATCCGAAACGTCCATCCGGCGCCAACTGCTATGCCTGCCACCAGCTCTCCAGGCAGGAGATCTCGTTCGGCACCATCGGCCCGAGCCTCTACCAGTACGGCAAGCTGCGCGGGACGAGCGAAGCGATCCAGCGCTATACCTACGGCAAGGTGTACAACTCCCAGGGCTTCACCGCCTGCTCCAACATGCCGCGCTTCGGCCACAACGGCATCCTTACGGAGCAGCAGATGAAGGACGTGACCGCGCTGCTGCTTGATCCAGAGTCCCCAGTAAATAAGTGAGGCGGCGGGAATTCCTGCAGGCGCTCGCGGCAGCCGCGGCCTGCGGAGCGCCGCTCAACGCGGCACGCGCCCAGGCGTCGCAGCAGCTATATGATCTGCCGGCGTTCGGCAACGTCAGCCTGCTGCACATCACGGATACCCACGCGCAGCTGCTGCCGACGCACTTCCGCGAGCCCAGCGTCAACATCGGGGTCGGCGGCGCAACAGGACGAGTCCCGCACCTGGTCGGCGAGCACCTGCTGCGCCACGCGGGCATTGCGGCGGGCAGTCCCGAAGCGCACGCCCTGACCTACCTGGATTTCGAAGCCGCGGCGCGCCGCTACGGCAAGCTGGGCGGCTTCGCGCACCTCGCCACGCTCGTCAAGCGCATCCGGGCGGCGCGGCCCGGCGCTCCGCTGCTCGACGGCGGCGACTCCTGGCAGGGATCGGCGACTGCCCTGTGGACGCGTGGCGAGGACATGATCCAGGCCCAGAAGCAGCTGGGCGTGGACGTCATGACCGCGCACTGGGAATTCACCTACGGCGAGCAGCGCGTGCAGGAGGCGGTGAAAAGCCTGGCGCCCATCGAGTTCCTCGCGCAGAACGTGAAGACCGCCGATTTCAATGACCCGGTGTTCAAGCCGTACGTGATGCGCACGATGAACGGCGTGCCGTTCGCGGTGATCGGCCAGGCCTTCCCCTACACACCGATTGCCAACCCGCGCTATTTCATGGCCTCGTGGACCTTCGGCATCCAGGAAGCGGAATTGCAGAAGATCGTCGATGAGGTGCGCGGCAAGGGCGCCCATGCGGTCGTGCTGCTTTCGCACAACGGCATGGATGTCGACCTGAAGCTGGCCAGCCGGGTGCGCGGCATCGATGCCATCCTCGGCGGCCATACGCACGACGGCGTGCCCGTCCCCGCCATTATCGCCAATGCCGGCGGCAAGACCGTCGTCGCCAATTCGGGCTGCAACGGCAAATTCCTTTCGGTGCTCGACCTGGAAGTGAAAGGCTCGGGCGTCACCGATTTCCGCTACCGGCTGCTGCCGGTGTTCTCGAATCTGCTGCCCGCCGATCCGGCGATGCAGGCGCTCATCGAACGCCTGCGCGCGCCCTACAAGGCGAAACTGGAGGAGCCCCTCGCGGTCACCGAGGGCCTGCTCTATCGCCGGGGCAACTTCAACGGCAGCTTCGATCAACTAATTCTCGATGCCCTGATGGCCGTGAAGGACGCGGAAATTGGCTTCTCGCCCGGCTTCCGCTGGGGCACGACGCTGCTGCCGGGCCAGCCCGTGCTGCGCGAGCAGCTGATGGACCAGACGGCAATCACCTATCCGCAGGTGACGCTCAATGAATTGAGCGGCGCGGACATCAAGACCATCATGGAAGACGTCTGCGACAACCTGTTCAACCCGGATCCCTACCTGCAGCAGGGCGGCGACATGGTGCGGGTGGGCGGCCTGACCTATGCCTGCGCGCCGAATGCTCCCCGCGGATCCAGAATTTCCGATCTGAGGATGGGAAATAGGCTGCTGGAAGCGGGCAAGCGCTACAAGGTCGCGGGCTGGGCGCCGGTTGCGGAAGGCGTCAAGGGCGAACCGGTCTGGGATGTCGTGGAGCGCTATCTCAAGGACAGGAAGACGATTGCGGCAAAGGAACCCGGCCGGCCGCGGCTCATCGGCGTCGACCGCAATCCCGGGCTCGCCTGAGCCTAGGCGGCGACGGCCTTGAGTCCCTCGCGCTCCTCGGAAACCATGCGCGCGAGCGTGCGGCGGAAATGCACCAGCGGCGCATCCGACACGATGGCGTTCATCTGGAACGAGGGATCGGCCTCGAGCGTCTTCTGCTGGGTCTCGATGATCGCCTTGTCCTCCATGAAGCCGTCCACCATGCTGTGATAGAGGGAAAGCGCGACATTCGGATCGTGCAGGTCGTAGTCGTGCAGGTAATCCCAGAAGAAATGCGTGCTGCGCGACGTCTCGGGCGTGAAGAACTGGCAGTTGCGGTACTGCTTCGCGCCCTCCAGGTTGCCCTTTTCCGCGCCCGACCCGGCCGGCGAGAACAGGGTTTCCATGAAGAAGATGCCCGGCACATGCATCCGGGCGATGTTGCGCCGGTCGACGGCGCCCTGGTCCCGCACCACTTTCTTGTGAAACGGCGGCTGCGGCGCGTTCATATGCCAGCGCTCGACCCGGAATCCGTCGTCGAGCCGTTCGATGGCCGTCGGCTTGGACTTGAAGGCGTATTCCTCCGAGCCGCCCAGCGTCTTAGCATGCACGAAGGCAAGGTGCGCGAAGTCGGAAAGATTGTCGACGATCAGCAGGTAGTTCGCGTCGTAATGTAGGTACCCGGGATGCCCGCGCCAGCCCGGATCGCGCATGTACGGAAAATCGAGGATCTTCGCCGGGTCCGCCTTCGCCGCATCGCCCATCCAGATCCAGATCAGGTGGTCGCGCTCCACCACCGGATAGCCGCGCACGCCGAGCCTGGGCGGGATGTTGTCCTGCCCCGGAATCTGCACGCACTTGCCGGTCGCGTCGAACTTGAGCCCGTGGTACATGCAGCGCACGCAATCGCCCTCGCGCCGTCCCATGGAGAGCTTGGCGCCGCGATGGCAGCAGCGGTCATCCAGCGCCACTGCCTTGCCGCTGTCGCCCTTGTACAGGACGACGGGCTTATCGAGGATGGTGCGCGCGAGCAGGCGGCCGTCGATCAACTCGTGATCCCAGGCCGCGACATACCAGCAGTTCATGAGGAAGGCTTCGGTGGGCGAAGCCTGGTGAAACGCCTCCTTCTGGACTGCCATGCCGGCCTCCTGAGTAACACACAATTATCGCCATTGTGCGCCACCCACCGGCCATGCGCGAGCTACTTAGTGAACGCGTCGAGCTCGGTCTGGTTCAGCTTGCCGTCGCGGTCGCGATCCAGCTTGTCGAAGGCATTGACCAGTTCGGGCATCCCGGCCGCCTCGACCCGCGACACCTTGCCATCCTTGTCCTTGTCCAGCATGTCGGCCTTGTATTTGATGATGACCGCGCCGGCACTGGTGCGCGCTGCGGGCGACTGCGGCGGCGCGTTCTTTTGATCCCCAGGGGCGCCAGCGGGATGAATCTGGTCTTCCCGGATGATCTGGGCGCCGGCACCCGCGCTCACCGTGGCAAGGGCAAACAGCAGGCCGGCGATCGTATTTTTGCGGTTCATGGCGACCTCCTTACTTCGAAATGTTGACGTATTCGGAACGCTCCAGCCTGCCGTCCCGGTTGCGGTCGAGCTGTTCGAAAATCCTCGCCAGTTCCGGCAGGCGGGCCGCCTCCTCCACCGAGATGCTGTTGTCGCGGTTCGTATCCAGCATGTCGAAGGTGTAGGTGACGGTCGCCGCAGGGCCGACCCCGGAGCTGGGCGAGGTCGAAGGCTGGGGGGCTGTGACGGCCTGCGAAGGCGCTGTCGCCGGTTCGGGCGCCGTAGACTGCATCGGCACCTGCGCCCATGCGGCCATGGCGAAAATGCCGTGCGCGGCGATTGCTGCGGGTAAATATTTCAAATGCGTCATGTCTGTGCCCTCCAGGGGCCAGCTATGAGCAAATCCGTGCAGAAACCGTGCCAGCCAAGCGGAGAATTGCGTGCTTGCTATCCACAGGCGCAACGCGAGACACTGCCGGTTGTTAAATTTGACTGGCGACTGAAATGCAAAAATTGGCAGCGAAACCCAGGCTGGTGACCAACCCGGCGGAGTGGACGCCGGCGGATTCGGCCGAGGTTTACGGCATCCGCAACTGGGGCGCGGGATATTTCGATATCGATGACCGCGGCAACGTGACGGTAAGCGTGCCCTCCAACGGCGCGCGCGTCGCGGTGAGCATGATGGATTTGATCGCCGGGATGCAGCAGCGGGGATTGCAGATGCCCGCGCTGCTGAGATTGGACAACCTGCTCGAAGCCCAGATTGCGCTGCTCAACGAATCCTTCGCCAGGGCGATCCAGACCCTGGGCTACAAGGCCGAATACCACGGGGTGTTCCCGATCAAGGTCAACCAGCAATGCGCCGTGATCGAGGAGATCGCGCGCGTCGGGGCGCGCTACGGCCATGGCCTGGAGTGCGGCAGCAAGGCCGAACTCCTGATCGCGCTTGCCTACCTGGAGCCGGACAAGGGCTACATCATCTGCAACGGCTACAAGGACGAGGAATTCGTCGATCTCGCGCTGCAATCGCTGCGCCTGGGCTTCAAGTGCTTTTTCGTGCTGGAAACCCCTACCGAGCTGCCGTTGATCCTGGAGGCGAGCCGCCGCCTGGGCGTGCGCCCGATGCTGGGCATCCGCGTCAAGCTCGCCGCCAAGGTCGAGGGGCACTGGAACGAATCGAGCGGCGACCGCAGCATCTTCGGGCTGACGACGGCGCAGATCGTCGAGCTGGTCGACGCGCTGCGCGAGCATCAGCTGCTCGATTGCCTGCAGCTGCTGCACTACCACCTGGGTTCGCAGATCCCGAACATCCGCGACATCCGCGGCGGCGTGCTCGAGGCCTGCCGCTACTATGTGTCGCTGAAGCAGGAAGGGGCATCGATGGGCTACCTCGACCTCGGCGGCGGGCTCGGGGTGGACTACGACGGATCGCAGACAAACTCGAACCACAGCAAGAACTATTCGCTGGACGAGTACAGCAGCGACGTCGTCGAAACCATCATGACCGCCCTCGCGGGAACGGATGTAGCGCACCCGGTGCTGATCACCGAATCGGGCCGCGCCACGGTGGCCTATTCCTCGATCCTGCTGTTCAACATCCTCGACGTGACAAGCTACGAGCCCGGATCGGCGGCGCCGGTGGTGCCCGCCGAAGAGCACGAGCTCGTCAAGAACCTGCACGAGGTGCTCAACGGCGTCAGCGTCAGGACCGCCAAGGAGTGCTACAACGACGCGATCTTCTACCGCGAGGAGATCCGGGATCTGTTCCGCCGCGGCCAGATCCGGCTGCGTTCGCTGTCGCTTGCCGAAAACATCTTCCTGCACATCGTGTGGGACATCCTGGCGGTGCTGCAGAAGGCGAAGCGCGTGCCGGCCGGGTTCGACGACCTCGAGGAGTCGCTGGCCGACATCTACTACGGCAACTTCTCGGTGTTCCAGTCGCTGCCCGACGTCTGGGCCATCGAGCAGGTGTTCCCGATCATCCCGGTGCACCGGCATACCGAGCAGCCCACGCGCCGCGCGATCCTCGCCGACATCACCTGCGATTCCGACGGCAAGATCGACCGCTTCATCGAATCGGGCGGCCTGCGACGCACGCTGCCCGTGCACCCTTTCGTCGAAGGCCAGCCGTACTACTTCGGCGTCTTCCTGGTGGGCGCCTACCAGGAAACCCTCGGCGACCTGCACAACCTGATGGGCGACACCAACGTCGCCAGCGTGCGCATCCACCCCGATGGCACCTTCGAATTTGCGCGGGAGATGAGCGGCGACAGCATCTCGGACGTGCTCAGCTACGTCGAGTACCAGCCGCAGAAGCTGCTGGAGCAGCTGCGCCGCACTGCCGAGCTGGCGGTGCGCAACGAGCGCATCACCCTGGCGCAGCGCCAGACGCTCCTGGAATCCTTCAGCGCCAGCCTGCGCGGCTACACTTATTACGAAGACTGATTTCCAGGGGGACAGCAGAGCATGTCGAACGTACTGATCGTCGGCGCGGGGGGCGTCGGCCAGGTGGTGGCGCACAAGTGCGCGCAGCTGCCCGAAGTGTTCTCCGACATCACGCTCGCCAGCCGCACCGAGTCCAAGTGCAGGAAGATCGCCGCGCAGATCAAGCGCAAGATCCGCACCGCGCAGGTGGACGCGGACAAGGTGCCGCAGATGGTGGCGCTGA
>Ga0105242_10002942_pt1 | contig 13317 bp, 12 predicted proteins | sample KBSM24metaG_FD_81521 | JGI IMG/M metagenome (GOLD analysis project Ga0105242, IMG submission 81521) | Miscanthus rhizosphere microbial communities from Kellogg Biological Station, Michigan, USA - KBS M2-4 metaG | ecosystem: Host-associated > Plants > Roots > Rhizosphere > Soil | place...
CCGGATTGGTCGATGTCGACGCCTTCGCGGAAACCGTGCCCGGCACCGTGCGCGACGTCATCGACCGGCGGGTGGCGGCCCTTCCAGCCCAGTGCGGCCCGATCCTGCTCGCTGCCGCGGTCGCCGGCCGAACGTTCGATTGGCGGGTGGTCGCCGCAGCGGCGCAGCAGCCCGCGGCGGAGGCTCTCGACGCCCTCGATGCCGCGGTCGTAAGCGGGCTCATCGAGGAGAGCACTACGCCGACCCGTTACCGCTTCGTCCACGACCTGATCCGCGAGTGTCTGTACGGCGAGCTCTCGGTGGCGCGGCGCGGGCGACTGAACGCGGCCGTCGCCGAGAAGTTGCACGAGCTACACGGCGATGACCACGGCCATGCCAACGAGATCGCCGCGCACGCCTGGATCGGCCGCGGCGTGATGGATGCCTCCGACGTCGTCGCTCGCCTGCTCGCTGCCGCGGACGTGACCGCGGCAAGCCTCAGCCACGAGGCGACCGAACGTCACTTGCGGCACGCGTTGGAGATCGCCAGTGGCCTCGCGCCAGGTGAAGAGCGCGAACGTCTCGAGCGGGTGGCGACAGCCCGACTTGCACGGTTGCTGCCCGAGGTCGACGTATTCTCGACCGAGGAGGCGATCTCGCTACTCAGTCGGGCGCGGGAGCTTCTCGGCCGTGCCGACGACAAGGCGGAGCTTCCCGCAATCCTCAACGAACTCGGGGTACAAGCGATGCAGCTCGGCGACTGGAGTCGCGCCGTCGCGATCGCCGAGGAGATCGAAGCAATCGGCACGGCGGCCGACGACGACGCCACGTTGTGCAACGCGCGCAGTCTGCTCGCCCTCATCGCGCTCGATCGAGGTCAGATCTCGACATCCGTCTCTCTCTTCGACAAAGCTGCCGAACACGTCCGCCGAAGCGGCCCTCAGCGGCTGATTCAGCAGTTTCGTTCCGACGTCGGGCCGATGATTCTGACGATGCGAGGCTTCGCGCTGGCCCTCGCCGGCGACAGCAGTGCCGCTGCGGCGCGAGACGAAGCCGTCGTGCTCGCCGAAGATGTGGATCTCGCTGGACGGGAATTCGCGCTCGTGTTCGCGGCGTGGCATGCGGTCGCGGACGACGACGCGTCGACCACGCTGAACTTGGTCGAGCGGTGTGGTGCCGAAGCGCACATGGGACGCGCCGCTGGGCGACTCGACCTGGTCGCCGGATGGGCGTTGGGCAGGCAGGGTGAGTTCGTTGCCGGGCTCGAACGGTTGCTGCGTGGGCGTCGCACTCTCGCCGCGGTCGCGGACGTACAGCACATCGTCTCGGCGTTCGCGCTCGAGGCCGACGTCCTGCTGCGAGCGGGGCGAGCCAGCGAAGCCGCCGATTGTTTGGATGAGGGCTTCGCCTTCAACGACCACACTGGAGCGTCACTGTGGCTGCCCGAACTGCACCGACTGCGTGGCGAGGCCGCCCTTGGTCTGGGCGAGCCGATCAGCGACGCGGTTGCCGCGTTCGCCACGGCCCGGTCGGTAGCGCTCGAGCAGGGGGCGATTGCGTTCGTACGCCGTGCCGACGCTTCCGCGGAGCGCCTCAGCGAACGGTGAAGGTGCCGAAGTTCTGCGGCGTTTCCTCGGTGGTCACGACGCTGGTCACCAGCCCCTGCGGCGGACCCACCCGCATCCACGCCACCACTCGCTCCACGGCGTCCCGCTCGCCTTCGAGGACTGCCTCGACGGAACCGTCACGGTTGTTGCGCACCCACCCGGTCACTCTGTTGGCAACAGCGACGCGTTGGCAGCCCTGCCTATAGAACACGCCCTGCACTCGCCCCTCGACGATCACACGGACCCGGATCACGCGCTTCGAATGTAGAGGACAACCACGGCCCGCGCCGCTTCACGACGAACGCGCCGGCTCGGCGAGCAGCGCGTCGATCTGCGCCATCGCCGCCGACATGCCTTCCTCCATGCCCGACGAAGTGCAAGCCCGTTCGGGGGACTATTCCTCGTCGTCTCGTTGGTCGCGCAGGAACCGCTCGAAGTCGGCGGCCAGGTCCTCGCCAGAGGGAATCGCCGCCTCGGCCTTCTGGTCGTATTCGCGCTCCAACATCGCCACGTAAGCAGTGGCCTGCTCGTCCTCGGCCACGGCCTCGTCGTGCAGCACGCGACGGCGCTGCGCGTCGTCGGCCAGACGGTCGGTGTGCACCGGCACTCCGAGGACGTGATGGAGGTGTTGCAGCAACGCGATCGACGACTGCGGATGATGCGCGTTGCCGAGGTAGTGGGGCACACCGACCCGCAGCGACACGGCCGGCATGCCGGCCCGATCGAGTCGCTCTTGCAGCACGCCGACCAGACCGGTGATCCCTTGGTATCGCGGCGTCGACAATCCGAGCGCCCGTTGCAGTGCGCCGTTCGTGGTGCTGCCGACGACGAGCGGAGCGCGCGTGTGCGGAACCGTGTCGGCAACGGCGCCGACCGTCACGACCACCTCGCACTTGGACGCCTCGGCCACCTGCAGCACACACTCGGCGAACGTCGCATACCGCAGGTGCGGCTCGACACCGACCAACACGACGAGGTCGTGCGGCGATCCGGGGAACCGGGCGAACTGGAAATCGTTGGCCGGCCACACGATGTGCCGTGTCTCGTCATCGTCGAGTTCGACGAATGGACGCTCCTGCGTGAAGTCGAAGAACGGGTCGGGATCGATGGACGCGACGACCGGTGCGATGCGATCGACCAACAACTCGTCGATGGCAGAGGTCGCGACCTCGGCGATGTCGAACCAGCCACGCAGTGCCACGACCATGATCGGCCGGTTCAGCGGTGCGACATCATCGAAGAACGTCGACAGGACGTCGGCGGTGTTCACGTCGCCAGCGCCTCGACGACGTAGTCGATGCAGTCGGTGAGCAGTGCCACATCGTCGGGCACGACCGCCGGGAACATCCCGACGCGCAATTGGTTGCGACCGAGTTTGCGATAGCTGTCGGTGTCGACGATCCCGTTGGCGCGCAACGCCGCGCAGACGTCGTCGGCGCGCACTCGCTCGTCGAGATCGATCGTGCCGACGACGGCCGAGCGTTGTGCAGGATCGGCGACGAACGGAGTGGCGTACGAACTCGACGTCGCCCACTCGTAGAGGATCGTCGACGACACCTGGCAGCGCTGGACGCACCACTCGAGCCCGCCGTTGTCGAGCATCCACCGCAACTGCTCGTCGAGCAACACCAACGTCGCCAACGCCGGCGTGTTGTACGTCTGGTTGGCCAGCGAGTTGTCGAGGGCGATCCCCAGATCGAGCGACGCAGGCATCCAACGCGACGACGCCTTGATCGACCGGATCCGCTCGATCGCCGCGGGAGAACATGCGGCCAACCACAGCCCGCCGTCACTGGCGAAGCACTTCTGAGGAGCGAAGTAGTAGACGTCGACCTCGCTGGGCGACCACGGCAGCCCACCCGCCGCGGAGGTGGCATCGACCACCACCAAGGCATCGCCCGACGGACGGCGCAGGTCCATGGCAACGCCGGTCGACGTCTCGTTGTGGGTGAGCGCGACGACGTCGACACCGTCACGCGTCGACTCGATCTCTGGATGGCTTCCCGGAGCGCTGCGGACGATGACTGGGTCGGACAGGTGCGGCGCGTTCTTCGCCGCCTCGAAGAACTTCGTCGAGAACTCTCCGAAGACGTAGTGCTGACTGCACTGCTCGATCAGTCCGAACGTGGCGACGTCCCAGAACATCGTCGAGCCACCGTTGCCCAGCACGATCTCCCAGCCGTCGGGCAACGAGAACAGTTCGGCGAGACCGGAGCGGACACGACCGACGAGGTTCTTGACCGGCGGCTGCCGATGGGAGCTGCCCAGCAGGTTGCTGTTGGCCTTGGCCAGGGCGAGCGCCTGCTCGGGCCTGATCTTCGACGGCCCGCAGCCGAAACGGCCGTCGCTCGGCAGCATCGCGTGGGGAATGTCCAGCATGGTGGGGGCCGTCGTCACCGGACCAGTCTCGCCGTGAGGTCGGTGGCGGCCAACCGGTCCCGGCGAAAATGTGGGAAGGCTCGCCGCCGGGCCCGCAAGTAGGCTCTGCGACGCACAGCCGATCGAAGGGTTCCACAGTGAAACGCACGTCTGCACGTCTCGCCTCCATCGCCGAGTCAGCCACCCTGGCCGTCGATGCCAAAGCCAAGGCGCTGAAGGCGAAAGGCGAGAACGTGATCGGCTTCGGGGCCGGCGAACCCGACTTTCCGACCCCGGCGAACATCGTCGAGGCCGCAGCACGCGCGTGTCACGAGGTGAAGTACCACAAGTACACACCGGCTGCCGGTCTGCCCGAGCTCCGTGAGGCCATCGCCGCCAAGACGCTGCGCGACTCCGGCTTCCAATGCCAGGCCAGCCAGGTATTGGTCACCAACGGCGGCAAGCATGCGGTCTTCACGGCGTTCGCCGCGCTGTGCGATCCGGGCGACGAGGTCATCTGTCCGGCTCCCTACTGGACCACCTATCCGGAGGCGATCACGCTTGCCGGCGGTGTACCGGTGGTGGTGCAGACGGACGAGTCGACCGGCTTCCGCGTCACCGTCGAGCAACTCGACGCGGCGCTGACGCCGCGCACCAAGGCGCTGCTGTTCGTCAGTCCCGACAACCCGAGCGGCGCGGTGTACACGCCTGCCGAGGTCGAAGCCATCGGTCGATGGGCGCTCGACAAGGGCGTGTGGGTGCTGACCGACGAGATCTACGAACACCTCGTCTTCGGTGACAACAAGTTCGTCAGCATGCCGACGGTCGTGCCGGAGCTCGCCGATCAGTGCATCATCGTCAACGGTGTCGCCAAGACGTACGCGATGACCGGTTGGCGTGTCGGTTGGATGATCGGGCCCGCCGACGTGATGAAGGCGGCGATCAACTTCCAATCACACAGCACGTCGAACGTCGACAACGTTGCTCAGGTCGCCACCCTCGAAGCGGTCAGCGGCGACCTGTCCGCGGTGGCGATGATGCGCGAAGCGTTCGCCCGCCGCGCCGTGACGATGCACGGGATGCTCAACGACATTCCCGACGTCAGCGCGATCGTGCCGCAGGGGGCGTTCTACTGCTATCCCAACATGTCAGGCCTGCTCGGTCGGCCGGTCGGGCCCAACGGCACCGTCAGTCACACGACGCTCGAGCTCGCCGACACGATCCTCGGCGAGGCAAAGGTGGCCTTCGTGCCCGGCGAGGCGTTCGGCACTCCGGGCTACGCGCGATTCAGCTTCGCGCTGGCCGACGACGACATCGAAGAGGGAATCCGCCGCATCCACGAGTGGGTCAAGTACTGACCTCAGCAGCCAGAGTGCGACGTCAGTATTCGATGCCTTTCTTGGCGGCGATGCCCTTGTCGTAGGCGTGCTTGACCTTGCGCATCTCGGTCACCGTGTCGGCGATCTCGATGATCTCTGCCGGGCAGTCGCGGCCCGTGACGATCACGCTGACGTCGTCGGGCCGGTCGCGGAGCGCAGCCACCACGTCGGTGGTGTCGACCCAACCCCACGTGCACAGGTAGGTCAACTCGTCGAGGATCACCAACCGGTACTTGCCGCCGGCGATCGCGTCGGCGGCGACCCGCCATGCCCGTTGGGCGACCTCCTTGTCGTGTTCGAGGTTCGTCGAATCCCAGGTGAAGCCCTCGCCCAGCGAATGCCACTCGACACCGAGCTGGCGACCGATCTTCTCCTCGCCGACCTTCCACTCACCGCTCTTCACGAACTGCAGGACGACGACCGGCCAACCCATCGCAACGGATCGCAGCATCACGCCGAACGCCGCGCTGCTCTTGCCCTTGCCGTCGCCGGTGTTGACGAGCAGCAACGAACTGGCGCGCCTCAGGCCCTCGGGCCGCGGATCTTCTTCGAGCGGGGTGTCGGTCATCCGCTGCCGAGCATACGCAGGTCACTGTTACCGTGGCCCGTCCTCCATGAGACGAATCCCGTTCATCGTCGCGCTCGCCGCCGTCGTCGCCGTCGCGGCGTGCAGCAACGAACGCGCCTCCGACGGCGTGCGACCGCCCACGGATTCCATCGTGGCCACCACGAATCTCGCGGCACCAGGTTCGACGACGTCCGTGCAAAACCAGGCGGAGAGGATCGTCAGCCTGTCGCCGAGTGCCACGGAGATGTTGTTCGCCATCGGCGCGGGCGAACAGGTCGTGGCAGTCGACGATCAGTCGAGCTTCCCAGCGGTCGCATTGACCAAGCCGCACGACGTCTCGGCTTTGTCGCCCGATCTGGACAAGCTCGCCGCCCTGCACCCCGATCTCGTGGTGATCGCCGAGGACATCGGCGGGCTCAGCTCACAACTGGCCGGCCGGGGCATCGCCGTGTTGATCGAGCCGGAGCCGACGTCGATCGATCTCGTGTATGACCAGATCCACGATCTCGGCACCGTCACCGGGCACGTCGACGAGGCGGGTCGACTCGCCGACGGCATGCGAACGGCGATCGACACCGCGGTGGCCGGGGCGTCGAAACCGTCACGACCGATGACCTACTACCACGAGCTCGACACTGACGGCACGAGCATCACCGAGAACACCCTGACCGGGCAGATCTACGGGCTGTTCGGTCTGCAGAACATCGCCGACTTCCAAGAGGTCTCCACCGACACGCCGCAACTTTCGTCGGACTTGATCATCTCCGCGGATCCCGATCTCATCTTCCTCGCCGATGCACAAACCCCGGCGACGGTGGCAGCGCGACCAGGCTGGGCGAAGCTGCACGCCGTCACCGACGGCAACGTCGTGGTGCTCGATGAAGACCTCTCGAGTCGATGGGGACCGCGACTCGTCGACTTCGTGCAGGCCATCGCCGCAGCGATCGAGCGAGCCGGTTAGGGCGAGCTAGGACGGATCGAACCAGGTGTCGCCATCGAGGATCCGCTCGGCTTCAGACGGACCCCATTCACCGCGGAAGTACGGATGCACCGGTCCGGGTGTGTCGAGTGCCGGCTGGATGATCCGCCACGTCTGCTCGACGACATCTTCGCGGGCGAAGCGTCGCGGCTCACCCGCCATCGCGTCGTCGAGCAGTCGCTCGTACGCCTCGCGGCGCTCGCCGAGCGCGGCGGCGAAGTCGACGGCGACGTCGACGTTCTGGCTGTCGAGATGCGGCCCCGGCGTCTTCGCTTGCAGTGTGAAGGTGACGCCGTCCTTCGTCCCGAGGCGGAAGCGCACCAGGTTTCGGCTCGGCGTTGGTCCACCCGCCTCGTCGAACAGCATGCTCGGCGGCTCGCGGAACTCGACGACGACCTCCGTCGCCGACTCCTTCAGCGCCTTGCCGGCCCGCACGTACCACGGCACTCCGGCCCAGCGCCACGAATCGATCTCCAGGCGTGCTGCCGCGAACGTCTCCGTCGTCGAATCAGGCGCAACACCAGGTTCGTCCCGATAGCCCACGTACTGACCGCGGACCAAGTGCTGCGGATCGACCGACTTCATCGCCGCGAAGACCTTGGCCTTCTCGTCCTGCAGAAAGCTGGCTTCGGGCCCGACGGGCGGCTCCATCGCGGCAAGTGCGGTGACTTGGAGGAGGTGGTTCTGCATCACGTCGCGGATGGCGCCGACACCGTCGTAGAAACTGCCGCGTCCCTCCACGCCGATGGTCTCGCTCATCGTGATCTGCACGCTGCGGACGTAGTTGCGGTTCCACACCGGCTCCAGCAACGTGTTCGAGAACCGGAACACGAGGAGGTCTTCGACGCTCTCCTTGCCGAGATAGTGGTCGATGCGGAAGATGCGCTCCTCGGGGAAGATCGAGTGCAGGGTCTGGTTGAGCTCGACCGCGCTGGCGAGGTCGCGACCGAATGGCTTCTCGACGACGATTCGGCCGCGCTCGTTGAGGCCGACCGAGGCGAGTGACTGGGCGACGGTCGGGAACATCGTCGGGGGGATCGCCATGTAGAAGACCGCGACCGTGCTCTTGTGCTTGTCCAGCGTCTTGTGCAGTGTCGTCCACGTCTTGTGGTCCGAGTAGTCGCCCTGGATGAGGTCGAGGCGGTGCATCAACGACTCGACGACCGCCTGATCGGCGTCGGGGATGGCGGCCATGATGGAGTCGTGGCAGTTCTGGCAGAACGCTTCGTCGGTCCAGTCGCTCCTGGCGACTCCGATCACCGGAACCTTGAGCGTGCCGTGTCGCTCGAGGTGATACAGCGCCGGGAACAGCTTGCGCTTGGCGAGGTCACCGGTCGCGCCGAACAGCACCAACGCGTCGGCGGGGGGTTGGGTTCCAACACTCATTTGTCGTGACCTGTTCCTTCCACATGGCCCCCGAACTGGGCACGGAGGGCGGACAAGATCTTGTTGGCGGTCTCCGATCGGCCACGGGAGTCGAAGCGCGCGTACAACGCAGCACTGAGGACGGGGGCGGGCACGCCCTCGTCGATCGCCGCGTGCGCCGTCCACCGACCCTCACCGCTGTCGCTGACCACACCCTGGAACCCGTCGAGGTGAGGGTCGGCGACGAACGCCGCGGCCGTGAGATCGAGCAGCCAACTCGACACGACGCTGCCGCGCCGCCACACTTCGGCGATCGCCCCGAGGTCGAAGTCGTACTGGTAGTACTCGGGGTTCGTCAGCGGCGCGGTTTCGGCGTCCTTCGGGCGATTGTCGGCGCCGATGTTGGCCTCCGACAAGATGTTGAGGCCCTCGGCAAGGGCGGCCATCAGGCCGTACTCGATGCCGTTGTGCACCATCTTGACGAAGTGGCCGGCGCCGTTGTGGCCGCAGTGCAGCCATCCTTTCTCGGCAGGCGCGGTGTCGCCGGAAAGTCCGGGCGTGCGGGGGATGTCGCCGGCGCCCGGGGCGAGGTCGTCGAAGATCGGTGCCATCTGGGCGACGGCGTCGTCGGGCCCGCCGACCATGAGGCAATAGCCGCGTTCGAGGCCGAACACACCGCCACTGGTACCCACGTCGAGGTAGTTGATGCCCTTCTCGCGCAGCGGTGCGGCACGGTCGATGTCGTCGCGATACCACGAGTTGCCACCGTCGATCAGGGTGTCACCGGGGGACAGCAGCGGCGCGAACGCATCGATCGTGCTCCCGACGTATGCGGCCGGCACCATCAGCCAGATGTGTCGCGGCGTGGTCAGCGCGTCGACAACCTGTTGCGGAGTTCCCGCGCCGCGTGCGCCGTCGGCTTCGCTCGCCTGCACCGCAGCGGGGTTGAGATCGTAGGCAACGCAGTCGTGGCCGGCGCGCTGCAACCTCCGAACCATGTTGGCACCCATGCGACCGAGACCGACCATTGCTAATTGCATGCCCGCAAGGTTGCCACGTTCGCGCGCCGGATACGGTGAGAAGCCGTGAACGATCTCGACCGCAACATGGCTGGTGCGGCCAGAGCCCACAAAGAGGTCGTCGCAACGTTGCAGACGCTCGACGATCCGCAGGTCGGCCGGCCGTCTCTGCTGCCCGACTGGTCGGTCGGACACGTCGCCACGCACATCGCCCGCAACGCCGAAGGCCACATCCGAATGCTCCACGGAGCCATTCGCAACGAGGTACTACCGATGTACCCGGGTGGCACACGACAGCGCACCGACGACATCGAGGCGGGCTCGACTCGCTCCGCGGCCGAGATCACTGCCGATGTCACCGACACCGCCGCCCGATTGGAGGCGACGTGGTCGGAGATGCCCGGGCCGGCCTGGGCCCGTCATGGCATCACCATCGCGGGGGAGATCAGCATGGTCGATCTGCTGTTCGTCCGCTGGCGTGAGGTGTGCGTGCACCACGCCGACCTCGGGCTCGGCTACACGTGGGCGGACTGGGACGACGAATACGTGCGTCTCGAACTGTCCCGCCTGACGATGCTGTGGGCGAGCCGTAAGCCGATGGGGCTCACCGAACTGCCGCCGCAGGCACTCGCCGTGCCGGCGCATGAACGGGTTGCGTGGCTGCTCGGGCGCACCGCGATCGACGGTCTTCCAGAGGCGGGGATCATCACCTGATGACCTGGAGGCAAATCGCAGCAGGCGCGGCGCTGGCCCTCGCCGTGTTGGCGCCTGCACAGCAGGTCTTCGCCCACGCCGGTCTTGTCGCCAGCGTGCCGTCGGCGAACGCGGTTCTGGAGACCGGTCCGCCGGCGATCCAGCTCGTGTTCAACGAGGCGGTCGACGCTCGGCTGTCCGACATCGAGCTCTACGACCAGAACGCCAAGTTGATCCCCACCGGCACGCCGGAGGCGGCGGCGGGTGGCGCTTCCACCGTGCAGGCTTCGGTTCCGACCATCGGCGACGGCACGTACGTCGTCGTCTGGCGAGTGCCGTCTGCGGACGGGCACGTGGTCGACGGGGTGTACAGCTTTCAAGTCGGCACCCAGGCCGGCGTCGACGTCGGTGCCCTGATCGACAAGGTCAGTGGGAACGCCGCGGCGAACTCGACGGTCGGTCGACTCGACACCGGCGCCAGGCTCATGGCACTGATCGGGGTGATCGTGCTGATCGGAGGAGGGCTGCTGGCGGTGCAATCGGCGGACTCCGCATCGAACCGCATGTTGCTCTGGATGGCGTGGGCGTTCCTCCTCGTCGGCTCGCTCGGATCCTTCGGGCTGTACGGGGCCAAGGTCGTGGCCGGCACTCCGTCCGACGCGCTGAAGCCGTCGGTGTGGGGCAAGATCATCGACTCGCACACCGCGTCGGTGCTGTTGGTGCGAGCGTTCCTGATCCTCGCGGTGGGCGGCTTGCTGCTGACCTTCGCGCGCCGCGCCAGCGCCGTGTGGCGCGGTCTGGCTCTGGCGTTCTCGATCGCGCTGATCCTGACGTTCGCCACGATCGGGCACGCCAACGCCCAGCACCCCGCTGCGCTCTGGGTCGGCGTCGATGCCGTGCACCTCGCCGGCATCGCGCTCTGGATCGGAGGGTTGCTGATGTTCGCCTTCGGCACGAGCTCTTGGCTGACCGACCCGGACTCGGCGGGGATCGTCCGTCGTTTCAGCGCCACCGCGATGGTGGCCGTTCCGTTGATCGTCGGCACAGGAGTCGCCCAAACCCTGAAGCTCGCCGGCGGGCTCGACGACGTCACCAGTACGTCGTGGGGTCGCACGCTGCTGGTCAAGGTCGCGGTGGTCACGGTGCTGGTGGCGATCGGCGGCGTGTCGCAATGGGTGCTGCGCAACGACGGCCCTCCGGCGCTGAAGCACAACGTGTTGGTCGAGGCACTGATCGGTATCGGCGTCGTCGGTCTCGCTGCCGCGCTGGTGGCCCTTCCCCCGCAGGCGGTCGCGGCGTCGAAGGTCTTCTCCACGACGCTGTCGAGTGCCGGCGTCATCGCCGACGTCACCATCACGCCCGGTCATGTCGGCCAGAACGAGGTGCATCTCATCATCACGCCCCCGGGGGGTGCGATCGATCCGGTCGTGTCGACCAGCGTCGCTGCCCAGCCGGCCTCGGCGACCAGCGGTTCCGTACCGGCGACGCTGCAGTCGATCGCTCCGAACCACTACACGGGAACGATCGACCTGTCGAAGTCGGGCGACTGGACCCTGCAGATCATCGTCGAACCGGTGAAGGACCAGCAGGTCGTGTTGAGCTCCGTCGTACCGATCCCGGGATAGCGCTACTACGACTCTTGCGCCGTGGTCTCGATGGTGTCGCGGAAGTCGGGCGGAGGAGCCGCATTGCCCTTTGCCAGGTCGGTAGCGATCCGTCGCCCGAGGTTGTTCTGGTCGGTGATCGCCCGCGCCACCATCGGGCCGAGTGACCCACCCACCGGGATGCGCCCGGCGGCGACAGCGGCGATCAGCGCGCTCGACACCTGCGCGGCGACGGGTTGCACCTTGTTCCAGTCGACGTTGTCCGCCAGCGACCGCATCGTGCGAGCGACGTCGGTGGTTCGTTCCGACGTGACGACCCGGACCTGCGCCCAGTCGACGCGGCGCATCGCCTCGGCGACCTCCGCGGCATCGTGGTCGAGCGCGGCCTCGTCGACGACTTCCGATGAAGGCGCCGGCGCCCCGGTCGCGCTCTGCGGCTTGTGGAACAGACCCTTCAGCGCGTCGAGTTGATCCTTGGGCGTCGGCCAGATCGGTTCAGCCGGCGAGTCGTCGCCATCGCGTCCGGCCGCGTGCTGCGCCTTCAACGATGCGGCGGCCTGCTTGGCCTTGGCCGTCCAGTTGGTCGTGGAGATCGCCCGGGCGACACGTTTCAGTGAGTTGTCGCCCGTGCTGTCGGCCATCGTCACAGAGTATCGAGGGCGCTGTACTCGTCTCCGCGCAGCCAGCGCTCGGTGTACTCGCGGGCGTCCTCGATCGTCGCCGCAGCCGATCCGACGGCGAACGTCGTCACCGACGAGGGCTGGGTCGGGATCTCGATCACGCGGAGACCATCGGGTGGTCTGGCGACGATCGTGCGCCCGTGGGCTTCGACACCCCACGTCGACGAGCGCAGCACGACCCCGAGCGGGTGGTGCGGGGCGGGCAAGGGCGCCAGCGGCGGCACGGCGATGACGATCACGCTGGCCATCCCGAGGTCGGCGGCGACGTCGAGCGGCACGTCGGCGACGACCCCGCCGTCGATCAGTGTGTGGCCGTCGATCTCGACCGGTGGGAACACGCCGGGAAACGCCGAGCTGGCAACGATCGCCGAGACCACATCGCCCGACTCCAGGATGAACGGCCGTCCCGTGCCCAGGTCGGTGGCGATGATCGACAGCGGGATGGGGGCGTGTTCGATCCGTCGCGCACCGAGGTGCTTGCGCAGGAACGCCACACCATGGCGATTGTCGAGGAACGACCGGCGCTTGCCGGCGAGTGCGAGCGCCAAGCGCCCGGGATGGACCCGCAGCAGGTCGCGCCGCCGCACGTTCGCCCAGATTCGCTCCAAGCGGTCGACACCGCCACCGGACCACGCGAACAGCGCGGCGTTCATCGCTCCGGCGGACACGCCGATGAGCCGGTCGGGCTCGATCCCCGCCGCCGCCAACGCGTCGAGCACGCCGACCTGGTACGCCGCCAGAGCACCGCCGCCTGGCAACACGTACGCGAGCGGACGCGGTAGCGCACGCAACGCGTCGACGTTCACCTATGCATTGAACACCAACCGATGACAGCCGATCATGCGCTGCTCGGTGATGTGACACCAGTCAACCTCTTCCGCGGACATCATCGTGAACCGCAACTCGCGTTTGCCGACCTCTCGGCTGCGCTGCAGAACCAGGTAGTGATCAGACTTCGAGACGGTCCTGAAGCCAGGGTCGACGAGTGTGACCCTGTAGCGCGGCGACGTGGTGATGAGCACGAGATCGTGCTCGGTGTCCTCGTGGACGAACTGCGGTGGCTCCGGCTTGTCGAAGCAGTCGGAG
>Ga0105242_10002946_pt1 | contig 13307 bp, 15 predicted proteins | sample KBSM24metaG_FD_81521 | JGI IMG/M metagenome (GOLD analysis project Ga0105242, IMG submission 81521) | Miscanthus rhizosphere microbial communities from Kellogg Biological Station, Michigan, USA - KBS M2-4 metaG | ecosystem: Host-associated > Plants > Roots > Rhizosphere > Soil | place...
GTTGGAAAACCAATACCAATCGAACATCGTGCCGATCAGGAGTCCGCCGCCGATAAAACTCCAGCGGTTGGCGATTTTAGTTTGCAAGCTTCCAGAATCCGCATAGAGGACTTTCCAGAATTGATCCATCCAGGCAACGACACCTCCTCCTGAAACACGGAGCCGCAAATGGGGATTCGGAATAAAAACGCGGGTAATGAGGATATCCCCCACATTGTAGTTCAAGTGAATGAAACTCTTCGCGGAGGCCATCGGGTCCGTAAAAATCTGAGGCCAAGTCCCGGTTAAGAAATTACCGTCGGGAGAGGGCTTTCCCGATGTATTCGTGCCGTTGGCGGTAAGCCGCGTATATTGCGTCAAAAATTCCCAATATTTCGGAGCGCGAAAAAAATTCAGGGCTACTCGGAATCCCGGGTCTCCATTGTAGGTCGCATTTTCGAACTTCCCTTGAGCAAAACATTCCGAGGGCCCCCAGCCGTTTTTCGTCATCTTAAGAGCATAGTCGAGAGCGCCTTCCTGCACTCTCCAATAGAGGAATTCGCCGTGCAGTGAAAAGCATTGTACATCGCGACGAAAGAGGTCCGCATCGAATGGCGGCGGCTCCTTGGAATTTGTGCGAGAGGAAAAGTCCTGACCCGCGCCGAATAACGGTAGGGTGAATGCGATGGCTGCAAGGCTGGAAGTTAACAGCCATTTCATGTGGAACTCCTTTGTTTCTCAACAAATTAAAAAAACACGGCTATCGATTCAAGAAATTTTTTCAGATTGAAATTAAAGAGCGTAGACAGGTTCTGTGGATTGCAATCGATTCGTTATTTTCAGACAAAAAATTTTCGGATAGGTCCATCCCTTCAGCGAAGCAGCCTCTTCTCTTTAAAACCGTTCGCGCAAATTCATGGTAAAGCAAGAGACGGAAAAAGTCCTAACAGCCCGTTTGCCAGAGTCTGAACAGCGATCGCGGCTAGGGCCAAGCCCCCCAGTCTGTTGATGATGTTGATCCGTGACTGGCCTAGCAGCTTTTCCAAATTGCCCGCAAAATAAAGCAGCAACCCCATTACAAGAGAGACGAGGATCACTGCGACGCTTAAGATCAGCAGGTTGTAAATGCCTGAAAATGCGTTGACGTAGACGATGATCGTACTGATGGCTCCCGGCCCTGCGATGATCGGAATCGCAAGAGGGACGATCGCTCCCTCCTCTCTGACTTTTTCCTTCTGTTCTTCCGCGGTTTGTTTGATCGGACTCTCTTCACCGCTGAGCATTGAAAGCGCCATCATGAAAATAATAATGCCTCCTGCGACCTGGAAGGCCGGCAGCTTGATCCCCAGGACCAGGAGAAGCGGGCTTCCGATCCATGTGGTCACAAGAAGGATGACGAGAACGGCGAAAGCGGTGACGAGTCCTGATCTTCTTTTTTCAGCGAGAGTCTGATTACGAGTGATTTTCAATACCGCAGGAAGCGCCGAAAGGGGATTGGCGATCACGAGAAGAGCGATGAAGGTGTTGACGAATTGTGCGAAGTCCAAAGACAATGCCTTTAGAGGGTACGACAAAGTGAGGATGGGTCAGAACCTCATATTAGACGCCCTCTGAACCTTATATTAAAATAAGCCGAGGAAATATGCAAATCTGGTTGGACACTACTGATATTCCGCTCATTGAGAAAGCAATGAAAATGGGGGTTCTCTATGGAGTGACTACCAATCCTTCGATCGTCGCCCAAGACAAATTGCCCCTGGAAGATCTGATCAACGCCTTGCTCAAGATCCAAAAAGGGCCGATCGCCGTGCAGGTTACCGCAAGCGATGCAAAGACGATCATCCTGCAAGCGGAAGCGCTTCGCCAATTTTCCGACCGGATCGTCGTGAAAATCCCATTGACGGAAGATGGCTTGGTGGCAATTTATGCGCTCTCCGGAAAAAAAATCCCTACGATGGCCACAGCGGTTTTCGACGTCAATCAAGTTTTACTCGCCGCGAAGGCGGAGGCTTCGTATATCGCTCCCTATTATTCAAAGATTTGCGAAGCTGATATCGACGGCATCGAGGCGATCCGATCTATGCTGGGACTTTTGCGGCGTTACGGGTTTTCCTCACAGCTTCTCGCTGCATCGCTCCATTCTCCCGAACAGGTCAAAGAACTGGCTGAGATGGGCGCGCATGCCGTTACATTGAAGGAAGATGTTTTCAAGGGACTGATCGAAAACAATCCTCTGACACTCCAAAGCATCCATCGTTTTGACCAAGATTGGAACAGCGCTAAAAAGCGCCGAGGGCTTTGAAGCTGCCGGGAAGGGAGGAATTGAATACGAGAGGCCGGCCTGTGAAAGGATGGGCGAGTTCGAGGCGGACTGCATGGAGACAGATGCGGCGGATCGGGTTTTCACGGGCGCCGTAACGGGAGTCGCCGAGAACGGGATGCCCTGCCATTTGGCAATGGACTCGGATCTGGTGCTTGCGCGCTGTTTCGAGAACGACCCGAAGATAGGTGAATTTCGTAGAGCGGCGCAGCACTTTGTAATGTGTGATCGCTTCTCTCCCTTCGGCAGAGGGAACGACGTCGTAATTGGTAATTTCCGCGAGGCAGCTTTTCCAAGTCCCTTCATCTTCTTTCATCCGCCCTTCGACGATGGCGAAATATTGCCTGTGCAAATCGTGTTTTTCGAAGAGCGTTTTCAGTCGGTCTTCTGATTCCTTGCCCCGAGCAAATATCAATACCCCGGATACGTCGCGGTCGATCCGATGTACGGCGAAAATCGCAGAAGTTTGCAACCCTTCGCGAAGCAATCCAAGGGCGTGCCTTTGCCCATCGCCCTCATCGAGAGGAACGCTCAAAAGGCCGGCCGGCTTTTCGATCGCGATCAGATGCCTGTCCTCGAAAAGGATTTTCAAACCGGGGATTTTCGGAGCTTTGCAAGTCTCTTTGGAGGAAAAAATCTGTCCTGGCTCTAAAGGGATATCCTCTCGGTTCAGCCGTTTTCCGTCTACGGAAAAACGTCCGGCTTGCAGCCAGTTCTGGAGAGTGCGCCGGGAGCTGTCAGGATAAAGGGAGGCGAGGGCCTCTCTGACAGTCATAGGTTTGGGTACGGTATATTTCATATTGCCGGACAGTATAACCTATGAGCCTATCGGCAAACTAGAGAAAAAAATCTGGGAATTTTTGGATCGCTTTTCATGTTTTTAGCGTCTTATTCTCTATTCCCTTTCCTTAAATTCTTGATTTCCGAGCGATGTTTCTTGGAGGCTAAAATTTTTTCTTGAGCCCTGCGGGAGCGGCGCCTTTTTTGGCGTCGGATCTTTTCGATCTCTTGCCGCTTTTTACTCTTTTCTTTAAAGAGCGCCTCTTCGAGCTTTTCGCATAGTTCGCGTCTGGCAAAAAGACGGTTGAGCTCGCGCGAGCGATCTTTCTGGCATTTCACTTCTAGCCCAGTGGGCAGATGCTTCAAATACACGCAGGAAGAGGTCTTATTGATCTTTTGCCCGCCGCTGCCCGATCCGAGAACGAACTTTTCGATGAGATCTTCCTCTCTGATCCCCAGCCGCTCCATACGGTCCGCAAGCTCTTGCTCTTTGCTCATAATTGCCCTCCATCTAATGGATGATCGAAAAAGCGGCTCAAAAGAACCGAAAATCGATAGAACCTCATTTTATAGGCGTTTTCTTGTAAAAAATATCTTTTTATCCATTAATTTGAAAGAAATAGCATTGTCTCACAAACTATGATATAATGAAACTCATAAGGCAAAATGGGTTGGAATCTCTCTCTCTCTTCCGAGCCTGGAATTCCTCTTTACTTCATTAGTGGGGGGTGTGATAGGATGGAAGGTATAAGAGGGCAGGTTCGCCTGGCCTTTTACTAAACTAGGAACGTGTCCTGATCTTGTCTACGTCTTTTTCTAAGAAATTCCGATGAAAAATTTGGCCGCTAGATACAGTTAAGGATTATTTTATTTTTTGGAGATTCAATGAACCAACAAGCACAAACTCAAAAACTTTATGTAGGCAATCTTAACTTCGATGCTAACGAAGACCAAGTCCGTGAGCTGTTCAGCAGCTTCGGCCAAGTCGAAGATGTGAAAATTGTCATGGATCGCTTTTCCGGCAGATCACGTGGATTTGCCTTTGTCCGCATGGACTCTGCAGACTCTGCAGGTAAAGCGAAAGAAGCTCTCAACGGCCAGCCTTTTCAAGGAAAAGCTCTAGTCATCGACTGGGCGCGCACTGAACAGCGAGATCGTCCAATGGGCGAGCGTCGCGAACGTCCAGCAGGTGAATTCCGTCCACGCCGCGAAGGTGGTGGAGGATGGGGTGGTGGAGATCGTGGCGGCGAACGTCGTGAATATCGCGGCGGCGGCGATCGCGATCGCAGCGGTGGATTCTACAACCGCTAATTCAAGAGACTCAGAAGACGATAGTTTTTTGGGAAAAGAAAAACCCGAGTCGAAAGACTCGGGTTTTTTTATATGTAGAACCGGTATTGGATAGGTTTTATTTAACTTTTGGAGCGGAAGGTGCTCGCATCAGCGCTTTTTTTCCGACATTTGCTGCTTTGTCTCTGGCGTTGTCTTCAGTGACAGCACCGCGTGAAAATCTCTGCGGGTTTAACGGGTACAAACCCGGATTAAATGGGAGTCCGATCGGGGTGTCATCTTTTTGAAATCTAAGGTAGACGCGTTTCACGTCCTCTCCGCCAAAAATCAGATCTCTGATATTTCCTTCTGAAGGGGTTTCGTGGTGCTTGGCTGTACCGTTATGAAGGGGGTGTAGATCCGACATAGTTGTTCTCCTTGGTTCCGAGATATTTTTAAACTAATTGTTTATCAATCAAATTGTCTAGTGGCAATTTCAGCGATCTGCTGAACACCTTCGGTTGCATTGCGTTTTAAGGGAGATACGGGTCTTCCGCAGAGTTCGCCGCGAACCTCAGTATATTTTCTGCTTACAAGATTTCGGATCGCAAATAGTGGGTCTAAGTTTGTTTGTTCCATAGTTAACCTTTATGATGATGATAACATGTTTTAATTATTATTTCAATAAAAATTATCTTTAACTAATTCATATCACGTTGATTTTGAGCTACTTATGTAAATCGGTCCCGAAAAGAAAAGGATAGAGGAAAATGCTGAATTAGGTGTAAAAATGAAATATGCCGACTTTTTTTTGGAATTGCATTGCGAAATTATGCTGGACCCTCCTTTCCCTGCGGTACAAAATCCGGGTCAAGGGGTTGGAACAGCTTGATGCCGCCCAATATAAACAGGGAATTCTTTTCCTGCCGAACCATCCTGCCCACCTAGACCCTCTATTTCTCTTCCTCCTCCTTTGGCCCAAGTACAGAATGCGTCCCGTCGTCGTCGAATATATCTACCGTCTTCGGCTATTGAAGCCCTGGATGAAGCTGGTTCGGGCGATTTCTATCCCGAATTTCGACAACTCGATCAATCAGCTCAAAGTGAAAAAGGCCAATGACGCGATCCAGACCATCGCAGAAGAGTTGAAGAAAGGGGGCAACTTCCTCCTATACCCCGCGGGAAGGCTCAAGAATTCAGCTCGTGAAATCATTGGAGGGGCATCAGGAGCCCATGCTCTTGTGAAAGAATGCCCCAACGCCTGCATCGTATTGATCCGCACCACGGGACTTTGGGGAAGCACATTTTCACGAGCTCTCATAGGCAAGTCGCCTCATCTGCCGGAGGTTCTCTGGAAAGGGATCGCTACGCTTTTGAAGAACGGCATTTTTTTCACCCCGCGCCGCCATGTGGACATCGAAATCGCGGTAGGACTATCCGATATTCCGAGGCACGGCAGCCGGCTCGAGTTCAACCGATATCTGGAGAATTGGTACAATCGCTATTCCGATGGCCATGGCAAGATCGTAGACAGCGAGCCTTTGTCATTGATTTCTTATAGCAGGTGGGGCAGAGATGTTCCTAAGGCATTCCAGCCGAAAACAAAAAAACACGGGCAAGAGGAAATCGACATCTCGGATGAGACCTGCTCCAAGATCTACTCCGAAATTCGCCGGATCGTGAATAATCCCGGCATCGAAATCAACCCGGAAATGGACCTCGCAGCCGATTTGGGGCTGGATTCCCTGAACGTCGCCGAATTGATCGTCTTCATCTCGAAAAGTTACGATGTGGAGGAGATTCACCCCGAGGATATCGCAACCGTCCAGAGTGTCTTGGAACTCGCTGAAGGTTCAAGGGGATCGGAACATTCAAGAGAAGCTGGGACTTTCCATTGGCCTAAGGAAAAGGGGCGGCCGGAACCGGAAATGCCCACGGGAAAAATTTTCCCGGAAGCCTTTTTAAGGGCATGCGAACGGATGAAGGATTTCGCCGCCTGCGGAGATGATTTGATCGGCGTCCTGAGTTATAAAAAGATGAAGCGCGCCGCCCTCGTCTTGAGTTTGTATTTCCAAAAGCTGCCAGGACCTTATGTAGCGGTTCTTTTGCCTGCTTCCATTGGGTCCTATATCGTGATCCTCGCGCTTCAATTTGCCAGAAAAATTCCTGTCATGCTGAATTGGACGCTCGGCCCTCGCTATCTCGAAGAGATGATGCAAGAGACGGGAGCTAAAACAGTGATCAGTTCTTGGCGCTTCTTAGACCGCCTATCCCATGTCGATTTAGGCACCCTGATCGACAAACTCCAGCTTCTCGAAGATATTAAGGAAGAACACTTATCTCTCGGGACAAAACTACGCGGCGCATTTCTCTCTATGCGTTCGGTTTCCGCCATCCTCCGAGCGCTCCATCTCGATCAGATCGATGAGAACCAGCCGTCCGTAATCCTGTATACGAGCGGCACCGAGGCCAAGCCGAAAGGGGTTCCTCTTTCTCATAAGAATATCCTTTCGAATCAGCGCTCTGCCATCCAATGCATCCGAGTGAATGCGAAGGATATTTTGTATGGGATTCTTCCGCCGTTCCATTCTTTCGGTTTTTCGGTTGTCGGCTTGCTCCCCTTGTTGGTCGGCCTCAGAGTCGCTTTTTATCCCGACCCGACCGATGGTTTCGCTCTTGCCGAAGGGATCGAGAGATGGAATATCACCCTGTTTTGCAGCCCGCCCAGCTTTCTTAAAGGACTTCTCAATTCGGCAAAAGTCGAACAGCTCAAAACGATCCGTTGGTTTATTTCGGGCGCCGAAAAAGCTCCCCCAGAGCTTTTCGAGCGGGTCGAAAAGCTAGGGATTGGAGCTGTCGTCATAGAGGGCTATGGCATCACTGAATGCTCGCCCGTCTTGACGATCACCCGAGCGAATCTCCCTCCGAAAGGGGTCGGGCAGCCCCTGCCTGGAATAGAGGTCTGCACGATCCATCTTGAGACGAATGAGCGTTTGCCAAGCGGAGCTGAAGGGGAGATCTGCGTCCGGGGTCCGAATGTCTTCAATGGCTATTTGGGAAATCCTCGAGATCCTTTCATCGAAATCGAAGGCAATCGATGGTACCGGACCGGCGACATTGGACGACTCGACGAAGAGGGAAACCTCATCATTTCCGGACGGATCAAGCGCTTCACCAAGGTCGGGGGAGAGATGATTAGCCTCGGGGCCGTCGAAGAGGCGCTCGTGAAAGCCTTCATCGGCCAAGGGAAAATTTCGGCCGATATTCCCTCATTGGCTGTGATTGCCGATGAAAAAAAGGAGGGACAGCCTCAACTGATCCTTTTCAGCACCGCCGCAATTTCCAGGGAGGAGGCCAATCAAATTTTGCAAGCTCAAGGCTTCAGCCGTTTGGTCAAAATCTCGGGAGTAAAGAAAATCGCAGAGATCCCGCTCATGGGAACCGGAAAAACCGATTATCGGAGTTTGCAAAGCCAATTGAACAGCAATAATAAGGCGAACGGCAATGCGGCTTAACTTATTCAACACGGAAACCCGACAAAAAGAAGCCGTTGCATCGCCCGATGGGAAAATCCGGATGTACACCTGCGGACCGACGATCTATGACTTTGCCCATATCGGGAATTTTCGGACCTATGTATTCGAGGATCTTCTTCGCCGCACGCTCAAATTCTTTGGATTTCAGGTCGACCAGGCGATGAATATCACCGACATCGATGATAAAACGATCCGTGGAGCATTAGCAAAACATATTCCTCTCAAAACCTATACGGAGCCTTACCGGATCGCATTTTTCGAAGATTTGAAAAATCTGGGCATCCAAAGCGTCGAACACTATCCGGCTGCGACCGATTATATCCCCGAAATGATCCGGCTCATCGAAATTCTGATCAAAAAAGGGTACGCTTACCGAAGCGATAGCGGCAGTGTGTATTATAAAATTCAGCAATTCTCGACCTATGGCCGCCTCTCCCACTTGACGCTTGACGACTTGAAAGTGAACGCCAGAGGCGAGAACGAATCGGACGAATATGACAAAGAACACATTTCCGATTTTGTCCTCTGGAAAGCTTATGATCCGGAGCGAGACGGACAGATCTTCTGGGAAAGTCCTTTCGGACCGGGCCGTCCAGGGTGGCATATCGAATGTTCCGCGATGGCCATGAAGCTTCTCGGCGAGACCATCGATATTCATTGCGGCGGGGTCGACAACATGTTCCCGCACCATGAAAATGAGATCGCGCAATCGGAAGGTTGCACCGGTCGCCATTTCGTCCGCTATTGGGTCCATGCGGAGCATCTCCTAGTCGACCACAAAAAAATGTCGAAAAGCCTGGGCAATTTCTATACCTTGCGCGACCTTCTCGAAAAAGGGTATAGCGGTGCAGAAGTTCGCTATCTCCTCCTTTCCACCCACTACCGGACTCAGCTCAATTTCACTTTTGCCGGCCTCGAGGCTGCCCGCGCGAGCCTGCAGCGGTTCGAAGATCTCATGATGCGTCTCCGCGCGATCCGAGATTCGGAGAAGAGCGGATTTGCCGCGGGATCTCTTGAAAAAGCTGCGGTGCGCTTCAAGACCGCTTTGGCCGACGATCTCAATATTTCCGCCGCGCTTGCCGCGCTTTTCGATCTGATCCGGGAACTCAACGCCCTTGCCGATGAAAATAAGTTGGGACGGGAAGATGCCCAGGAAGCTTTAGACTGTTTCGTGAAATGGGACGAAGTTCTCTCCGTTCTACCTCTTGGAGAAAAAGCGGAGGCGCCCGAAGACCTTCTCGAAATGCTCGCTCGGCGGGAAGAGGCCCGAAAGCACAAAGATTTCCGTGTCAGCGATCAGATGCGCGACGCCATCTCTGCCCGCGGCTATCTGATTGAAGATACTCCAACAGGCGCGAGGTTGAAAAAAAGATGAGCCAGAAAGCCCGTACTCCGGATGAAAAATTTTTGATCCAACTCTATAAGCTCGCTCATGAAAACGGCGATCCGTTCAAAGCCATCGACTACCGCGGCATCGCGGCGTCGCTGAGACAAAAGGAGTCGGCCGTCAAGAACATCATGAAGCTTCTCGCGCAGGCGAATTTCATCAAGAAGATCGATGACACGATGATCCTTCTCACGCCCCACGGGTGCGATTTCGTCATGGATGAATTAGGGCCTGTCATCAATTAATCTATGAAGAGTTCTCTCGTGGCTTTTCCAGCAATGGCTTTGCGCTCGAACTCATCAATTTGCTTGAGTTGAATTCGATCTCCATGCAGAAAAACCCATCAGAGATCTTCTAGAAGATCAATTGATGACAGGCGCTAGAGCAAATTCCGTAGAAGAATTTTTACGGTACACTCGCTCTTACAAGAGGAAGTTTAAATGGGGGTTGCCTCGGACACTCATAGGCTGCCAATCATATGAGGGTTGTTGCTGTGGCCGCGCTATCCGCCTTGTTCGATGCCGTGGCATCGCGATAGGATCCGTGGCAGTTCTTCCCTGTTCGTTGTTCCAAGATTTCGTCGCATTGCGTAGGACCAAGGCTGTTGTCGCAAGACAGCAAGCAGTAAGCAAGCCATAGGCAAGTCTCCCGCTCTTAGACCAAATGGTTGAAAAATCATGGCTCGGACTGCTATCCCAGAGACCGCTGATCGCATAGGCCGATAGGCTGATTGCTTTTAAGGCCATCCATTGTGCGATTTGCTTATTAGAATTAGACAGCTTGGTTATGGCTAATATAGAAATGATTTCTGTAATCGGACCCGCTCCGGCAACGAGAGATTTTGAATCCTCCATCCCAAACGACTTGCCAAGCGAACTTAATTTGCTGCTATTATATCTACAAAAGGCATCGAATGGATAGTTCACTTCGATTTGTGGATTCGCATTTTTGAAGAGAAGGGTTGCCGCTAGGGCATGGCCGCATTCATGAATGATGATGAGTCCAATTGTGGTAACTGTTTTTGCAAATTCAAAGGATACATTCCATCTAGACTCCTCCTTCCTCTCTACCGGAGGAAATTGTCTTGTAGAATGCGAGTTATTTATTCTATTCATGTTGCTATTTTAAAGTATATTCTAATTATATTCTATTTATAAATTAATTTTATAAAGTAAATATTATACTTGATATTTTGATGAGGGATAAACAACTATACCGAAAAGAACTTCAAAAGTTAGTGATCTATTATATCAAAGTCTCATCGGGCTTCATAAGAGGGAAGAAGAGGACATCGCGGATCGAATCGGCACTGGTAAAAAGCATGACGAGCCGGTCGATGCCGATACCGACGCCCGCCGTTGGAGGCATCCCCTGGCAGATCGCCTCGATGAACTCTTCATCGAGAGGACTCGCCTCGAGATCGCCGTTATCCCGTTTTTCCGCTTGTTCTACAAGAAGCTTGCGTTGCAGTTCGGGGTCATTTAGCTCGGTGTAAGAGTTGCACATTTCCCGGCCAAGGATGAAACTCTCGAACCGTTCGACTAAACCTTCTTTGCGCAAAGCAGGATCCCGGTGCAGTTTGCAAAGAGGAGTCGTCTCGATCGGATGGTCGATAATATGATGGGGCTGGATGAGATGTTGTTCTGCGAATTCTTCGAAGAGGACGGCGATGAGAGCCCCTTTCGATGCATTCTGAATGCCTTTGGGATCTATGTGGGTTTCTTTGAGCAGGCGGGCGCGGATCTCCTGCTCGGACATGCGGTCTACATCGAATCCGCCATAGGTTTTGATCGCCTCCTTCATCGACATCCGCTTCCAAGGGGCTTTCAGATCGATGACCTGGGCGGTCGCTTCCCTTTCTGAAGTGAGGCGGATCTTCGTGTCACTGAACAGCTCAATCGCAATCGTCTCGAAAAGGTTTTCCGTAAATTCCATCATGTCATTGTAATCCCACCCAGCAGCGTAGGCTTCGAGCATCGTGAATTCCGGATTGTGGGTTTTGTCGATTCCTTCATTGCGGAAATTTTTCCCGATCTCAAAGATCTTCTGCATGCCGCCGACGATCAATTTCTTTAAGGAAATCTCTAAGGCGATCCTGAGGAACATGTCTTGATGAAGGGCGAGTAGATGGGTCGAAAAGGGACGCGCGGATGCGCCGCCATAAATATTTTGCAGGACGGGGGTCTCCACCTCCTCGAACCCCGCTTCTTCGAAATACTGCCGAATGCAGAGGAGAATGCGGGAACGGAGGCGGAATTTGGCGAGCGATTCGGGATGAGTAATGAGATCGAGCCATCTTTTCCGATAACGGACCCCTTTATCGGCAAGGCCGCTATGCTTGTCAGGCAGGGGAAGAAGCGATTTAGAAAGGAGCGTTACTTGTTTTGCGAAGACGGTCAGCTCGCCCCGCTGCGTTTTAAATAGATGTCCTTCCACCCCGATGATATCGCCCAAGTCGAGCTTCTTCTCGATAAATTTAAGGTGGGTGAGCTCTTCGGTCGGATGAAGTCCGGCGACCTGGGTGAGGTCGCGGTTGCACATGATCTGAATCCGCCCTGTCTCGTCTTGGAGGTGGGCAAAAGCGTTTTTTCCCATAGGGCGGAATAGGACGAGACGCCCTTGGACAAAGACTCTCCGGGTATCGCCCGCGGCTGCATCGTCGTGATGCCCTGGGTCCTTTCCTTCCGCTTCGAGAGCGAGCGAGGCTGCTCTTTCGGTCGCCGGGTATTTATGGGGATAAGGCTCAATTCCTAACTCTCTGATCTCTGATAATTTGCGGGATCTATTCTGGAACTCTTCATTTTTATGGTAATCAGGAATCATAGCGGCTCTTTTTCAACCATTGTAAGTTACTCTGACTAGGGAGTTTTTGTCTAGGGTTGACAGAAAAATATGTAATAATGTACTATTACATTGTTTTTTTGAGGATTAATGTATGACTAACGAGGAAGATGGTTGGCGCAGGTTCTTAGCCTTGTGCAAGAAGGCCTCTCTTGAGGAACTCGACGAGCTTCTCAAGGCGATTTTAACGCACACTGAAAGGCACGAGATCGCATTCCGGGTCCTTGTCTTTCGCGAATTGATTCGCGGAGAAAGAACGCAGCGGGAAATCGCCGCGGACCTGCCGATCAGTTTGGCCAATGTGAGCCGAGGCTCAAACGTATTAAAAACAATGGAACCCGAAATCAGGACGCTGATCGCCTCCTGACCTTCGGGACAGGAGAAAGGATGAACAATAGTTCGGGAGTACCCCGCGGATCAATTGACGCCGATTACGGCATACGCAAGCTTAGCCCGGAAGGGCGGCTGTCTTTTGGAAACAGCGGTTAGCGGGATGGATGGCGGCCGCCATTCGTTCATCGGCATCGAGCCCGTTGCCACATTTACGGCAAGAGGGCATCAATCGGAGCTCAAAATAGGTTCGGAGCTCGAAAGTTTCCAAGGAGATCTGTATCAAATCTTGGCCCTTCTTGAAAAAAGATTCGGCCTTCCAGCTGTCGGCTTCGTAACCTACGATGCCGTTCGGTGTAGGGAAAAGATTCCGGCCAAACATCCGGATCTTTTCGGGCTTCCCGATTTCTTTTTCCAATTTTATCGCACCTCGCTTCTTTTCGATCACGAAAGGCAAACCGTTTCTCTGATGGCGGAATCGAATGAAGAGATCGATCGTTTGATGGAAAAGATGCTCAGCGGCATGAAGCCGCTGCCAGTGTTCGGCATCAAACAAGAGATCACAGTCGAACCTGATCTATCGGATGAGGAATACTGCCGGCTGGTCGAAAAGGCAAAGAAATTCATAGTTGCCGGGGATGTATTGCAAATCGTCCCTTCGCGTACGTTTAAAGTGAAAATCGACGCCGACCCGTTCCTAATCTATAGGGCGCTCCGCCAAACGAGTCCGGCTCCTTATCTCACCTGAGTTTTGGGTTCGTTTCCCTCAGCTTCAAGAGAAATTTTCGATGAAATTTTGCATTTTTTTGTGAAATCCATAGCCGAAGGCGCTATGGATGAGTAAAAAAGTGCAAAAGATCGCGAA